>Ga0315282_10009492_pt1 | contig 15467 bp, 15 predicted proteins | sample YL17G07_20_MG_FD_203693 | JGI IMG/M metagenome (GOLD analysis project Ga0315282, IMG submission 203693) | Sediment microbial communities from Yellowstone Lake, YNP, Wyoming, USA - YL17G07_20 | ecosystem: Environmental > Aquatic > Freshwater > Lake > Sediment | place: USA: Wyoming | collected... | reverse complement strand
TTGAGGGGGGAGGGTATGGGAGAGGGTGACTAAGGGTTGAAAGAAAGCCTGATTGTATACACGAAAAATCTCAGAAAAGGCTCCACCCTCCCCTTAATCCCCTCCCCTCAAGGGAGGGGGCAAAAAATATTACTTCCCTCATCCGCTTACAGGAGGACTCGCCGAGACAAGAAGGAATATGAAAAGTTACCACAGGATTCCCAGAAGAACCATTAAATAAAAGGTTTCAGATGACGATAAATACTGTGAAAAGATAATGCGAGAGGATACTTAAGCTGCTCTCGGAGAAGTAATAAAGAGTACACGATTTCAGAAGAACTAAAGGGGTGAAAAAACATGGTGGGGCTGCTCGAAGAAGAAAGTAACAGGACATTCGAGAGGTTTTCTGTACGCCTCAGTGGCAGATTTCTCTCAGGAGAGCAGAATACAGGATGGAAAGAGTGCTCAATCCTTAATATCAGTCGTAAAGGCATGCAAATAGCATTTCCCGTAAGTGAAAAAATTCCTGTAGGCGCAACAGTTTGTATTGAAATATACATTCCTAAACAGTTGGATCCTGTGAATGCCAAAGGAACAGTAAAGTGGATCAAACAAACGGAAAACACATTCGTCAGTGGTATCGAATTATGTAGGGCATTAGACCAAGATCTGTTTAACAAGTTGGGCTGAGTACACTCCTTCCTCCATGTAAATCAACCCTAATCCTCTCAAAAATAACATCCTCTCTCCATTAACAAATTTTTCATTTTCTTTCTTTTCTCCTTCCAGTATGCTGTACTCAACAAGGTTATAGGAGGTTTTGGCCATGATTCTCGTTGTGGGAGGTGCCGGGTATCTCGGAGGGACTGTTGTAGGAGAAGTCATCCATCAGGGCAAGCCGCTGAGATGTCTTGTCAGAAAAGGATCTGATACCTCAAAACTCACCAGGGATGAAGTTGAACTCGTCTACGGAGATGTGCGGGATAAGGAGTCACTTAAAAAGTCTTTAAGTGGCGTGAGTACAGTTATTAGCAGCTTTGCAACGAGGATTAATAAGGAGCCAAGGGTTTCAACCCTCTGGGAAACTGACTATGAAGGGAATCTGTCTCTCATCAGACTGGCAAGAGAGGCAGGGGTTAAGAAATATATCTTTGTGAGCTACTGGGGCCTGGCTAAGTTCGGGAATTTTGAGCATGGGCGAATCAAGAAGCTGGTTGAAGACCTCCTCACGGTGAGCGGTCTTGACTACACCATATTCAGGGTTACTACCCTCGCAACTGATATGTCTATTCTCCTGGGAAACAGGCTGAAGAAAAAAGGGTGGGCTCCCATGTTCATGAAGAGACATGAACGAGTAAGGCCGATCCTCCTCGAAGACCTCGCTTGGTGCATGGTGGATGCCATTGAGAATCCCCGGGCCTCAGGCAGGATCATCGAAGTGGCCGGGGCAGAGGAGTACACTTTCCTTGAACTGCAGGAGCTGTTTCGCCGTCTCCTGAACAAAAAGGTCCGCTTCGTTTTCCTCCCATTACCTCTGGTAAAACTTGTTGCCTCGTTCGTGGACTTCTTCACCGGCAATGCCTATAACGCTAAAGGACTCGTATCCGCTTTTACTGGTGGAAGCACCTGCGATATTACGGAGATGAAAGAAATCTTTCGGATTAAACAGGGAAGCTTCGCCAGGCACTTGGAGGATTACCTGAAGACAGGGACGGTTATCCGACAGGAACCGGGAATACTTAAATAGATTTTTTTCCGCCCATTCTTCAGAAAAAAAGCAGAATGTTTCTACAGCTTTAGTTCCAGAATACTCTTCCTCACTACCCCGGCGGATTTTTTAACAGCCTCTTTTTCTTCAGGTATCAGTTCAACCTCGATGATTTTCTCAACGCCGTTGGCACCGAGGATTACCGGAACTCCAAAGTAGATATCGTTCAGGCCATACTCTCCCTCAAGATAGGCAGCAACCGGCACCACTTTTTTCTTGTCTTTGAGGATCGCTTCTGCCATCTGCACTGCCGCAAGAGACGGTGAGTAATAAGCGCTTCCAGTTTTGAGAAGGGCAACGATCTCACCGCCAGCCTTTCTCGTTCTCTCAACGATCTTGTCAATCTTGTCCTGGGGCAAGAGCTTTGCGAGAGGGATACCGCCGACTGTGGCGTAACGGGTCAGAGGCACCATGTCGTCGCCATGCCCGCCCAGCACAAGTGCCTGGACGTCTTCTACTGATACGTTCAGTTCCATGGCAATGAATGTTCGAAAGCGGGCGGTATCGAGTATTCCAGCCATACCCATCACCCGGTTTCTGGGGAAATTACTTACCTTCTTGGCAAGGTACGCCATGGTATCTAAGGGATTGCTCACCACGATGATGATGGAGCTGGGTGAGTTTTTGGCCGCCTCTTTGGTTACTGACTCCACAATCTCCTTGTTCTTCTGAAGAAGGTCTTCCCGGCTCATTCCGGGTTTTCTGGCGAGTCCAGATGTAATAATTACCACATCTGAATCTTTCGTTTCTCCATAACCGTTAGTACCGACAATCTCTACATCAAACCCTTCAATCGGCCGTGCCTCCATCAGGTCCAATGCCTTGCCCTGAGGCATACCTTCAACAACATCAACCAGGACGATATCGCCCAGTTCTCTCTCTGCTGCCCAGTGGGCTGCAGTGGCTCCAACATTTCCAGCACCGACAATGGTCAATTTCTTTCTGCTCATGGTGTCCTCCATAAGACCGAAGGCCCGCCGAAGGCGGGTAATCCTTCTTCGGGCGCAGCAAGCGGCGCCCCTACATAAAACGTTTGGTCGTTCTTACGATAATCCTTCAAATGGGCAACCACGGGGGGTTGCCCCTACATAAAACGTTTGGTCGTTCTTACGATAATCCTTCAAATGGGCAACCACGGGGGGTTGCCCCTACATAAAACGTTTGGTCGTTCTTACGATAATTCTTTGTGCGAGGCATCGCCTCGCCCCTTTATCCCACTATATTTTTACCGTCACCTTAAGGAATAATTCTTTCAACTGCTTTTCATCCACCGGTGATGGGGCGTTGCTCAGGAGGCAGGTAGCCTTCTGGGTCTTGGGGAAGGCGATAACATCGCGGATGGAATCAGCCCCTGCGAGAATCATAATAATACGGTCAAGCCCCAGGGCAATTCCCCCATGGGGTGGAGCACCATACTCTAAGGCTTCAAGGAGGAACCCGAACTTCATCTGTGCCTCCTCTTCACCGATGTTGAGCACTTTAAACATTGCAGCCTGGATGTCCTTGCGGTGGATTCGGATGCTCCCTCCTCCAATCTCACTCCCGTTGAGAACAATATCGTAAGCCCGTGCCTTTACCTTCCCCGGGTCAGTTTCCAGCTTGGAAATGTCTTCTTCTTTTGGTGATGTGAAGGGGTGGTGCATTGCCTGGTATCGCTTCTCCTCTGGATTCCATTCAAGGAGCGGGAAATCGGTAATCCAGCAGAAATTGAATTGATCCTTTGGGATCAGGTTGAACTTCTCACCCAGATGGAGCCGAAGCCTACTGAGAGCAGTATAGACTATCTGAGGGGCAGGATCAGTTACCATGAAGAAGGTATCTCCTTCTTCTGCCTCCATAGTTTTTTTGATGAATTCCTGTTCCGCCTCGTTTAAGAATTTCACGATCGGTGACTGGAGCGTCCCTCCGCTTACCTTCATGGAGATTAACCCTTCTGCGCCGCAGGATTTCGTGAGTTCGGTGAGATCGTCAATTTCCTTGCGGGAAAAGTCTTCCTTGATCTTCAGTCCTCTTACTGTTCCACCCTTGCCCAAGCTTTCTTGCAAGACTTTAAACTCTGAGGCAGTGAGTCCTGAAGTCAAATCCTTCAGCTCCAGACCAAACCTTGTATCTGGCTTGTCTGAGCCATAGCGATTTAATGCATCGTCATACGCTATGCGGGAAAACGGGGTAATAATTGAGACGTTAACTGCTTCTTTAAAAATCGCCTTGAGCATTCCCTCGATGATGGAATAGATGTCCTCCTCGCCGATAAAGGAACACTCAAGGTCAATCTGGGTAAACTCGGGCTGGCGGTCAGCCCTCAGGTCTTCATCCCGGAAGCACCGGGCAATCTGGTAATAGCGGTCATAGCCGGACACCATGAGGAGCTGCTTGAAGAGTTGAGGCGACTGGGGCAGGGCATAGAAACAGCCGGGATTTACCCTGCTCGGTACTAAATAATCCCGTGCCCCTTCAGGGGTGCTCTTGGTTAAAAATGGAGTTTCGATCTCAAGGAATCCTGCTTCATTGAGATATGTCCTGACTGTCTGGACAATTTTATGCCGTAAGATGAGATGTTCCTGCAAAGCAGGCCTTCTCAAATCGAGGTAACGGTATTTGAGACGGACATTCTCTGCGATCTCGATCCTCTCAGAAAATTCGAAAGGAGGGGTTTTCGATTCATTCAGGATAGAGAGTTCATGAGCTAATACTTCAACTGCTCCGGTCCTGAGTTCTGGATTTTCTGTTCCCGGGGGTCTCTTGGAGACCGTGCCCTTGACGGCGATTACATATTCACTCCGTAACGAACGTGCTTTATCGAGAACGTCCGGATTAACCTCAGGGTTAAAGACAACCTGGACGAGACCTTCCCTGTCTCGCAGGTCAATAAAGATTAAACCGCCGTGGTCTCTCCTCCGGTGCACCCATCCCATGAGGGTAATCTCCTGACCAATCTGATGGATACCCACTTCTCCGCAGTAACAGGTACGCCTGAGACTTCCTAAGAGTTCAACCAATTAAAGTTTCCTCCATAAAATGCAGGGTTCGAATATTCAGGAGTTTTGGTGCCGAAATCCAAATTCCAAAATCCAAATGTCAAATGAATGACAAAATCCAAATTCCTCATTTGGCATTTGAGCTTTGACATTTGACATTTTCACTTTATACTTTTAGTATTCTGCGACTTCCTGCTGTTCAGCCTCTCCGTCGAGGAGCTGGACTTTTACCTTCTCTCCAGCCCTAATTACTTCTTTTTCTTCGGGAAAGATAGCCAGTCCATTTGCCAATACCATTGATTTCAGGATGCCAGAACCTTGCTCTCCTGTACTCGAAGCGATGTACGTCCCCTCTTTTTTACTCACCATGCAGCGAACAAGGTATTTCCTCTCTGTTTTTTTTACAAACCCCTCCTGCCATATCGCTTCAATCACCGGCCTGAATATCTTTTTGTGTCCCTGCATCTTGAGGAGGTAGGGACGGACAAACTGTTCAAAGGAAACCATGGACGAAACGGGATTCCCTGGCAGGCCGAAGGTGGGTTTTCCCCCGATGGTGCCAAAGGCGAGGGGCTGGCCGGGACGCATCGCCACTTTCCAGAACTTCATCTCCATGCCGAGGTCCTGGAGCACACCCTTCACCAAGTCATAATCACCAACAGATACACCGGCTGAGGAGATGATGACATCAGCCCGTAACCCTTCACGGAATTTCTGCTCAAGCTCGTCTTTCCTATCCCGGGCAATGCCGAGGAGGAGCGGTATCCCACCGCACTCGTTCACCTGAGAGGCAAGGGTGTAACTGTTGCTGCTCACGATCTGTCCTGCCTTCAGCTCGCCATCCACATCCACCAGTTCGTCTCCGGTGCAAAGAATTGAAACAAGCGGTCTCTGATAGACAGAAACAAACGACCGCCGTAAGGAAGCGAGCATTCCGATTGCTGCCGGTCTCAGAACTGTTCCCTGAGGTATTACCAATTCACCTTTTTTTACATCCTCTCCTGCTTTTCTGATATGTTGATTAATTTCAGCCTCATTGAATATTTTGACCTTATCTCCGGACGCTTCTGTTTCTTCTACCATAACCACGCTGTCCACACCTTGAGGCAGGGGTGCGCCGGTCATGATCCTGATCGCCTCCCCTTTCTTGATCTTACCTTTTGCCACATAACCGGCAGGGAGGTCTTCAATTACCGTGAGGACAGCAGGGTGATTCTTTGATGCACCTTTTGTATCCTCGCTTTTCACTGCATAGCCATCCATGGCTGAATTATCAAAAGGAGGGATATCAGAGGGAGAATAAATATTCTCACCGATAACCCTTCCAAGGGCAGTGATGATATCCACTTTCTCCATCCCGAGGATCGGGGTGGTAGAAAGTATCAGCTTCAGGGCATCTTCAACACTGATCATACATCAATTTACCTCCTCCTCTTTTTGGGGGGGAAGACCTGTTCCCAGAAGATGACGAGAGGGGTTGCGATATAAACGGAGGAATAGGTTCCAACGATCACACCGATGATCAGGGCAAAGGCGAAGTCGTGGATTACACCTCCGCCGAGGAAAAAGAGGGCGATCAGCACAAGAAATACGGTGCCCGAAGTAAGGATCGTTCGGCTCAGGGTCTCGTTAATGCTCACATTGATGAGCTTTTCCAGTTTTTCCCTCGCCATCTTCTTCATGTTTTCCCTGATCCGGTCGCAGACGATGATCGTGTCATTCACCGAATAACCTACGATAGTGAGCAGGGCAGCAATAATCGTAAGGTCAATCGGTTTATTGGTAATGGAGAGCGTACCTACGGTGATGGTTACATCGTGGGCGAGGGCGATGATCGCCCCCACCCCGAAGCGGAGTTCAAATCTCCACCAGATGTAGATAAGCATCCCGATGAGGGAGAATATCACTGCTAAGGTTGCTTTATCCCTGAGATCTTTCCCAACCCGTGGCCCCACCATCTCCACGCGCCTGATCTCGAAGCTCCCTTTCCCAAACCCTTGCTCCAGGCTGGACTGAATTTTATCAGATAGTGCCTCGAGGTCGGTGACGATTCCCGCCAGCCTGATCATATATTCATTTTCTTCTCCGAAGCCCTGGACGGTCATCTCACGGGTTGTTACATTTTTCAGGTTTGCTTTAATGCTGGAGATCTCAACCGGCGATTTGAACTTTACCTGGACGAGGGTTCCCCCGGAGAAATCGATCCCAAATTGCCATCCTTTTACCATAACGGAAAAGATACTTATGACAATGAGAAGACCGGACAGAGCGAGGAACATCTTGGTCTTTCCTACGAAGTCGAAGTTCGTATTTGGTTTGATAATTTCAAGCATCTTTTTCCCCTTCTTCAAATACTCAAGCTCTTGATTCTTCTTTCAATCAGGAAATAGTCAAAGATCAGCCGGGTGACATAAATAGAAGTGAAAAGACTGGCAATCAGACCGATGGTCAGGGTTACGGCAAACCCCTTGATCGGGCCGGTTCCGAACTGAAAGAGGAAAACCGCGGCAATGATGGTGGTGAGCTGGGCGTCTACGATGGTGATCAATGCCTTGGAATATCCTGCATCTATGGAAGCCCGTGGGGTCTTACCAGCCCTGATTTCTTCCCGTGTTCGCTCAAAGATCAGGACATTGGCGTCAACCGCCATACCAATGGTGAGAACAATACCGGCAATGCCGGGAAGGGTTAAGGTGGATTTAAAGGCAGCCATGCCTGCAAGGAGGAGGATGATATTGAAAATCAAGGAGAAGTTGGCTACTGCACCGGAAAGCCGGTAATAAAATACCATGAAGAGGACAACGAGGATACTTCCGACAATGCACGACCGTAGCCCCTGGTCAATAGAGTCCTTGCCGAGGGAGGGACCTACCGTCCTCTTTTCAATGATCTTAACCGGTGCCTTCAAAGAACCAGCTCGCAGGACAATAGCTAAGTCTCTGGCCTCATCTTCAGTAAACCTTCCGGTAATCTGTGCGCTCCCGCCTGAGATTTTCTCCTGAATAACCGGCGCAGAATAGACATTGTTGTCGAGAATGATAGCAAGACGTTTTTTTACATTGGCAGCGGTTATCCTCTCGAAAAGCTTTCCACCGATATCACTGAAGTCAATACCCACATAGGGTTCGTTGAACTGGCTGCTTATCCTCACCTGTGCACTGGTTAAATATTCACCGGTCAGGAGGGTAGTCTTCTTCAAGAGGTATGGCACACGGGTGACCTCGCCAGTCTCTTTGTTCTCATGCTTCTGATAGAGAATTTCGCTATCCGGTGGTATCTCTCCCTTCAGGGCTTTATCCAGACTGTTTTCCTCATCAACCAGCTTAAACTCAAGGAGGGCTGTCTTGCCGATCAGTTCGATTGCCCGCTTTGGGTCCCTTATGCCGGGGAGTTGGACGAGAATCTGGTCTTCACCCTGTTTCTGGATGGTCGGCTCAGCAACGCCAAACTGGTCAACCCGGTTCCTGATCGTTTCCAGACATTGATCAACGGCAAGCCTTTTCATATGCTCTGCTTCTTTGGGCTTGATCATCAGTTCAAATGTAACCCCCTCTGGCCTCTCATCCACCTTTATCTTTTCCAGAGCAGATAGCTTGTTTTCCAGAACCTCATTGAACTTATCCTTGGTGGAGGGATCGAGGATTTCTACCAGCAGTTTATCTGTACCCTGCCGCTCCAGTTGACCGTAAGGAATCTTTTCTTCGGTCAATATCTCCCGTATGTCGCCGGCCATCCGGTCTAGTGCAGTCTCTACGGCCTTGTTAGCCTGTACCTCGAGGACGAGGTGCATCCCCCCTTGCAGATCCAGTCCCAGGGAAACTTTGTCATCGGGGAGATGTTCCTTCCACCAGCTCGGCATTTCAAAAAAGGTGGGAAGGAGATAGACCAACGATACAACGGTCAATGCAAGAACTAACAGTGCCCGCCATTTTAAACTTTTGAACATCTATTACCCTTTCTTTGCTTTGCTTGTTGTAATATCCTTTAATTCACTTTCGCCAGCAATGTGATCCCGTGACACCTTTATTCTTACGTTATTAGCAATCTCTAATGTAACAACAGTGTCGGTGATGCCTTTGACATCCCCATGGATACCTCCGGATGTCATAACCGTGGTACCTTCATGCAGATTGTCCAGAAACTCTTTGTGCTTCTTGGCTTTTGTCTGCTGAGGGCGGATGAGGAGGAAGTAGAAGATCGCAAAGATCAGGATCAGAGGGACAAAACTGGTAAACATGGATGCACCTCCGCCTGCTCCTCCCGCGTTCTGGGCATAAGCAAAATCTATCACAAGAACCACCTCCTTCTATGGGGTATATTCATCATGTACTGCTTCTGATGCAAGAAAATCGGCGCTGAATGCTGCAAACCTGTCCTCCCGAATAGCCTGCCGTATATCTTCCATTAACGTAAGGTAGAAGTGGAGGTTATGGATAGTGTTGAGCCGGGCCGAGAGAATCTCGCCGGCCATGTAGAGGTGACGGAGATATGCCCGCGAAAAATTTCTGCAGGTGTAGCAGTCACAGTGCTCATCTACCGGGATTGATTCCTCGGCATGCTGTGCGTTCTTAATAATGACCTTTCCTGTGCTGGTAAAGAGCGTCCCGTTGCGGGCATTCCTGGTGGGAAGGACACAGTCGAACATATCAATCCCATGTCCTACGCACCGTACCAGGTCACCGGGCGTTCCCACGCCCATGATATACCTCGGCTTGTCCTCAGGGAGGAAGGGTGTGGTTGCATCGATCATTTCGTACATCAATGCCTTGGTCTCGCCCACGCTCAGCCCGCCCAGGGCATATCCGTCAAAACCGATGTCCATGATCTCGTGAGCACTCCTCTCTCTCAGGTCTGCATACATTCCACCCTGGACAATCCCGAATAATGCCTGAGCATCCCTTGTTTTGCTCTCCTTGCACCTCTTAGCCCATGACGTAGTCCGTACCGCAGCGCTCAAGGCATAGTCATAGCTCGCCGGATAGGGGATACATTCATCCAGGCACATGGTAATATCCGAGTTGAGAGCCTCCTGGATCTCTATTGCCCTTTCGGGAGTAAGGAAATGCCTCGATCCATCGAGGTGAGACTGAAATTCCACCCCTTCATCCATCACCTTTCTCAAATTGCTCAGGCTATAGACCTGAAACCCGCCGCTGTCTGTCAATAGAGGCAACTCCCAGTGCATAAACCGGTGGAGACCACCCAGTCTGCCTATCACCTCATGGCCTGGACGAAGATAGAGGTGATAGATATTACAGAGGATGATCTCTACGTTGAGATCGAGCAGATCTTCGGGGGCGAGTGATTTAACGCTGGCCTGAGTACCAACCGGCATGAAAACCGGTGTGGTAATGTCCCCGTGATCTGTATGTATCCGTCCCAAGCGTGCCTGAGTGTTCTGCTCTTGCTTGAGAACTTCAAACCTGAAAGGCATTGGCCCTCAGGTAATCATCATCGCATCCCCGTAGCTGTAGAAACGGTAGCCGTTCTCTATTGCCTCCTGGTAGGCGCTGAAGATAAAATCCTTCGTTGCAAATGCTGACACCAGGAGGATGAGAGTCGACTTGGGGAGGTGAAAATTGGTGATGAGAGCATCCACCATCTTGAAGCGATAGCCCGGGTAGATGAAAAGGTTACACATTCCTTTTTCCGGATACAGTTTCTCCTTCCGGGCGGCAAATTCTAAGGCCCTCACGCTTGTCGTCCCGACAGCTATTATCCTTCTTCCCTGCTCCTTTGCCTGATTGATGAGATCAGCAGACTCCTGACCTATCTCATATTCCTCAGCATGCATCGTATGTTCTGCTATCTTCTGTGCCCTCAGAGGCTGGAAGGTCCCCCATCCTACATGGAGGGTAATGAATCCTATCTTTACCCCCTTCTCTCCTATTTTCTTCAGCAGTTCCTCAGTGAAGTGAAGACCGGCAGTCGGGGCAGCAACTGCTCCTTTCCTCCGGGCATAAACCGTCTGATACCGTTCTCTGTCGAAACCGTTTCCGCTTCCGTTCCTCTTGATGTAAGGTGGGAGAGGAGTTGTTCCAACCTTTTCCAGCAGGTCTTCAAGACTGTTTTGCGAATGAAGCCTGATCGTAAAGCTACCCTCCTCCCGTTTCTCAATTACTTCACCCTTCAGGCAACCGTTAAACTGGATTGTGTGGCAGGGCTTTACTGTCTTATGGGAATTGATCAGGCACTCCCAGAGAGTATCCTCTGATTTCACTCTCGACAGGAGGAGAACCTCGGCCTTTCCTCCCGTATCTTTCCTCCCGTATAGCCGCGCTGGAATAACCTTCGTGTCGTTTACCACAAGGACGTCCCCTTCCTGAAGGTATTCTGTTAGCTGGGAAAATCTCCTGTGCTCAATACCTCTCCTCTTCCGGTCAAGGATCATGAGCCGGGAGGTATCCCTCTGGTCAAGGGGGTACTGGGCGATTAACCCTCTGGGCAAATGATAATCAAAATCCTTGAGAAGCATAACTTATAATTTATATCATAATTATTGCGATTCTTGTCAAGAAATTTGCCTACTTTTTCATAGGTAAGAGTGCCCTCTTTACCCAGAAGTCACAGCACGACACTCTTAGAAAGAAGAACGGTTATGGTATTTTAATTTATGTTGGACTACGGAAGGGAAATAAGAACTCAATCAGGATCTTGGATATTTGATATAAGGCGGCCGGGAACACATTCAGGTCGATGAACTCTATGCCCCCATACAGGAAATCGAATTCCTATTCGTATCCCTGCTGAACAATCTCCATACAAAAACTCGCCTTTTTCAGAAAACTGAACCTCACACCCTGCATTAAGAATGTGAACCCCCATTTGGATTATGCATGGCTCCTGTGAGAGGATAACATAGGGTGCAGTAGAAGAGCCTCCATAAGTCTCCGTAAACATATCGGATGAAATAAACTCATCGCATACATATCCATAGAGCGGCACACGCACGCTATACGTAAGCCCAATAAGATCTGCACAGGTGAAGAGCTCATCCGCTTCCTGAGAGAAGGCGGGGAGAGGTCTTGTAATGGGCAAAGTGAATAGTAGAAAAATAAGGTATTTTGTGATTCTCGTAAAATTTCCCCGATCTCAATCGGAATCTTGGAGATCTGATAAAAGACGGCCGGGAACACATTCAGGTTGATGGACTCTATGCCCAGACATAGGAAAACTAATTGATTGCGGGAATCCAGACGCTACTCCATAGCCATACAAAAACTCACCATTTTCAGAAAACTGAACCTGACACGCTGCATTAAGACCAAAAACTCCCATCTGGATCACGCACGGGACTTGGGAAAGAATATTGTAAAGTCCATCAAAAGAACCTATTGTCTCGTAAGTCTGCGTATACATATCTGATGAAATAAACTCATAGCACACATTCCCATATATGGGGACACGCACGCTATACGTAAGCCCAACAAGATCTCCACAGGTGAAGAGGTCATCTGCTTCCTGAGAGAAAGCGGGAAGAGCTTGAAACAGGAGTAGTACCATTAGCACTATAAATATATGCTTAAAAATCATCATATGCCTCTTTTAAATGTACGTCGGACTTCAGAAAGAGATTAAGAATTCAATCAAGATATTGGGTATCTAATAAAAGACGACCGGGAACACATTCAGGTTGATGAACTCTATGCCCCCATATAGGAAAAAAAACTAATATTCGTATTCCAGCTGAACACTCTCCGTATAATAACTCTCCATTTTCAGAAAACTGGACCTGCTGACAACCTGCACTAAGACCGTTAACTCCCAATTGGATTACGCATGGATCTTGTGAGAGAACATTATATTGTTCATCAAGAGAAACTGTCTCATAAGTTTCCGTATACATATCTGATGAAATAAACTCATAGCACACATTCCCATATAAGGGGACGCGCACGCTATACGTAAGCCCAATAAGACCTTCACAGGTAAAGAGGTCATCCGCTTCCTGAGAGAAAGCGGGAAGAGCTTGAGATAGGAGTAACACCGTTATCGCTATAATGAAATGCCTTGAAATTATCATATAAGCCTCACAATTCTATTATTCAAGTATTTTTCACGATCGCTACGCCAGACACTGTGCCAACGTAAATTCGTGACTCTTCCCCTTTTACAACAAAATTGAAACTCCCCAAATCCTCCCCGCTGTCGATACGCCAATCCGCCTCCACAGCTCCATTGCTTAAGTAGATTGACCTAATATAACGTACAGTCCCACTCCGAAAATAAACATATACCCGATCTGGCGTGAGGAGGGGAGTGGGCCATGCATTATTCACAGGACAACTCCAAACTTGTGAACATTGAGAAACGGAAAAACGACGGACCTCTCCCTGAGAAACATCTGTCCCCAACACAATGGCTATATCCGAACCATAGTTAAAGGAATTACGTGGATTGACCCCGGCGCCAAGTGCCGCTACCCGAGTGCATACGCCTAACGGGGCCTGGCAATCTTTCAACTGATACCTCGGAATTGAAACATAATTGAAAGGAGCGGCTGCCGGTCTGTCTGCAAATATAACCTTGTCATCTGTGCACGTGGGAGAACTGCCACTCCCAGTTCCAGATGTCGCATAACTATAGCTCCAAAGGCATAAAAAATCGGCTCCATCCCAGGATAAGGCAAAGACATTGGTATACGTGAGAAGAAAGATGTTATTACATCCGTCAACAGCCATTGTATTATCACAATGTTGACCTCCGAAAATACAAACCGCGATTGGGCTGGGATGATTAACAAAATCCCTTTCATAAACGTAAAGATTACCTATGTTATTCCCTGCTATGATTCTTCCATCATGGAGAATATTTAGAAAATTGAGACCGCCTTGAGGCATTATGTTGGTGTTAACCACGTTAAACGGGTAAGCAGGCTCAAATTTGTATATGGCTTTTCCTCCCGCCATATAGATATAGCCATCACTTCCGATAAGTGAATAACCGACCGAATCGATGTTGAAAGTCTGCTTATATGCACTTGGATTCACCGGCTGAAGATCTTTCGTGAGCATAAATATTGTGACTTGGGCAGGACTTTGACTCGTTTTCGCGAGAACATAAACGTTTCCGTTGGAATGAACCAGAACTATGGGAGTAAGGTTGACGGGTGCGGGGGTAAGAGAAACATTTACAGCCGAAACAGGGTGTAGGGGGTCTATTTTTGGCCCATACCTGTGGGCATCAAGAGCGGGCGGGAAGTTTATCGTAGACCCGGTAAGCTCACAGTCATAATGGCACTTCGGCCAAATACCAGTGTTTAAGTGTGGATTCGCCATTTTCGCCTCAAAAAAGATTTAGTTCCGATTTTCATTCCCCTAATCATACCCATGATATACTGTAATCCCTTCAAATCTTTTGTCAAGACAAATTCTGAATCGAAAATTGCCTACTTTTTAATTCCCATTTCACCCGATTTGTGTTAAATAGATTTTCGGCTTTTCAAATAGTTAGGCAGAATTTTAAAGGAGAGGATATGATTACCCTGCAACATAGAGAAGAGGCATTACAGTTAATTGGCAAGCTTTCTGACGAAGGTGAAGCGAGTTTCGCTGATTTAAAAAGGAGTTTTGGAGAACAGATGTACCAGGAACTGATTAATGACCTGCTTGAAAGCGGGACGATTATGATGGACAGCGCGGGGAAGATAGCGCTCACGGAAACCGGAAGGAGGGAGTCCTTAAAGATCATTCGCCGCCATCGTCTCGCCGAAAGGCTGCTTCACGATGTCCTGGATATGGAGAAGAATGAACAGCTGGAATCACAGGCCTGCGATTTCGAACACATTTTAAACAGCGAAGTTACCGACAGTATCTGCACGCTCCTTGGCCATCCCCGGTTCTGTCCTGACGGCAAACCGATCCCCCCGGGAAAGTGCTGCGAAGAGAAGAGGGGGAGAGTGGAAAGCGTGGTTTTGTCGCTTGATTCTTTAAAAGCTGGTGAAGAGGGAAAAGTAGCGTATATCTGCAGTTCGGATCACGACCAGCTTGACAGGCTCACCGCTATGGGACTTTTCCCGGGAGTGAAGGTCAAGGTTCATCAGAAATATCCCAGTATCGTCGTGATGTTCGACGAGGTTACCCTTGCGTTAGATTCTGCACTTGCCAGAATAATCTATGTACGGAGATGATAAACACTACTCCTTTACAGAAACCAGAGCCGTTGCCGGGCCAGCACTGCCATGGATGTTGCAGCTTGCCTCAGCCTTTATCTCACTTCTGTTATTGACGGTATACTTTATTTCTTTGGTAAATACGAGAGGTATACTTGAAAGCTTACCATCAGGCTTGGGCAGGTCAAACGTCGAATAACTCCACCTCGCTATTTCATTGCCATTAACCATTACATATACCCATTCCACATGATGGAACATAGCATTGGCACTGTGGGTAACCTTTACCCTGATAGTAATTTCAGAGCCTTTAGCGGCACTCTCCGGAGCCTCAATGGTTGCCCCGGCCTGATTGGCAGAAGCGACATGAGGAGATAAGAAGAGTGCCAGCAATAACAAGACTACCCAGAAACCTGTTTTCCTCTCATTCATCATTCGCCTCCTTTTGTCACCCTCTTGTTTTCAACCACGCTTGCATCCAGTGGGGTATGAGTTTAAGAGATTGGTTCTTCTGGGAATCCTGTGGTAACTTTTCATATTCCTTCTCGTCTCGGCGATTCAGCCTGTGAGCGGATGAGGGGAGTCATTCTTTCTTTCCCCCTCCCTTGAGGGGAGGGGATAAAGGGGAGGG
>Ga0315282_10009491_pt1 | contig 15467 bp, 17 predicted proteins | sample YL17G07_20_MG_FD_203693 | JGI IMG/M metagenome (GOLD analysis project Ga0315282, IMG submission 203693) | Sediment microbial communities from Yellowstone Lake, YNP, Wyoming, USA - YL17G07_20 | ecosystem: Environmental > Aquatic > Freshwater > Lake > Sediment | place: USA: Wyoming | collected... | reverse complement strand
TCCTTGGCTGGGCTGATGTGGGCGAAAATCCTATCCGACAAGGGGCAGCCGGTCTCGTTCTCAGAGTTCTCAAAGTATGGTCTATTGATAATGCCTATTGTGGCCGCCGTAGCGTGTTTGGGGCTGGTTGCTGAACTGGCGCTTTGGGCCTAGCCAATATCATCAAAAAGCTGTTATATTTTGGATGCATAGATCCTTGTGATCTGATGCGCGCGTTCGTGGCGGTCGACATAGACGAGGCGGTCAGGCGGAGGCTTGTGGCCGCGCAGGAGCAGCTCGCGGCGACGGGTGCCGATCTCAAGCTCGTCGAACCACCCAACATCCACGTGACGATGAAGTTCTTGGGTGAAGTCCCGGAGGACAAAATTAGGGGATCAAAGAAGCCCTGAAGAGAAGCGTTACGGGGACGGCGCAGTTTGACGTGAACGTGCAAGGCATCGGGGCGTTCCCGAACCTGAATTATATTCGCGTCGTCTGGGCCGGTGTCGCTGAAGGGCACGATGAGATCATAAGCGTACAGCGTAAGATAGACCAGGAACTCGTTGCTATCTTGCTCTTAGCAGCCAACTTCGCGGTTTTGGCCGAGCGGCACTTCATCGCGACTGAAAGGAAGGTATTCGCTTTAGATTTAAGGATCAATCATGAAAATTTCGGCGGCGCTGCGAAATTCTCCGCGCGGTTGCTGGCATCCGTATTTGCTTTCGTGGGTTCACTACCATGCCTGCGCTTCCTTAGCCAGATAATCATCCTCGCGATAACTGTGGGATTCGTGTGCTCGTTAACGATTGCCAGCTACTTGGGGGCTAGGAAGTTTGGTAGGCGTAGAACCATAGGCGTGCGATCGGCTCGCTATGTTCAGGAACAGACCCAAGCACCCATTGCCGAAAATATCCCAGCTCAAACTTTCATTGCATCTACAATAGCGTCGGCCATTCCGCTGGTGCCAACTGCGGATGGATCTTTGGGGTCCTCTTTTAGGTCGTAGGTCACAAATTTCCCTTTTGCAATTACGCTGGCGGCGGCGCTCTCCAGTTTTTTTGCTGCCTTTTCTTCACCCAAGTGACGCAACATCATCGCGCCAGAGAGGATTGTTGCCGCGGGGTTGACCTTGTTTAATCCCGCGTACTTTGGCGCGCTGCCGTGAGTTGGCTCAAAGACTGCGGTTTTGTCGCCGATGTTTGCGCTCGGCGCCATGCCAAGCCCGCCCACGAGGCCAGCGCAGAGGTCTGAGATTATATCCCCGTACAGGTTCGGCGCGACTATCACGTCGTACAGGCGTGGCTTCTGCACGAGCTGCATGCACATGTTGTCCACTATCCGCTCCTCGAACTCGATTTCTGGAAACTCCTGCGCCACTCTGCGGGCCGCATCCAAAAAGACGCCATCCGAATACTTCATTATGTTGGCCTTGTGCACGGCGGTGACTTTCTTGCGCCCGTTTTTCTTGGCGTATGTGAACGCGAAGCGCACGATTCGCTCGGACGCGGAGCGAGAAATCGGCTTCAAGCTTATCCCCGCGTCGGGCCTAATTTCCGCCTTTTTCTTTTCCCGCACGAAATCGATGAATTCTATCGTTTCGGCGGCCCCACTTTCGAACTCGATCCCTGCGTACAGGTCTTCGGTATTCTCCCTCACGACCACGAGGTCCACGTTCGGGTACGCCGAGCGAACTCCCGCGTACCACTTACATGGCCGCACGCACGCGTAGAGGTCGAGCTCCTTCCTCAGGGCCACATTCACGCTTCGAAATCCCGTGCCGATCGGCGTAGTTATTGGGCCCTTGAGCGCGACCCCGTTCTTGCGGACGGACTCGAGCACCGATTCCGGCAGGGGGGTGCCGTATTTTTTCATGGCGATTTCCCCGGCCTCCACCTCTTCCCACCGAATTTGGACGCCCGTGGCCTCTATGCATTTTTTCGCTGCCGCGACTACTTCTGGACCGATACCGTCACCGGGGATCAGGGTGACTGTTTTTTCACTCACGAGAATCACCGATCTTCTCCTCTATCTCGAACCCGACGCTGCGCGCGTACCGCTTGAACTCCTCGTCCTTCACCGGCTGCCTCCTCTGCCCCTTGAATTTATCCTTGATGATGTCCAAAAGCTGACCGAATCTTGGGTCATTTTCATCGACGCGCTGTTTCAAAATTTCTTCCAACTTCAGTTTCACACCGTGCTTTCCAGATCTTTTTCCAATGACGATCGTCCTAGTCTGGCCGACCAACTCCGGAGGAAATATTTCGTATGTCAGTGGAAGCCTCTCTATTCCATGAAGGTGGATGCCAGACTCGTGCGAGAATGCTGAATCACCGACTATAGCCTTGTTCGTCGGTAAATGAAAGTTCGTGGAAGATTTGATGAAGAGCGCAAGCTCTCGCATGGACTTCAAATTCCATTTTTTGATGCCGAACTGCATGTAGCAATTCAGCATGATTTTCTCGGTCTCCGCGTTTCCGGAGCGCTCGCCGATGCCGAGGAAAGTCGTGCTCGCGTAAATCTTGTCGTACAGACCAGACGCCGCTCTGATGGCCGCCATTGTATTTTCCACAGCATTGCCCAAGTCATCGTGCGTGTGAATCTCGACGTGTGGAATCTTGGTCTCATCCTTTATCCGTTTGATTTTTTCCGGAATTCCGTAAGGCAAAGGAGCTTCGGGATCGGACGAACCATTACCTATCGTGTCGCATACCCTGTAAACATCCGCGCCGGCATCGGCTATAGAATTTATGAACGCTTTCTCAAAATCCCAGTCGGCCCTCGTGCTGTCCTCGCCATGGACGAATATCTTCAATCCATGTTTTTTCGCGTACTCTACCGTGTCCGTGACCCTCTTCACCAGATCTTGCAAATGTGTTTCTGGCCACTTTACAAAGTGTATGAATGAAACTGGATGAGAGATGCCCACCTGCTTGAAACCCAGCTTCAGCGCGAGGTCGATATCCTCCGTCGCGGCCCTGCACCAGGCGGCTAGCATGTCGCCCATGCCATCTTTCTGCATCAATTTTATCGCTTCTTGGTCGGTCTTGGAATACATGATGAGCTCTATCCTTTCCACGCCCATTTCCCTGAGCAAACGAGCGATATGACATTCATCGACTGGTTTAGGGCTCGTCATCCCGGCCATCTGGAGCCCTTCCCTCAGCGTGGCGTCGTCGATGACCACGTCCACGCCCAGCTTGCGCGGCTCGTACACCAAATTTTTGAGTTTTTCCCACTGCTCGGGGTCGTATTCCCTTGAGCTGAGGCTCAGCACTTTTTCGATGTATTCGCGCCTGCGTTTTTCAATACTTTCGAAATCTATTTTATCGGCTCCCATCGTCTCACAAATCTTAAACTATCCTATCACAGCTCGCTTATATTTTTGTCAAGAGATTGTGTCGTCATCTGTTTTTCTTACCGATTGTTTGTTTCAGGTGTCGAACCAATCCCCCTGCGTTGAGTATATTTAGAATGAAGTTGGGGAGCGGTTCGAATTTGAAGACCTTATTTATACTCCTGTTGCGGACAATACCATTTTTCATATTAATTTCAATATTATCGCCTGACTTGAAATTTTTCCGCACACTTCGACAGGTCAGCACCAGTAATCCTCGGTTGATCGAATTACGATAGAAAATCCTCGCGAAAGATTCTGCCACGACAGCTGAGATGCCCGCTGCCTTCAAAGCAATCGGGGCCTCCTCGCGGCTGGAGCCACATCCAAAATTTCTGCCGGCGACGATGACGTTACCCTTGCCCACCTTGGATGCAAAACTCGGGGCAATATTTTCCATCACGTGCGCGGCCAGCCAACTCGGGTCCTTGCTCGCCTCGAACTTGGGCAGATAGCGGCCGGCGATTATGTCGTCTGTACTTATGTTGTTGTCAAATACCCAAACGCGCGCCATCATACATCCCTTGGATCAGTTATTACCCCTTTTATCGCGGACGCGGCAACCGTCGCTGGCGAGGCCAAGTAAACTTTCGACTCAGGACTACCCTGCCTCCCGCGGAAGTTTCTATTCGATGATGATACACAAACCTCGCCGGGGCCAAGAATTCCTATATGGGCACCCATGCAGGCCGCGCAACAAGGCGCTTCGACCAGCGCCCCCGCCTCCACGAGTATCCTGATGATGCCTGCATCGAGCGCTTCTCTGTAGATATCTCTAGAAGCGGGAGACACGATTAATCTCACGCGCCGGTTGACCTTCTTACCCTTGAGGATCGTGGCCGCGGCCTCCAAATCTTCCATCCTTCCGTTGGTACAGCTGCCCAAGAACGCTTGGTCGATTTCTACTTTTCCAATTTCAGTTACCGGCTTCACATTGTCCACGCTATGTGGGCACGCGACTTGCGGTTCGAGTTCGGACAAATCGTATTTGTGCGTTTCTACGTATTGAGCATCCGAATCGCTGCGCACCGTACTGTAGCGCTGCTTAGCCCGACCTGCGAGGTACTTCCTCGTTACCCCGTCTGCGGGTACAATCGCGTTCTTCGCCCCCATCTCCACCCCCATGTTGCACATCGTCATGCGTCCGTCCATGGTGATGTTGCGCATGCCTCGACCCGTGAATTCCACAGCGCGATAGTTCGCACCCTCCGCGCCCAAATCTCCGATTATTTTCAAAATCAAGTCCTTCGCCATCACCCGCCTCGGCAGTTTTTTCTCCACCACTATCTTGACGCTTTCGGGGACGCGGAACCACAATTTTCCAGTTGCGAAGACAGCGGCCATGTCGGTTGCGCCCACGCCCGCCGAAACACATCCGAGTGCCCCATATGTCGTCGTGTGCGAATCGGCCCCCACGATTAAACGTCCTGGCAGCGCAAACCCTTTCTCGGGGAGGACTTGGTGGCATATGCCCTCGAAAATATCGTAAAAGTTTTGAACCTTCTGCTCGGAGGCGAACTTCCTCAACAGCATGTGATTCTGCGCCGCGTCCACCGAATTTGCCGGAACCTGATGATCAGCGACCATAACAATTTTGCTGGGGTCCCAAACCTTATGGGCGCCTATCTCCTGAAACACGTGGATGACTAAAGGACCGGTGAGGTCGTGTATCATCGCAGCATCGATCTTAGCCTCCACTATCTCCCCAGGAGAGACTCGGTTCTTCCCGGACGCCCGAGCAAAAATTTTTTCAGTTATCGTCATGCCCATGTGATCACCGACGAATCGCGCCTTCGGCCGCCGAGCTGACAGTGCGCGAGTAGAGCGCAAGATATCCTTTTTTGACCCGCGGCTCCGGCTTCTTGAATCTGGAGAGCCTCAATTTGATATCCGAGTCTGGGACCAACAATTCAAGCTTTCGGTGCTTGATGTCGATCATTATTTTATCACCGTTCCGCACCACAGCTATCGGCCCACCTTCGGCTGCCTCCGGGGAAACGTGCCCTACGCAGGCGCCGCGAGTTCCACCCGAGAACCTGCCGTCCGTCACCAGCGCCACGGAATCCAGCAGACCCATGCCGGCGATAGCTGAGGTCGCAGCCAGCATCTCCCGCATGCCCGGCCCTCCCTTTGGCCCCTCGTAGCGGATGACGACGACATCGCCTCGCCTGATCCTCTTTCCCATGATCGCTTTGAGTGCATCTTCCTCGCAGTCGAAGACCCGCGCTGGACCCTTGCGGTGCATCATGCCCTGGGGAACGCCGGCAGTTTTCACGACCGCTCCCTTCGGCGCTATGTTTCCGTACAAGATCGCTATCCCGCCCTCGCGATGGTACGGCCTCTTTAACGGCCTTATGATGTCGGAGTCGTAGAACTTCGCAAACCTCAAATTGTCCCCGACCCTGCGCCCCGTGACGGTGAGCGGGCTGCTCCTCATCAGCTTGCCCAACCGCTTCATCACCGCCGGCACCCCGCCTGCGCGCTCCAAATCGAGCATCGTGTGCTCGCCGCTCGGGCGCAAGTTGCATATGTTTGGAACCCTCCTGCTCATCCTGTCGAAGACGTCGAGGCTGAGCTTTATTCCTACTTCGTGTGCGATCGCCGGCAGGTGGAGCACGGTGTTCGTCGAACCGCCTATGGCGAGGTCCATTATTATCGCATTATCGAACGCCGCGCGCGTCATTATGTCCCTCGGCCTTATCCCGCGGCGGAGGAGCTCGACCACCTGCCTGCCGGTCTGCTTGGCCAGCCTCGTCTTCTTCATGTCCACAGCGTGCGCCGTGCCGACGCCGGGCAGGCTCATGCCCATCGCCTCGGTCAGGCACGCCATTGTGTTGGCCGTGAAAAGGCCGGCGCACGAACCGCAGCCGGGGCAGCACCGGGCCTCTATCTCCCTCGCCTCGCGCTCGCTCATCATGCCCGCCTTGACGGCGCCGACGGCTTCGAATGCACTTATCGAATCTATTTTTTGCCCCTGCCACTCGCCCGGCATCATCGGTCCACCTGTAAGCATTATTGAAGGAATGTTCACCCGCCCGAGGGCCATCAGCATGCCCGGCACGATCTTGTCGCAGCTCGCTACCGCCACGACGGCGTCGAAGCGGTGGGCCTCCAACATTAATTCTAAACTGTCGGCTATCACCTCGCGCGATGGCAGAGAATAGCACATGCCCTTCGTGCCCATGGCTATCCCGTCGCAGATGCCGATGGTGTTGAACTCTAGCGGCGTCGCGCCGGCCGAACGTATGCCTGATGCAACTGCCTTCGCCAGCTCGCCCAGGTGCAGGTGCCCGGGGACGACTTGGTTGTATGAGTTTGCGATCGCTATCAACGGACGTTCCAGATCTGCATCTGTTAAACCATCCGCCTTCAAGAGTGCGCGGCGCGGCAGGCTCTCCAGGCCTGCGACAACTTCCCTGCTGCGAAGTTTCATTCACCAGCCTCCTAAAAGATTTCGGCACCAGATATATTTAGTTTTATGAGTGGGTGAATTTTTCATATCGCGAGAATGATAGTGCGCGGGACGGTCCATGAACCACTTTTAGAACAATAAATCGAGTTTGGTTTTTCTTTAAATATTGCCTCCACCCAAAGGGCTTTGCACATAAATTATTGATTCCATTACGCGGGTGACCACATAAAATTTACGTATGAATTTCGATGCAGATAGTTAAATTTTAGCTTTTAAGTTATTCCGTATCCCAACCCAATATGGCCAAATCAAAATTTGTTACAAGTCCAACTAATTTCTTATTTTTGTCAATAACTGGGATTCTTCTTAACTTTTTATTTTTCATCAGCTTTACAACTTCTATTACCGTTGAATCAGGGGTACACGTCATCAAGGATTTAGTCATTATATCCTTAGCTTCGACTTTTTTAGGATCTTTTTGATTGTAGATAACTTTTCTTATGATATCGCGAAAAGTAATCAATCCTCGGAGTTTTCCAAGCCTTGTTACCGGTACGCACTCAACATCACTCTTTATCATTTTTTTCACCATATTGAACACAGGTTCCTCTGTCCCGATCGTAACAACGTTTTTTGTCATGATCTCTTTTATTTTAATGTTTGCCGCTGTTGAAGCTCTGTTAATAACATTTATTGCATTTGCATTTCTTTTCATTTCTTCATCCCCCGTTTTAAAGAATATACTCGCTTAAATAGCTTTATTATTATCGGTTTTGCACATAAAGTCAAGAGAAATTAGCTATCAAGGGTAATTTCTAATTCCAAATCCCAACTACTTACTTAAACATGATTCCGGTTTTCTTCTGCAGGACATCCAAAATTTTTTCCATGGCATCGATCGCCTTCGCCGCACGATTGCCATGTTCATGAGTTGGAAATCTCCACCACCAAGCCAAGTAAATTGGGGCACGCATATATCCCAGAGAATGTCGAGAACTTCGAAAATATTCATAGATGCCCCGTAATGTGTTGAAAGGTTTTGTTAACTCAGGGAATTCCTTCTTCAACCACCTGCTCCTTTCAGCTTGAGCGGTTCTTGGGCTGGTATGAAAATGGAGTTTTTTCCTCGAAGCGCAGGCATCCACGGCCTCCACAACCGCCCTGAGCGCCAGAACCCCTACGGTCGTATATCTTCGATTGGCAAACTCGTCAAGGGCGCGTTTCCTCTTCTCCCTCACAAGCTTTGCGTGATACTTCTCGTTGCCCATTCGAATCACCTGTTTTACTTCCCTTTATCAGCCATCAAGTCATCCATGAATCGGCATCCTACTGATCCCATATTTTTGCAACAGAACCCCCTCGCGGTTTTGTTGCAAAAGTGCCGTCTGTTGTAAGCAGAATGCCCAAAATAGTAAATATGACAATAAACGGTGTGTTGCTGGTTTTCATGATTTAGAGCACCCATCCTTAATAAGTTCAATTATATTTAAAGAACCCCAACAAGTTAACAGAACCCTGAATGCATCTCTTTAAATGTCAAATCTACTCGACCCTAAATTGCGCCCCGAGTTTCCGCATGTCCTCGACAAAACTCGGATAAGAAACAGGAATGCTCTCCGCCCCATCGATGACCGTCTCCCCCCTCGCGACAAGCCCGGCTACGCCCAAAGCCATGGCCATGCGGTGGTCGCCGTACGACTGCAGCTTGGCTTCCTTCAGCTGCTTCACCCCGTTCAGCCTGATCTCGTCGGGCAGCTCCTCGACGTTGGCCCCGAGCTTTCGCAGCTCCGTGGCAAGGGCGCGGAGCCTGTCGGTCTCCTTGAAGCGTAGATGATGAATGTTCATGAGCCTTGTCCTTCCGTCAGCCACCGCTCCGAGCACGGAGAGTATGGGCACGAGGTCAGGATTGTCGCTGCAGTCGGCCTCTATGCCCGTCAACCCGGCGCCAGTCACCTCGACGGTCTCTCCTCTCACCTTGACGTCTGCGCCGAACTCCCTCAGGAGCTCGACTATCCGCCTGTCCCCTTGGGCGCCGCGAACGTTCAGGTTGCTCACCCTCACAGTAGATTCTGTCAGCGCTGCAGCGCCGAGCACGAAAGCTGCAGAAGAAAAATCTCCGGGTATCCTCAGTTCGAGCGGGCTGAACACTTGCCTCACGTCGATCTTGAAGTCCGTAAAGCTCTTGTTTCGCCTTATCTTTGCACCGACGGCGTCTAGCACCTCGAGCGTTATCTCGATGTACGGCTTCGACCTCGGCTCCTCCACCACCGAAAGCGTGACATCCTCGCGCGCGTACGGGCAGGCGATGAGCAGGGCCGATATGAACTGCGAACTCACCGCGCCGGTTATCTCCACATCGCCACCCGCGAGGCCTCCCCCGACCACGACGGGCGGCCTGCCGTTCGGCCCCTCGCACCTGCCCTTGGCGCCGAGCTTCACCAGGGCCTCGATCAACGGGCCCATCGGGCGCTTTTTGATGGATTCGTCTCCAGTCAAATGGATCGGTTTGCGCGAGAGGGCTGCGATGGCGCTCATGATGCGGATTGTGGTACCGGAGTTCTTGGCGTCTATCAAATCAGTTTTTGGTTTGAGATTTCCTCCAGTACCGTGTACGACCCACGTTTCGCGAATGTTTGAAATTTTTGCCCCAAGAATTTCGGCAGCGTCGATCGTGGCCTTAGTGTCCAAACCGATAAGCGGATCTGTGATTCTGCTTTCCCCTTTGGCGAGCAGCCCCACGGCGAATGCACGGTGGGTGTAGCTCTTCGAAGGCGGCGCAACCACCTCCCCAGCCAATTTCGATGGTTTGACTTTGAGCAACGTCATGATCTCACGTAAACAATTGGTGCTGTTCAAATAAAAGTCATCCCAATCTTTGTGTTCAACCCCAATGTTTTTATAGTTATGAGTGACATTCACAACTAATACGGTGATGAATTATGAAACGGCCGTGCGAAAGAACCTGGCGCGAAATTTTGGAATGGACGTGGGCCAACGAAATCGAGGAATTCACACACAATGACTTGCTGCGCGAGAGCGTCGTCCATTATGCGGGCAATAAACGAGCGCAAATCTGGTCAGCATCATCAACGCTTCATCGGATGTGGCGTGCTGATTTACTAACTCGCTTGGCCGCGGGCAAGGGGCGTCGCGCTAGTTTGTATGCGCCGATCTCGCGAGAAGAATACCAACGAAAAATCAGGCAGCTCGTGCTCATTTGAAAAGCGCTAAACAATCTCGGAAAGCCTTAATATATGATTTGACAGAATTGATTCAGTTGTGGTGGAAATGAGGACGAAAACTCAAAGCGAACGCTGTTGTCTTTATCGCTAGAGTAGTCCACCATAGGCCACCAACTTTTTCATCTTCGGCACACATTTTAATGTGCAAAAGCTTAACCACAAAGGGAGGTGGTTCGGTTGTCTGAGATAGGCAAGAGGATAAGGCTTGAGCGGATCATAGACAGAAAAACTGGACACACGGTCATCGTTCCGATGGACCACGGCCTCACGATGGGGCCGATAGCCGGTCTGGAGGACATGACGGCGATAATAAACAAGATCGCGGATGGCGGCGCGAACGCCGTGGTCCTGCACAAGGGCATCGTCCGATCCGGGCACAGGGGCTTCGGCAAGGACATAGGTTTGATAATTCATATGTCGGGCAGCACTTCCGTCGGCCCGGACCCGCAAAGCAAGGTGCCGATAGCCAGCTTGGAGGAGGCGATCCGGCTTGGCGCGGATGCCGTCTCGATCCACGTTAACGTCGGCGCCGCCAACGAGCACGAGCAACTAAGATTTCTGGGCGCGATATCCGAGGAATGTGCCAGCTGGGGTATGCCGCTTTTTGCGATGATGTACCCGAGGGGTCCGAAGGTGAAGAGCGAGCACGACCCGGCGATGGTGGCGCACGCGGCGAGGGTCGGGGCGGAGCTGGGCGCGGACATCATCAAGACGGTGTACACCGGCGACGTCGGCTCATTCCGCAAGGTCGTGCGCGGCTGTCCTGTGCCGATCGTGATAGCGGGCGGCCCGAAGATGGCGACAGATCGCGATGTGCTGCAGATGGCGTCCGAAGCCATGAAGGCCGGAGCGATAGGCGTCTCGATAGGGCGCAACATCTTCCAGCACAAAGATCCAACTACGATGACCAAGGCGCTCGCGAAGGTAGTCCACGAAAACGCGTCCGTCGATCGGGCGATGCGAGGACTCAAGCGGTGAGGAGGTTGCGGCGAAGCGTTTGGGTCAAAGCGGACTGGGCCGGGCCTTGGGAGAAGCGGAAGCGCTTCATCACGGCGGCGCTCGAGGCTGGTGCGGATGCAGTTGTTGTACCTCCTCGAGAGGTGCAGAAAACACGTGAGCTCGGGGCCATAGCCGTCGTGTCGAGTGAGCCCAAGTCCAATGTTGATGTGGTAATGTTGAGTGCTCAGTCGGTCGTAAAGGTCAAGGCAGCGATAGCTAGGGCCAAGGGACTCGAAGAGCGGGGCAAGCAGGTCGCGATATGCGTTGAGATATCAAATAAAGAGCTGGAACGCGCCGCCGTCAAGGCCGGGAAGGCAGCCGATTTTCTGGTTGTGATAAACAAAGATTGGAAGGTCATCCCGCTCGAAAATTTGATCGCCGAGCTCCATCAGGCGGGCGTCAAAATTTTGGCTGGCGTCAAAGACGCGAACGAAGCGAAGACTGCTGTTGAAACACTAGAGATAGGCGCGGATGGTGTATTCCTAGATCCTCGCAAGGGCGTCGGGGAGATAAGAAAAGTCTGCGAGGCGGTGGAGCGCGCGGCTTCGGAAAAACTCGAGCTGGTGCCGGCGAAGGTAGTAGTCGTTAGACCTGCTGGCATGGGCGACAGGGTCTGCGTGGACACTTCAACCATCATGACGATCGGCGAGGGCATGCTCGTGGGCAGCCATTCGGATGGGATGCTTTTGGTGCACTCCGAGTCACTCGCAAGCAAGTACGTCGAGCCGCGCCCGTTCAGGGTGAACGCGGGCGCAGTCCACGCTTACATCAGGCTCCCGCACGGCAGGACCAAGTACCTGTCGGAGCTGAAGGCGGGCGACGAGGTGCAGATAGTGAACGCGAACGGCGAAACTCGCGTCGGGATCGTCGGCAGGACGAAGGTGGAGCGCCGTCCGATGTTGCTCGTCGAGGTCGAGCGCGAGGGCAGGATATTCAAGACGCTGCTGCAGAACGCCGAGACGATAAATTTGGTGACGAAGGACGGAGCGCCAATATCAGTCGCTAGATTGAGGCCGGGAGATAAAGTGCTCGTGCACGTCGAGCGAGTCGGCAGGCACTTCGGCGCCAAAGTAGCCGAGACGATACTGGAGAAATGAGGATGATAAGGCTGGGCTCCCATCAGCTCAGGACGCCGGCCGTGTGTGGCGCTGTGATAGGGGAAAGCGTCAACGCGATGAGCGCGGGGTTGGTTAGGGCCATGGAGCAGGGTGCCGACTTGGTGGAGCTGAGGCTGGATGGTCTACGTGAACAGGCTGGGTGGGAGAAACTCTTGCACGGCAAGATACCGATAATTTTGACGAACCGTGCAAAGCGAGAGGGAGGAAGATTTGAGGGCGGGGAGGAGGAGCGGGTCAGGGTGCTCCTCGACGGCATAGATAGAGGCGTCGATTGCGTTGATGTCGAATTATCAACGGAAAAAAAGTTCCTCATCAAGGTGGTGCAGGAAGCGAGGAAGCGGGGCGTGAGCGTGTTGATCTCCCATCATGATTTTTCTGGAACTCCAACAGCAGACGCGTTGGTGGCGGTGACCAAGCGCATGGTGGTGGCCGGCTGCGACATCGCGAAGGTAGTGACGTTCGCGGAGACCTCCAGCGATGCACTAGCTGCGCTCGATTTTTTGGTCGAGGTGCAGGACGAGGTGAGCGTGCCGGTGATAGCGTTCGCGATGGGCGATGCGGGCAGGTTCTCCAGGATATCCGCGCCTTTGTTCGGTTCCCCGATCGTCTACGCCGAAGCGGACGAGGCCACGGCGCCGGGACAGTTCGACATCGCAACCGCTAAACGCCTGTTGCGAGAATTGGGCCAGGTGCCAAGATGACGAAAAAGACAAAATTGTTCGCGTTGATAGGCGACCCGGTCGAGCGCAGCCTTTCCCCGGCGATGCACAACGCGGCATTCGATGCGCTCGGGCTGGACTGCGCGTACATAGCGTTGCGAGTGCCGAGCGAGATGTTGGCGAACGCCGTGGAAGGAATTCGCGCTATCCGCTTGGCCGGCTTCAACGTCACCCACCCGCACAAGGTGAGCATCATCGACCTGCTCGACAAGCTGGACAGGTCGGCGGAGATGGTCGGCGCTGTGAACACGGTAAAAAATGATGGAGGAAAATTGCTCGGATTCAATACAGATGGCGATGGGGCTGTTCGTGCGCTCGAGAGCAAAGTCGGCAAGCTCTCGGGCAAAAAAGTCCTGCTTTTGGGTGCTGGGGGAGCGGCCCGAGCGATAGCTTTTTCGTTGGCGCAGGCCGGCGCGAAGCTCACGGTTGCAAATCGTACGGCATCCAAGGCAAAGGAGCTCGTCGCTGCGATAAACAAAAAGCTCGGAGCGAAAGCAGTTCACGTTGCGTTAAAGAAAAACATTTTGGTTGGCGAGATAAGGCGTTCGAACATCTTCATCAATGCCACGAGCACGGGGATGTACCCAAACGTCGATAGAACTCTGGTGACGGCCGACATGATGCACCGCGGGCTAATTGTCAACGACATAGTGTACGAGCCGCTTCAGACGAGGCTCCTGCGCGAGGCGAAGAAGGCTGGGGCGTGCATGGTCGACGGCTTGGGCATGCTCGTGCGCCAAGGCGCGATGGCATTCGAGATATGGACCGGGAGACGAGCACCAGTAAAAGTTATGGAGGCGACGGTCAAAAGGGAGCTGTCGAGGAGAGGTTGAGCCATGAAGGTCGCAATCATCGGCACCGGTGTCATGGGCAAGTGGTTCGCGAGCTTCGCCGCAAAAAATCTCGGTGAAGCGATGATCGTGAGCAGGGACTTTGCGAAGGCCAAGCGCGTGGCGAAGGAATTGGGTGTGCGAGCTGAAACGAGGGAAAAGGCGGTGGCCGAAGCCGACGTGGTGCTGGTTACGGTGCCGATCGCTGTGACACCGGAATTCATCAAGTCGCTCGCCAAGCAAATGAAGAAGGGGGCATTGCTTGCGGATATTGCATCGGTGAAGAGCGACGTCGTCGATGCTATGAAGAAGCTAGATGCAGATTTAGAACTTGTTTCGCTTCACCCGTTGTTCGGTCCAGGGGCCACGGGCGTGAAAGGAAAAGATTTCGTAGCGGTGCCTGTAAAACCTAGAAAGCGCTACGCGGAGTTGAAGCAACGTTTGATCAAACTCGGCGCGCGAGTTACTGAAATGGAGGCTGAAGAGCACGACCGCATGATGGCGATCGTCCAATGCATGACCCATTTTGTGCTCATCTCATACCTCGCGGCGCTCAAGTCGATGGGGGCGGAACGCATTAAACTAGTGGGTACACCTATGTTTGCCACATTGCAGGATTTTGCCAAGGCTATTTCCGCGGGCAATTCAGAACTATACGGCGAGCTTCAGGTATCCAATAAGCACGCGAAGCTAGCACGCAGCGCTTTGATCGATGCGTGCTGCTCGCTCGACGAAGCGTTCAAGGCGAACAATGTCGAGGCTGTTCGGAGGATACTTGAGGATGCCCAAGAGATGTGGGGAAAAGCTGAAACCCAAGCCGCGTATAAAAAATTGTATGTAAGATTCGAGGGAGAAAAACGAAAGTAGGTGTCCTTGGTCCTCGTGGTACGTACGCGGAGATAGCGGCTCGCGTGCAGTTCGGCGATTCAAAAATAGTGCCCTACCCCACGATCACAGATGTGGTGGAAGCGGTCGTGCATGGAAAAGTAGAGATGGGGGTAATTCCCCTTGAGAGTTTGCGCGAGGGTTCTGTCGGTGAAACTCTAGACACCATAGCGTGGCACGATGTAAAGATTCAGTCGGAGATGGTGGTGCCGATAACCCATTCGCTCCTCGGTGTTCCGGGGGCGAAAATTGGCCAAATAACTCAAGTGCTCTCTCATCCTCAGGCCATCGCCCAATGCCGTGAATTTTTACACAAAAATTTCCCAAAGGCAGAGTTGATTGAAATGTCGAGCACAGCGAAGGCAGCCGAGCAGGTCAGCAAGCTCCGGCAACCACACATGGCGGTGGTCGGCCCCCAAGAACTCGCCAAGCTTTATAAATTGAAGGTGTTAAAAGACGAAATTCAAGAAGGGGAGATTAACCTCACCCGCTTCGTATGCGTGGCAAAAAAAGATAGCAAGCCAACCGGGCACGATAAGACTTCGATTGTTTTTTCAACAGCCGAAGATCGACCGGGCATCCTCTACGAGATTTTGGGCGAATTCGCGGCGAGGAACATCAACCTTACCAAGATAGAGTCGCGGCCGTCGAAGAAGGTCCTCGGTGATTATCTCTTCTTCGTGGATTTTGAGGGCCATCGCGAAGATTCGCGTCAACGCGAAGCGCTTGAAACAATAAAGAAGAAAGTGGCGATGTTGAAGGTGTTGGGGTCATATCCAAAGAAATTCTAGGGGTTAAAAATTGGATGTCCGCAAAAAAATTTTGAAATCCTTGTCGGTAGATCCAAAAATCGCGAAAAAGAAACTTTCGACTTTCATAAAACAAAAGG
>Ga0315282_10009490_pt1 | contig 15468 bp, 11 predicted proteins | sample YL17G07_20_MG_FD_203693 | JGI IMG/M metagenome (GOLD analysis project Ga0315282, IMG submission 203693) | Sediment microbial communities from Yellowstone Lake, YNP, Wyoming, USA - YL17G07_20 | ecosystem: Environmental > Aquatic > Freshwater > Lake > Sediment | place: USA: Wyoming | collected... | reverse complement strand
CGCGACGTCGAAGCTCCTGGCCGCAAACTCGCTGACCGAGGCCCGCGTTCGGATCACGCTCACGCCGGGCAGCGTACACGGCGGCGAGCCGACGACGCTGGTGACGGCCTCGCCGCTGCCGGCCTACCCGCCGGAGTGGTACGAGCAGGGTATCGGCGTGGTGATTTCCTCGCTGCGGCAGGGGTCTGGTCCGCCGGTTTACGGCTGCAAGACCGGCTGCTTCCTGCCGCGGATCCTCGCTCGCCAGGAGGCGGCGGCAAAGGGGGCCCAGGAGGCCCTGTGGTTCACCGAGGACAACCGGCTCGCCGAGGGCTGCACGTGCAACGTATTCATCGTCCTGGCCGGCGAGGTGCTCACCCCGCCGACGCGAACGCCGGTCCTGCCAGGCATTGTCCGCGAGGCGGTGCTGGAGCTCTGCCGAGGCATGGAGGTGCCATGCTCCGACAATCGCTCGCTGACCATCCGGGAACTGCTGGACGCGCAGGAGGTGTTCCTGACCAGCGCCTGCGCCGCAGTCCGCCCGGTGGTCCGAATAGAGCGTCACGCCGTCGGCGGCGAGAAGCCGGGGCCCGTGACGCGATGGGTCATGCGGGCGTACCGCGAGCTGCTGGACCGCGAGTGCGGCCTGCCAGGCGAAGGAGCCCAGTCATGAAAGTAGCCGACGTGGTCCGCGTGCTGGAAACGCTCGCGCCCAGGGCCCTGGCCGAGGAGTGGGACAACGTCGGCCTGCTCGTCGGCGACCGCGAGCGGCGCGTGGCGAGACTGCTGGTCTGCATGGACGTCACCGAGCACGTGCTGGCCGAGGCCCTCAAGGCCCACGCGCAGATGATCCTTGCCCACCATCCGGTGATCTTCAAGAGCGTCGCCCGCGTGACGGCCGAGGACTGCCCCGTGGTCCTGGAGGCCATCCGCCGAGGCATCGCGATCTACGCGGCCCACACCAACCTCGACAACGCCGCGGGCGGGACCAACGACGTCCTGGCCGACGCGCTGGGCCTTGCCGACCGCCGCGCGATAACGCCTCTGGTCCGCCGCGACCGGTGCAAGCTGGCTGTCTTCACGCCACCGGAGGACGTGTCCCGCGTGGCCGACGCCGCGTTCGATGCCGGGGCCGGGCTCATCGGCAACTACAGCCGCTGCGCCTTTCTGGCCCACGGGCTGGGGTCTTTCTGCCCGCGGGCAGGCGCGCGGCCGGCCGTCGGGCGGACCGGGCGACAAGAGGTGGTCGAGGAGCTTCGGCTGGAGGTGGTTTGCCCGCGCAGCAAGGTTCCGTCCGTATGCGAGGCCATCTCGGCCGCCCACAGCTACGAGACGCCCGCCATCGACGTTTACCCGCTGGAGGATTTCCCCGCGGGCTGCGGCGGCGGGCGGATCGGAACTCTCGAGCGGCCGATGACCGTGCGGTCGATCATCGCCAGGCTCAAGAAGGCCACAGGCGCCGCCCGCGTTCAGGTCGCGGCGCCGGCCGAGGCGGACAAGGCGGACGGCCAGGGCAGGCTCGTGCGCCGCGTGGCGGTCTTCACCGGCGCCGGCCAGTCGGCCTGGTCGGCGGCGGCCGCGGCGGGCGCGACGCTCTACGTCACCGGCGAGATGGGCTATCACGACGCCCTGGACGCCGCTGCCGTCGGGCTGACCGTGCTGTGCCTGGGCCACGGGCACTCCGAACGACCGGGCATCCGCGCGTTGGCGCGCAGGGCGGGCGAGATGCTGGGCAATCTCAAGGTGATAAACTCCGCCCGCGACCGCGACCCCTTCGCGACGGTGTGAAGAGCACTGAAATCAACGCGTTACAGCGGTCGTTACCGGGATTCCCAGGGATTGCTATCCCTGGGCTTGGGGAAAGTCCGCTTTTCTCTTCTTTTCCGGATTCAGAGGGAACATAGACCTCGAAGTTGGTGAGAACGATCGATAGTAGAGCAACCCTGAAGCCCAGGGATGGCAATCCCTGGGTGCTTTCCCAGTCCTGTCCTTATTGCTTGCTACCCGTTGCACCTCGTGGGAAATTCGCGCACGGTCTACTTCGTCGCCTTTGGGGGCGCCTTTGCCGGGCTGACGGCGGGCTTTGCCGGGCTGGCGGCGGGCTTTGCCGGGGTGACGGCGGGCTTTGCCGGGGTGACGGCGGGCTTTGCCGGGGTGGCGCCGGGCTTTGCGGGGTTGGCCTTGGGCTGGGGCAGGGCGGGCATTTCGGTTTTGCGTGGAGGCACGTCCTGGATCGAGACCTGGCGGAAGACCACGCAGTCGGGCTTCTCATCCTGACTGAGTTGATAGACCCAGTAGATGACCAGGAGCTGGTTGCGGTTAATAGAGGCCAGGAGCTTGCCGACCTGCCCGACGTCCCTGTCCTTGTCCTTGCGAATGGGGGCGGGGGTGAACTTCCACGCGGGCACTTCGCCGACGGCCGTGCCGACGGCCATGATGTAGCCCACCGGGTAGTGGTCGATCGGGCCTTTGTTGCCCGGCGATGCCTGCCCTTGCCTTGCGACAAGGCGGAACTGCGTCCCGGCCAGGCGGGTCCAATCGTCGTTGTCGCCGGCGACGGAGTCTACCGTCATGCCGATCAGAAGGACCTGGCTGCTCGCGGCAGACGAGGCCAGGAGCGGGTCATCCGGGATAGTGGCGCCCTTGAGGGCCTTCTTCAGGTCCATTGGCTTGGGAGCGTGGGCGGATTTGATCCGCAGGGTGTCGGAGCGGGCGAATGTCGTGCCGTTGGACCCGGCCGTGTTGCGCGCCGCGGCGGCCTCGCGCAGCAGGTCGGCGTGCAGGTCGTTGAAGCTGCCCTCGCCGCCGAAGGCCCCGACGGAACCCAGGCTGCCTATCGCCACGGCGAAGTCGTCCGGGTAGAAAGGCCAGACCCGCTGGTCGCGCTGGAGGGCATTGTCATATGGCGTGTAGCCCATCACGGAATCGCCGAACGGCAGCATCTGTATGATCACCAGGACCATTCCGACCATGGTCATGCTGGCGATCAGGCCGAATGCCGTCCCGCCGATGCGGTCCGCCCAAAGGCCGAACTGCACGGTTCCCGGCACAAGCGCGTCGGCAATCAATCGCGAGCCGATCAGCGGCAGCACGAAAAGGGCCGTCAGGGCCGCGCCGTTGGCAATGGGCCCCTGCCGGTCGTAAAGCACCGCCGAGGCCAGCGCCGGGTAGGCGTTGAGCGCGAAGGCGGCGCACAGCACCGACAGAAACGCCATTATCATCGAACTGAAGAGCCCCTGGCCGGCAAAGAAGGCGGTCATGGCCAGGACGAGTACTGTCGCAAGGATGATTATCAGCATCTGGTGTCTTTCTCCGGCGTGCGGGTCATTTCTTGACTGCCTGCTGCTGTTGCATGACGCGTATGACCTCCTGGACGCTGGTGGTCCCGTCCATGACCCGCTGCATGGCCATCTCCTGGAGGTAGAGCATCTTGTTCTTTCGGGCCGCGGCGCGGATCTGGGCGACCGTGGCGCCGTCGATGATGAGTTGGCGGATCTCGGGCGTCAGCTTGAGCAGTTCGAAGACGGCCACCCGCCCCTTGTAGCCGCTGCCCTGACATTCGGGGCAGATCTCAATTTCCTTGTCCGCCTTGCCTTCGGCGGCGTCATCGTCCTCCTCCGACGGCGGGCGGTAGAAGTTGTCGATGGCGCCAGAGGCGAGATTCATCTTGGCCAGCTTGGCGGTGTCGGGCTTGTAGGCGACCTTGCACTTGGGACAGAGTTGGCGGACGAGCATCTGGCAGATCACGCCGCGGAGAATCTGCACCGCGGTCGTCGCGTCGCCGACCAACTGCACCCACCTGGCCAGGGCCGAGAACGTGTCGCTGGCCTGCATGCCCACCAGCACGGGCTTCTTGGCGGCCAAGTCGGCCAGCATCTTGGCGGTCTCGCCGTCGGGGACCTGGTCGACCATCAGCACGTCCAGGCCGCGCTGAATGACCACCGAGAGCGTCTTGGCCAGGTTGGCGTCCTCGCCGTAAGTGTTCTGGGTGACGTTCTCCAGCTCGACGGGCGGCTTGGACTCCAACGTGGCGATGGTGGTCATGAACACGTCGCGCTGGCGGAGCATTGAATACAGCGTGCTGGTCACGCCGCTGCCGCGCCTCCCGGCGCAGATGAACAGGCCGTTCTTGGTCTGGGCTATGTTGCTTATCTGCCCGAGGATGTCGTTGGGCATGCCGAGCTCGCCGAGGTTCGTCCGGACGACTTCCTGGATGATGCGGAAGGTCAGCCTTTGCCCGCCTGTGGTCCCGGCGGTGCTGACTTCCATGTCGGCGCGGACGCTGATGGCCTGGGCGTCGACGGACAGCCGCCCCTTCTGGGGGCGGCGGACCTCGTCGACCTCCATGCCGGAGATCTCCTTGATGAACTGGATCATTTCCTCGGCCTGGGCCGGCGGGACGGCCGACTGCTCGTGGGCGGCGCCGTCTATGACGTAAATCACGCGGGAATTCTCCCCCGCGGGCGTCAGCGCCACCTCGCTTGCGCGTCGCCAGGCCACGTCGTACAGGAACTCCTGGACGTGGTTGTACGTGCGGATGTCTTTCTCTTCGGCCGTGCCGAGGTCCGGCGGGAAGACGATCTTCTCATAGTTGTCGTAGATCGTCACCTTCGTGAGCAGTTCCATGTCGGACCTCTTGCGGGCCCGCTTCTTGCCCTTGCCGGCAAACAGCCCGGACAGGTGTTCGCGGGTGAGGATCCTCTTTCCCGCCGGGATGCGGTCGTTTCGGTAGGCGATGTACGCCAGCAGCCCGCCTGCCGCCAGCACCAGGTAGAACAGCGCGCCGACCGGGTACAGGGGGATGATCAGCCAGAGCAGCATCCCGGCCGCTCCGCCGGCGACGGTCAGCGCGTTCCATTTCGTGCGGGTGGCGCGGGCCAGGAGGGCATCCTCGTTCACCCACGTCGCCAGGCGCAGCCAGGGCAGCGCCAAGAGCAGCATGACGGCGGCCTTGACGGCGGGGGCGGTCAATGTGATCTGCGGGATGTTCGCGATCTGTACCATACTCGCTCCGTTGCGCCTCCGGGCCGCTTGTGGGCCTTGGCGCGGCTATTGGTCTTTTCATCTCATCAGCCGGCGCGGCGGCTGACGGGCGGGCTGGTGAGCCTCACCGGCACGCCCCGCTCGGCCAGATACTGCTTGGCCTGGGCAATGCTGTATGTGCCGAAGTGGAATATGCTCGCCGCCAGCGCGGCGTCGGCCTTGCCTTCGGTCAGGGCCTGGTAAAGGTGCTCGGCGCATCCGGCGCCGCCGGATGCTATTACCGGTATGCTCACCGCCTCGGCCACGGCGCGGGTTATCTCGATGTCGTAGCCCGCAAGCGTGCCATCGGCGTCCATCACCGTCAAGAGAATCTCGCCGGCCCCGAGGCTCTCGACCTTCCTCGCCCAGGCGACGGCCTCCAGGCCCGTCGGCACGCGCCCGCCGTTTATGTGGACCTCCCAGAACTCCCGACCGTCCCTGACGGTGCGCTTGGGGTCGATCGCCACCACCACGCACTGGGCGCCGTACCGCTTCGACGCGGCCGAGATGAGCTCCGGCGTGCGAACCGCCGCCGAGTTCATGCCCACCTTGTCCGCCCCGGCGTTGAGCAGGTTGCGGAAGTCCTGGATGGTCCTGATCCCGCCGCCGACGGTAAGCGGCATGTAGATTTCCTCAGCCGTCCTTCGCACGATGTCCAGAATGATGTCGCGGGCCTCGTGGCTGGCGGTGATGTCCAGAAACACCAGTTCGTCGGCGCCCTCGGCGTCGTATCGTCGAGCGATCTCCACCGGGTCGCCGGCGTCGCGAAGGTTCAGGAAGTTGACGCCCTTGACGACCCGCCCCTTCTCGACGTCCAGGCACGGTATTATTCTCTTGGCCAGCATACGGCATTCTCTCAAGTCGCGGCATCTTACCGCCCCGTGTGGCGCAAAGCAATGGCATGTTGACGCGGTCTCTTGGCCGGGCGTGGCAAATGCCGGCCGGGGCCGGTATGATGCCCGGCCTATGAAGCTGCCAATCGTCGCCATCGTGGGTCGGCCTAACGTCGGCAAGAGCAGCTTGCTCAACCGCCTGGTCGGCCAGAGGATTTCGATCGTCGATCCGACGCCGGGCGTGACTCGCGACCGCATCAGCGTGCCGTGCCCCATCGCCGACGGGTACGTCGAACTCGTGGACACCGGCGGGATCGGGATCGTCGATCGCGACGACCTGACCGAGCATGTCGAGGACCAGATCGCCTACGGGCTTGCCGAGGCTAACCTGCTGATCTTCCTGGTCGACGCCCGCGAGGGCTTAACGCCGCTGGACCGCCACGTGGCCGAGCGGCTGCGGCGCCTGGCCGTGCCGGTGATACTGGCGGCCAACAAGGTTGACGAGGCGGGCCTGCCGGCGGAGATGGGCGAACTCAACTCGCTGGGCTTCGGCGAGCCGATCCCCGTTTCCGCCCAGCACGGCCTGGGCATGGACCGGCTCGCGGGCGCAATGGCCCGCGTGCTCGGCGAGCTGCCCGAGAGCCCGCCGGAAGCGGCCGTGATGAAGCTGGCGATCGTCGGCAAACGCAACGTCGGCAAGAGCACGTTCATCAACGCCCTTGCCGGCCAGCAGCGCGTGATCGTCTCGGAGAGGCCCGGCACGACCCGCGACAGCGTGGACGTGACCGTCGAGGTCGACGGGCGGAAGTTCATGCTCATCGACACCGCCGGCATCCGCAAGAGGCGCCGGATCGTCCAGGAGGACATCGAGTTCTACAGCTACCACAGGGCCCTTCGCAGCATCCGCCGGGCCGACGTGGTGGCCCTGATGATCGACGCCTCCGTGCCGGTCAGCAAGGTAGACAAGGACCTCTCGCGCGACATAATCGACGAGTTCAAGCCCGTGATGCTGGTCGTGAACAAGTGGGACCTGGCCAGCGGCCTGGCCGCCGGCGAGGACTACGAGGGCTACTTCGACAAGGTCTTCCCGGAAATCACGTACGCCCCGATCTGCCTGACCACGGCCACGACGGGCATGAACGTGCAGAAGACCATCCGCCTGGCCGAGCAACTCTTCGACCAGGCGCGGCTGCGGGTGCCGACGGCCCGGCTCAACGATGTGGTCCGTCAGATAACCGCCCAGCGCGGCCCCAGCCACAAGTCGGGCACCAGGCCGCCGAAGATCCTCTACGCCTCGCAGATCACAACCTGCCCGCCGACGATCGTATGCTTCGTCAACGACGTTCGGAGCTTCGACCGCGGCTACCAGCGGTTCCTTGTTAATCAACTCCGCCGGCACCTGCCGTATGCCGAGGTGCCGATCCGCCTGCTGTTCCGCTCGCGCCGCCAGCACGAGGGGGCAGGAAGCGCCGGCCAGGGCCCAGAGGCCGTCGAGACTGTCGAGGCCGTTGATACGGTCGAAACCATAGGGGCCGGCGCCGCGGATTTGCCCGGCCCGGACGAGCAAGCCGCCCGGCAGATTACACCTGATGAATCACCACTTAATGAATCACCGGTGGTCCATGATGAAGGGGCAACCCATGCCGACGGCGCCCGAAAGCGTCGCGGCCCCGGCCGGGCTGCCAGAGGCGCCAAAGCCCGCATGTCCCACAGCCTGGCGCCCCGAGGCGCCAAGGCCCACAAGACTCACGGCGGTCCGCCAAGGCCAGGCGCCGGCAAGTACAAGTACGCTAAGTTTTCACGTGGCGGCAAACCAAGCCCACATGGCGCCAGGCCCAAAGGCAAGGGCGGCTCGCAAGAGCCCGCCGGACCGGCCGGCTCACGGAAAAGCGGCGGACCAAAGGGAAGGGGCCCCAAAGGCGGCGGACCGAAGGGCCAAAAAGGCCCGAGAGGCCCGCGGAAACGCCGGCCATAAGCCGCAACTTCAGTAGAACAAAAGCGTTGCGGCGTTGCCGAGGAATGCCGAGGAAAGGCGGATCCCGCCTGAAAATCCGGCCATGCTTGCGGAATGCCTGTGAATGCTGCGTTTGCTGGCACGGCCCGGCAAAGTGCGGGCGATAACCAATGCGGCCTTGGAGCGGATCGCCGCCAACGACGTGGCCAACCGTCCCGGCCGGATCGAACCGCGCGTACTGAAACGCCGCCGACACCGCTACCCTCTGATGCGCCGGAGCCGCAGGGAACCGCGAAAAGAACTGCCAAAGGAGCTTGCATGACATAACCGACCACATATCATGGGCCTACAGACGGCAGTGCCATTCGGAGCAGCGGCAGACAGCAATTGCAGTTGGCAAGAGCAGGATAAAGGCTCCGCCACCATATGAGTTGCCTTCCGGCAGGCCTAAGAGCTATGAGCTAAGACCTTCTTCCCGGAGAATCCTGATGAAGTGGACCAAGGCAAGAATCGCCAAGACCATCGATCACGCGGCCCTGAAGCCCAACATGACCGACAAGGACATCATCGATGCCTGCTCGCTGGGCAGGAAGTACAACGTCGCGACGGTGTGCGTCCGCCCGTCGGACGTGCCGCTGGCCGCGAAGGAGTTGGCCGGCAGCGGGGTGGACGTCTCGGCCGTCATCGGCTTCCCGCACGGCGCGCACAAGCCCGAGACCAAGGCCCTGGAGGCGAAACTCGCCATCGCCGACGGCGCCAAGGAGTTGGACATGGTCATGAACATCGGCAAGTTCCTCAGCGGCGACCACGAGTGGGTCAAGCGGGACATCGCCGGCGTCGTGGCCGAGGCAAGGGGCAAGGGCGTGCGGGTCAAGGTCATCCTCGAATCGACTTACCTTACGCTCGATCAGGTCGCCAAGGCCTGCCGGATCGCCCGCGACGCCGGCGCGAACTTCGTGAAGACCTCCACGGGCTTCGCCGACGTGGGCCCGGGCGCCACCCCCGAGGCCATCGAGGTCATGGTCAGGACGGTCGGTGCGACCATGGGCGTCAAGGCGTCCGGCGGCGTGCGGGACTACGGCGGCGCGGTGGGCTTCCTCGAGCAGGGCTGCACGCGGCTGGGAACCGCCGGCGGAACCAAGGCCATCTGCGAGAACGCCCCGGCAGACCCCAACGCGACCTACTGAGGCCACGATCCGGAATGATGACGATTTGGGCCTCCGGGTAAATCCGAAATCCGAAGCACAAAATCCGAAACAAATTCAAAACGGACAAATCCTAAACGTATCATTGAGGATTCATGCGTGCTTGGCGTGGTTTGAGCCGCCAAGGCGCGTTTTGGTGATTCGGATTTGGTGATTCGGATTTGTTTGGGATTTCGTGGTTCGAGATTCGGATTTTGACTGATGAAACCCACGGTGACACATTTGAGGAACTCCGTGCGCGACAATGGCTGGACCAAGAATGAGTGAAGAGATGCAGGCCGTCGTGTTTCACGCCCCCGGCGACGTCCGCGTCGAGCGGGTGGCGGTTCCCAAGTGCGGACGGGCGGAGATGCTCGTCCAGGTCGACGCGTGCGCCGTGTGCGGGTCGGACCTCAAGAGTTCCAAGGTCGGCAACCCGCGGATCAAGCCGCCGCTGACGATGGGCCACGAGTTCACCGGGATCATCCGCCAAATCGGCCCGTCCGCCAGGCCCGGAAGCCTTTCCGTCGGCGACCGCGTGGTCATGGCCACGACCATCTCCTGCGGCCAGTGCGAATACTGCCGCCGCGGCTGGCCGAACGTGTGCGCCAACCTGGCGCCCATGGGATTCTCCTACCCCGGCGGCATGGCCGAGTTCGTCGTCATACCCGAGCGGGCCCTGGTCAACGGGCACGTGGTTGGAGTCCCGCGGCACCTGCCGTGCGAGCACGCGGCCCTCGCCGAGCCGGTCAGTTGCGCCGTCAACTGCATGGAGAACTGCGGCCTCCGCGAGGGCGACACCGTAGTGGTACTCGGGGCCGGGCCTATGGGGCTCATCAACGTCTGCGTCGCGCGAGGAATGGGCGCCGCGAAGATCATCCTGTCGGAAATCAGCCCGCGGCGGCTTGCGATGGCTGAGGGCTTCGGCTGCGACATCCTGGTCAACCCCGACAAGCAGGACCTCGCCGGCATCGTAAAGGGCGCCACCGGCGGCATCGGCGCCGACGTGGCGATCGTGGCCGCCCCGGCCGCGGCGCCCCAGGAGCAGGCCGTGCACCTCGTCCGCAAACGCGGCTCGGTTTGCCTGTTCGCCTCCCTGCTGGCCGGCAAGCACGTCCTCCAGATGGACAGCCGGGCCATTCACTACAACGAACTGCGAGTCATCGGCACGAGCGACTCGACCCCGGCGCACGTGGCCGCGTCGGTGGCGCTGCTGGCTTCCGGCCGCATCCCCGCCGACAAGATCGCCACCCACCTCCTGCCCCTTTCGGAAATCCACCAGGCATTCGACCTGATGGAGCGCGGCGAGGCCCTGCGAGTGGTGCTCAAGCCCGCACGCTGACGCCGGCGCCCGCCGCCATCAGCGCCGGTCGGCACTGATCATCGCCCGGCGGGCTGGGTGGCCGGTCCGCTCGCCGGCCGGGAGGCCGCGCCGGTGGAGGCCGCCCTGGGTATCGGACGCACCGGGCCTTTGCGGACGACCTCGTATGGGCCGGCGTCGGCAATCAGCCGCGGGTCGTCCACCCCGATCACGCGAAGCTGGATCGTCTTTCCGCCCCGGCCCCACAGGGCGAAGGGCACGGTCCAGCGAATCTCGCCTTTGCGGATGTCGGCCACGCTGGCCGGGGCGATGTCCGACCAGGTCTGGCCGTCGTCGAATGATTCAAACAGGCGTATTCGCCCCGCCAGTTCCGGGGTGCGCCATTGCACCACGTAGGTGGCGCCGGCCCGGATCACCGATCCCGGCGCGGGGGCGGTAACCTCGAACCGGCCGCTCCGCGACCTGGTGACCGCCCCGCCGGTCACGGTGGCGCTCAGGCTGACGCCCTCGAACGGCTTTTGTCCGTACACCAGCACGTACCACGGCCCCGCCGCGGGGTTGGCGACGCTGATCTTCTCTCCCGTGCCGCCGCCGGTGGACGCCAGCTCGTGCTTTTTGGCGTCCGGCATGGCGCCGCGGGACAGGTACAGGTTGCAGTCACCCGACCCGCCGGCCGTGATGAATGACAGGCTCTCAGCCTTCGGCGGGACCATTATCTGGTAGTACTTCCGCGTGCCCGCCCCGCCGGCAAGTCCGGCGACGGTCTGGCCCGCAAAGAGCCTCAGCACGCCGCGCGGCAACTCGGCCGGGGCCTGCGGAGAACGCGCCGCGGCGGGCGGGTTGGTCGGCGCGGTGCCCGGCGCGAACGAGGCCGAGAGAGTCACCCCACTGTAGTTGCTGGAGCCCTCGAGCATGACGTACCACCAGCCCGCCTTGGGATTGGGCACGGAGACGGTCTCATCGGTGGTTCGGCCCGCGCCGCGGTGGGAAAACACGCTCAGGGTCGGCGCGGCCGAGAACTGGACGTACAGGTCCACGTCGCCCCGGCCGCCGGAGGTGCGGACTGTCAGTTCCGTCTGCCCTTCCGGAATGAGGATCATGAAGAGCGTCTGGCCGCCGGCGTATCCGTCGAGATTGGTCACGTTCTGGCCGCTGCTGATGACCAGCGGCTGGGCCGGCGAAGAGCGGTTGGCGAACACGTCGCGCATAATGTCGCCGGGCCCCTCGCCCCCGGCCGACGCGGCCGACGCCGTCACCGCCGCGGCCCAGGCGGCTATTGCGATAAGAGACAGTTTCTTCCCGTTCATTGCTTGTCTCCTCAGTCCGGCCGCCGTGCTCGGCGGCCAGCTAACAATATCGGCCTAACCCGCCCGCCGGGCCACAAAGAAACACCGCCCGTCCCGCCCATTGGTTGGCCGCTCTCCGCAAAGCAACGGCCCGGACTTACGCATTGAAGAAGAGCCGATCACCTTAAAACATTCTAGGTTGCCCGCGAAGGGCGCGGAGCGAGAAGGGAATCAGCCGGGCTCTTGCTCTTGCTTGCGCGAACGGCCCATCAGAACGGAACCCAATCCGATGGTAGTTATCAAAGACACCAGAAACTGATAGAGGTTGTCCCACCGGACCGGCACAAGCCAGACGCGGGTGGAGTCGACCCGCCCGGCCGGGACTCATCGAGCTCTATTTCCCAATTCTTACTCGCATCCAGGAACTCCTGCTCGCTGAAGCGAGCAGGCCTCTATTGCGGGACGTTGATCATCGCCTTGACGACGCCGTCGCGGTAATCGGCGACGAGTTCGAACGCTTCCCGGGCCTGGTCGAGGGTGAAGTTGTGGGTGACCAGCGCATCGACGTTGATCTTGCCGGCGGCGATCATGTCCAGGGCCCGCGGGACCTGTTCGAGTTGGCGGCGGACGTTCTGGACGCGGAGTTCCTTGCGCCTCATCTGGTTGAGGTCGAAGCTTGCCCGGTCCTGGCATGGGATGCCAACGAGCACCATCAGGCAGCAGGGCTTGAGCAGTTCGAGGCTCTGGTCGATGGTTTCCTGGAGGCCCGCGCACTCGAAGACCACGTCCAGGCCCATCGGCTCGACGGTCAGGATGTCCTTGACGACGTCGGACTTGCCGGCGTTGCCGGTCCAGTCGGCGCCGAACTTGCGGGCCAGAGCCAGGCGGTTGTCCAGCAGGTCCGTCTGGTAGGCCATGCACGGCCCGGCCAGCTTGCACGCGGCGAGCACGCCCAGGCCGATCGGCCCGGCCCCGATGATGCCTATCTTCAGCCCGCCGCCGGTCTGCCCGCTGAGCTTCTGCGCCCACAGCGCGATCGTCAGCGGTTCGGCAAGCGCCGCCCGCGCCGCCGTCATGCCGTCCGGCACGACGAAGCAGCACGACTCCGGCATTACCAGCCGCTCGGCCAGCGAGCCCTGCGCCTGGCCCGGGCAGCCGAGGAACTTCTGGTTGCGGCAGGTGTGAGTCCGCCCGGTCAGGCACTGGTCGCAGGCGCCGCAGTGGATCAGCGGATCGACGGCCACGCGGTCGCCCACGCGGACGTGGGTGACGCCCGGGCCGACTTCCAGGACCCGTCCGGCGCACTCATGGCCGACGATCCACGGATACTGCACGACCTGGCAGCCGATGCGGCCTTGCTTGTAGTAGTGCATGTCGCTGCCGCAGACTCCCACGGTTTCGACGGCAAGCAGGACGTCGAAGGGGTTGGCGATCCTCGGTTCGGGGGTCTGGCGGATCTCGATCTTGCGGATGCCTGTAAGGAATGCGGCCTTCATCATTCTTCCTTCCGGACTCATGCGGGCTTGGCGCCCGTGACCGACCCTCGTCCCTTGCCCATAGTAAGCCCCGGCGCGGGGGCAATCATAGGCAAAAATGGCTGAAAAGCCCACAGCCGCCTCTTGTGACCACCTCGTCCGACACAGTCGACCGGCACACATCGGGCGCACACACATCGGGCACATTCGCTTGACTGCGCAGCGGCCGACGGCTAGAAACGGGTTTTGCCGCCATTGCCGGCGGGCTGTCCGGCATTCGATTGTGCGCGGCCGAGGTTTGCGGCCGGCGCGTCGGCCCCGGCGGGCCGCACACAGGAGCGCCGCAATGCGTATCATCGTTCCGATAAAACAGGTGCCCGAGACCAACGCCGTGAAGATGGACGAGGCCACCGGCACCATGATCCGCGAGGGCGTCGAGGCGATAGTCAATCCGCTGGACCTCTACGCCATCGAGATCGCCATTCGCCTGCGCGAGGCCCACGGGGGGGAGGTGCTGGCGGTGTCCATGGGTCCGCCCAAGGCCGTCAAGGCCGTCAAGGAAGCGGTCGCCATGGGCTGCGACGGCGGCGTGCTCGTCAGCGACAAGGCCTTCGCCGGGTCCGACACGTGGGCGACAAGCTACGTCCTGGCCGAGGCGATCAAGACACTCGGCGAATACCAGTTCATAATCTGCGGCGAGAGGGCCACCGACGGCGACACCGGGCAGGTCGGACCGGGCATCGCGGCCTGGCTGGACCTGCCCGTTGCGACATACGTCAGCAAGGTCGAGGGCGTCTCAGCCGGCGCCTGCCGCTGCCGGCGGCTCGTCGAGGAAGGCTACGAGGTCCTGGACGTCGCGATCCCGGCCGTGCTCACAGTCGTCAAGGAGGTGGCCGACCCGCGACTGCCCACCCTCCGGGGCAAGCAGAAGGCCCGCAAGCTCGACGTGCCCACCCTCGGCCCGGCGGACATGGCCGTCAGGCAGGAGTGCCTCGGCCTGGCCGGCTCGCCGACGCGCGTGGTCAGGATATTCAGGCCAAAAGTGGCCCGGCAGTGCCAGATGGCAACCGCCAACGACGAGAAGTCCATCGACCAGGCCGCCGACGCCCTTGTGGCTTTCCTCAAGCGGCGAGAACTCATCTGACCTGCCCCCCCACCGGCGGCGAAGGCCAAGGCAAACGGCGCAACCGGCATAAGCCACTCGAAGGATGATTATGGAATACAAAGGTGTTTGGATACTGGCCGAGCAGTTCAACGGGCGGGTGCAGCGAATCAGCCACGAGCTTGTGACCCGCGGGCTGGACCTCGCCGCCAAGCGCGGCGTGGCCCTCACGGCCGTGATCTTCGGCCACAATATCGACGACGGCGACCTGCGCGAACTGATCGACCGCGGCGCCGACGCCGTCATCGCCACCGAGGCGCCCGAGTTGGCGAACTTCCTCGTCGAGCCGTACGCGGCGTGCATGGTCAGGCTGATCGGCGAGCGCCGCCCGGAGATCGTCATTGCCGGCGCGACCTCGACCGGCCGAACGCTCATGCCGTACGTCGCCATCAAGACCTCCGCGGGCCTTACGGCCGACTGCACGGTGCTGGACATCGAGCCGGAGACGGGCAACCTTCTCCAGACCCGCCCGGCCATCGGGGGCAACATCCTGGCGACGATCAAGACCCCCAACCACCGCCCGCAGATGGCGACGGTTCGCCCGCGTTCGACCCAGCCGGCGCCGAAGCAGCCGGGTCGAACGGGCATGATCACGCGCCTCAAGGCCCCGCCGGAACTGCTGGGCAGCAGGATAGCCCGCGTCGACTTCGTGCCGGATGAGTCCGAGCACGGGCTCCAGGACGCCGACAACGTCGTGTCGTGCGGGCGGGGCATCAAGAAGGGCGAGAACCTCTCCCTGATATACGACCTCGCCGGATCGCTCGACGCCGCCGTCGGCGCCAGCAGGGACGTGGTGGACAGGGGCTGGCTGAGCTACCCGCACCAGGTGGGCCTTAGCGGCAAGACCGTCAGCCCGAAGCTCTACCTCGCCGTCGGCATCTCCGGCACGATCCAGCACCTCGCCGGCATGCAGACGTCGGAAACGGTCGTCGCCATCAACTCCGACCCGGAAGCACAGATCTTCCGCGTGGCTGACTTCGGAATAGTGGGCAACCTCTTTGATGTGGTGCCGGTGGTGACCAGGAAGATACGGGAAGCGAGGGGGATGTGACGACGGCGGAAGAGAAACTCCAAATAACAAGCACCAAATAGCAAACAAGGACCAAGAAGATAAGAACCAAGGTCCAAACGCGGACTGTAAGGCCCCGGACGAGAAACTCCAAATAACAAGCACCAAAAATCAAACAAGGACCAAACAGAAAAGAACCAAGGTCCAAACGCGGATTGCAGGACGTGAAGCACCAAATAACAA
>Ga0315282_10009489_pt1 | contig 15468 bp, 14 predicted proteins | sample YL17G07_20_MG_FD_203693 | JGI IMG/M metagenome (GOLD analysis project Ga0315282, IMG submission 203693) | Sediment microbial communities from Yellowstone Lake, YNP, Wyoming, USA - YL17G07_20 | ecosystem: Environmental > Aquatic > Freshwater > Lake > Sediment | place: USA: Wyoming | collected... | reverse complement strand
GTGCTTTCGGACACGGTGGTGGGCCACCGCGCCATTATCGGCGACGGGAGCATTATCCACCCCAGCGTGAGTATCATGCCCGGCTCGGTAATCGAGAAAAACCTCCACTTCAAAGGGGAAGGGAACAAAAAGGCTAAAGACTGAAGGCCGTTCTATACGGCGACTTTTTCCGCTTTCGAGGATCTCACCCTTCGATGCCTGGGTTCAAAGATAAGAGCGGCGGCGAAGAGGAGAAAGGCAGGCTGCAAGAAACTGATCGATCGCCAGTTTCCATAGTAAATGGAAACGATAACCAGTTCGCCGACCAGGTATACGAGGAAAGGGAAGTGCTTGCGGAAGCTGAAAGTTTTGAGCGCCCCTAAAAAAAACATGATCAATATGATGAAATATTGGACGCAGTAGGAGATCGTCATACTGCTTGCCTTGGGATCCTCTATAAAATTGCTGGTGAATTGGATAGGGCTGAACCAGAAGGCGAATTGCTTCCACATCAACAATGTGGGGACCTTGCCGGGATTATGCACCAACCACTGCAGCGACCTTCTGTACAAGAAGTCGCTCAGTTCTCCCCAGGTCATGCCCTTGATCGTCGCTAAATCCTCTTTCGACATGAGCCAGGTATCCGTGATCCACAGCCACTGCCCCTTCTTGTAGAATTCCACCGTTAATATCTTGGGGTTATTCGCTCCGAAAAAAGTGATTCCGCCTATGGCTGATATCGGAACGACAGTATGGTTTTTTACGGAAGCGTAGATAGACCAGGGAACCGTCAGGACCATCACGATGACCAGGATGATCAGTATGTATTTCCCGAAACGTTCTTTTCTCTTCGCGATCCATAGCGCAATCAGCATTAAGGAGATAATAAATAGAAACTCGGACCGCGTCAGGGCTGCCAGGCCCATGAATACACCGCTCAAGACGCAATACATAGGTTTCTTATCGCGCAGCAATTTAAAGATAAAAAGAAGTGAGAGCAGAGTCAGTAACACGAAAAGAGTCTCCGATAATATCATGGAGTTGAGGATGATCAGGGGGAGATAGAACACGGATACCAGCGATGCGAACACGGCGACACTGGTGTTAAAAACCATATCGCCCACCAAAAAGATCAGGAGACAGGTAAAGGATCCCATGATGGAGAGGATGATCCTCAAGTGAATTGGATCCCGCCCGAAGATCGCCTGCACAATGGCTATGACGAAGGGGAAGAAAGGCGCTCTGTCAAAGCTGCTGTACTGGAAATGGAGTATTTGATGGGCGGCAGTATAATAGGAGTATGAATCCGCGCTCCTAAACCACTTAGTTCCGATGCTGGAATTGCCGTCCAAAAACCCGAAGTTGTAGAAGAGCCGTAGAAGTAAAGCTAAAGAGAAGATGGCCAGGAGAAAATATGGTTTATGATTCTTTACGAAGCTCTCGAACCTAACGAATGTCTCCCGCATCCGTATATCCTTTCCCGGCAGCATGTTGCCCTTTATTATACATTGGTAAAATGAATTGATGAGAACGGTTGCAATCCCTCCTCAAGCTCCCGTTGCCCTCGATGAAGCATCCGGACTTTGAAGATACTTGGTTAGGGGGTCAGGGCTTGAAAATTGTCGTTTCTTAGCATTTCCGGAAGTGAGAATATTGATCTTGTCGATTCTCGAGCCCCGGCCGCTTATATTCTTGCAGTAACTATTTGACTGCATGTTACGTGGTTGCGAATTACCTCGTTAACCAGCTTCCAGAGACCAACAAAGCATCCAAGAAACCAACGCATGATTGACATATATGATAAGTTATATATAATAACTAACATGACAAACTATGGTACGATGGCGGAATTGCTCTTTCCCACCCGCTGTGCCGGGTGCGGGAAATACGCGGGCGGGCCTCTCTGCCCGGACTGCAACGCGTCCTTACCCCTGATAAGGGGTCCCGTCTGCCGGCTTTGCGGCAAGCCCACGTTGTACGCCGTCGATACATGCCTGGATTGCCGGGGAAGAATAAGACATCTCGATGCCACCGTGGCCCTGGCCGTCTACGAGGAGCCGTTAAGGTCGGCCATCCACAGGCTGAAATACGCTAACGGTTGGAGGCTGGCCCCGCCCCTGGGAGCGATGGCCGCCGTACGCCTGGCCCCCGGGTTGGAGTGCCGCCACCCCTTGGTTACCTACGTCCCCATGCACCGCCGCAAGAGGCGGGAGCGCGGATACGACCACGCGGAGAAGCTGGCGGACGGTATCGCCAGGGCCCTCGGTCTCCCCGTCGTCCACCTGCTCGAGAGGACGCGTCCCACCAAGGCCCAGAGCACCCTCAGCCATGACGACAGGAGGAGAAACGTGAAGGGAGTCTTCAAGGCCATCGGGGAGGGCCTGCGCGGCGAGGAGATCGTACTGGTCGACGACGTCCTCACCACCGGATACACCCTCTCGGAGTGCGCCGGGGCGCTGAAGAGGGCCGGCGCCGGGAGAATTACCGCCTGCGTTCTGGCCCGGGACCTGATCTGGGGATGCGCCCGGCCGCCCGGCAGAGCATAAATGGTTTCGCCGTTTTTGTATGTAAATCGAAAGGGATGGGATGTCGATAAAAAGAGTGGGTCAAAAGGAGGCAAAACGGACATGCGAATATCGGAACGGGAGATCCGGGAATCGCTCAGGCTTTTATCGGAGCAGCCTATTGGGAAAGGCTCCAAGCACCCCATCGACGAAGAGACAAACCGCATGATACTGGGGCAACTGAGAGAGGTCCCCGATGTCCGCATGGAGAAAGTGCTGCCCCTGCGCCTGGCCATCCAGGAGCGCCGGTATTATGTGCCGGAAGAGCAGGTCGCGGAGAAGATGCTCGGCCGCTGCCTGGCAGACCACCTTCGCTGACTTCTCACCTGATGGGGCGGCATCTTCGATTTTTATAAATCGTTTGCGAAAATTTCAATTCCAGGATGAAGACAAGGACATTCCCGCCTTTGAGATGCAGGTTGCCATGCGGCACAGCAATGGATGCCGCCCCTCTTTGACCCCGCTGTTATAATGAAGTTGGAAGGCTTCGGCCCGGGTCTGTGGTTGAAAGTCGATGCTAGCCGCAGGCGAAACGACCCACGTAAGCCAACTCTTGGTTGGTGAGCATGGTGCGGCTTAGGGGTAAGACCTGCCCGGCATTTAAGCTGGAGAAGCGTAGTAGTGGCGGGTAAGAGGATACCCGAGAGGGCTTTTACACGCTGCGGGCCGCTCAGCAGGCGAGTGTGGGGTCAAAGACCAGGTCAGCCGGGTTTGAAGCCTTCCAATATGACAAATGCAGCGGTTGTTGGCATTGGGATAAACGTATGCTAGGCTTATGCGAGTTAAACGAGAAAGGACCGGGTTAAGGCCCGGGGCCTGGATGAGTTCGTTCTATAGGTCCTGAAGTCGGCCCATACCGCCCCTGAACCCGGTATGGGTTTTTTCGCGGAGGAGAAGGGAGCAACGGCGATGCAGATTATCGTCAAAGGGAAGAACCTGGAGATAACCGGTCCATTGCGCGACTACGCTTTAGGGAAGGTCGGTAAGGTAGAGAAGTATTTCGACCGCATCCTGAAAACGGAGATCGAGATGAGCGTGGAGAGAAACCCCAAGATCCCCGAAAACCAGGTGGTGGAGGTGACCATCTTCTCCAGCGGGCCCGTTATCCGGGCCAAGGAGTCAGCGGTCGATATGTACCAGGCCATCGACTTGGTCAGTAACAAGCTGGAACGCCAGGCGAGAAAGGTGAAGAGGAAGCTAATCGACCGCGCCCATCATGCCAAGAACCCCTTCAAGGAATCCTCCCTCGCCCTGGAGGAGGAGGAGGAAGAGAACGAGCCGGTGATCGTCAAGACCAAGAGCTTCCCCCTCAAGCCCATGACCCCCGAGGAGGCAACCCTCCAGATGGACCTGGTGGGCCACGACTTCTTCGTGTTCATCAACGCCGATACGGAGGAGACTAACGTGGTTTATAGAAGAAAAGATGGGAACTATGGACTGATTGAGCCCGGAGGTTGATATGCGGAAGTTTCTGGATATGGCGCGCCAGGTGGTCGATTACGTCATAAGGCGGGGGGCCACCATGCGCCTCTGACCGGGCGCCGGCGTGAAGGAAAGGATAGTCATGAATAGGCGCATCATGGGCCTGGCCGCCGCGGGGGCAACAGGATCCCTGATTGTCATTCTTTACCTCACCCTCGTTTCCCACCAGCCGGTTTTCTGGTTCTCGGTGGTCCTTCTGGGTGTCCTCATGGTTATCTGCGAGACCCTTGGCGAGGAGATGTCCTCGGGGGGCAGGTCCACCTACGGGATCATAGCCCTCTTCGGGGCCATAGCCGCCCTTAACACCCCCTCGGCGATGATCGTGGCCCTCTTCGGAGCCTTCCATCTCCGGCTGCTCCAGCGCAGGGAGGAACCTTGGAAGCTCATTTTCAACTGCGCTCTTTACGCCATGTGCACCTGGGCGGCGGCGGCGATCTACCATGCCCTGGGCGGGATCTCGCGCGCTTTTACCCTCTCCGATTCCTTGCGTTCCCTGGCGCCTTTGCTGGCGGCGGCGGCCGTTTTCTGGGCGCTGAACTCCCTGGCGATGGCGGCGGCCCTGCGGTGGTTGAAGAACGTGGAGCCACGGGAGTTCGTGATGAGGGACGCCTTGAAGCTCCTGCCCAACCAGGTTATCTACGCCCTGGTAGGGCTGGGGATAGGCATTATCTACGCCCAGAACGCCTTCACCGTGGTTCTTGACCCGAATGGCAAGTGGGTTCTTGATCCGATCGGCAATCCCATAATCCTGGGATCGACGGCCGGATCTTTGCGCGGGCTTTTCGCGGTCTTATCCATGACCGCCCTCCTCGGGGTCGCATGGTATTTCAGTGGCAAGAACATAGAGCTCCTGGAGGCCTACGACCGCAGCGTGGAGGTGCTCGTGACCCACCTGGAGAGGAGGGAGCCCTACCTGGACGGCCATGCCGTCAGGGTGGCGGGGTATGCCGCCCTTATTGCCAGGCACCTTCGCCTTCCTTTTTACGAGGTCAACCGCCTGCGCCATGCCGCGCTGATGCACGACTTGGGCCGGCCCGCGATACCCCGTGACATCCTCCTCCAACCGGGGGCGTTGAGCGATGAGGAATTCGAGAAGGTCAAGGTCCATCCGCTGGAGGGAGGTTCGCGGCTGGAGGAAGTGGAGTATTTGGCGGATATGGCCGAGGCGGTGCGCCACCATCACGAGTACTACGACGGCGGCGGATATATAGACCATCTTTCGGGCGATACCATCCCCTTGAGCGCTCGCATTATAGCCGTGGCCGACGCCTATGACGCCATGCTCCACCGCCGTCCCTGGCGGGAGGCCAAGGGGCAAGCGCAGGCCCTGGCCGAGCTACGTGAAAACGGCGGCAGGCAGTTCGACCCGGAGATCGTGGAGCACTTCGTAGCCGCCCTGGAGGTCGAGGGAAAGAGGAGAGAAGAGCAACCGGAGTGGAGGGCCGAGGGAGCGGAGGCCCCCGAGGCGAGGCCGGTGCGGGAAACGCCCAGGCCGGCCCGGGGCAGGGCCAGGCGGCGGGAGGAGCTGCTGCAGGCCCGCCGGGAGGCCAGGGAGAGGCTGGAGAGAGAGGCCCTGCGCCAGCTTTCCGAGGAACCGGCACAGCCGGAGCCCGTGGATTATTCCGGCGAGGATGCGGGGGGAGAGCCACCGGGCGAGGGCGGGCCTTCCGGCGAGGGAGGCGGAACGCTATGAACGAAAATCGCCTGAAGGCCCTGCGTTACCTTTCCCTGGTCCTGTTCCTGGTGGTAATCGGCGTATGCATCCCCTTTATCAAGTGGGGAAACCTGGACCCGGCGAGGACCCTGGGGCTGCTGGCCATCCTGGCCTTCCTCGAGACCTGGAGGATACAGTACCCCTGGGGGCGGCCGCTGCGCCTGGGCATGGCCGCGACTCTTTGCGTCTTTGCCATCCGGCCTTTGCCGGAAGCGGTCTGGATATTCCTTTTGGGGAGCCTGTTGGGGAGGGCTTTTTCCAGAATGCAACAATCCGAAGAAGGGGATTTTTTCCATATCGTCCAGCGTACCTATATCGTGGCCCTGGCCGGGGTGGTCTACCAGCTCATCGCCAACCTGGGCTGGAGCATGACCTGGAACGCCTACCCCCCGAATTTCTACGGGCCCGGTCCCGCCAACCCCACGGCCTACTTCACCTACTACAACCCGGTGGTGCTGCAGCGTGCCCTGGTGTTTCCGGCCGCCTTCGTCGCCATGGCGGTGATTTTTTACCTCGGCGAGGTGGTGACCTCGTCGGTGGAAACGGGAGCGCTTCTCTCCGGGAACTGGAGGGTGATCCTGCCCCAGCACATGCGCCAGACCTTCCCCGCCTACCTGGCCATCACCGGCGCCGGGGCCCTCATGGCCCTGTACTTCCCGCGCATACCCTGGTTCAGCTTCCTCATCTTTTTTATCCCCCTGTTACTGGTGCGTATGGAGTCAAACCGGGACAAGGAGCTCGACGAGAGATATTTCCAGACCATACGGGTTATCGGCGACGCCTTCGACCTGGCCAGGGGAATGCCCGGCCATTCCAGCCGGGTGAGCAACCTGTCGGAAGAGGTAGCGCGGGAGATGGGCATGACCAGGGATGAGACCCGCAATATACGCTACGCCGCCGCCCTGCACGACATCGGGCGCATAGAGTACGAGGGTGAGGAGGAGGTACCGGACCATGCCGAGCGGGGGGCGGAGGTGTTGGAGCAGGTGCCCCGGCTGAGGCCCATCGCCCTTATCGTCCGCTATTGCCATCCCCTTTCCGAGGAGGAGGGAACACAGCGCATGCCCGCGGGGTCGAAAATTATAGGGGTGGTCAGCGATTACGACCTGCTGACCAATCACCCCGAAAAGAAGCTCCCCTCCCAGGAGGCCCTGGGGGAAATGAGCCTGGAGCGCGGTAAGCGTTACGACTCCATTGTGCTGCGCACCCTCTCCCAGGTTGTGGAGACCAAGGCGCGGGCGCGCCGGCGCCCCGAGAGGGAGATAAAGCAGAAGGCACGGGTGCTGGAGGAAGAGGAGCTGGGGGAGAGCCTGGAGGAGATTTTCCGAGACAAGGAATGACTTACCTGCTCGAGACAGCAAGCATGGTTTTTTTAGATGTGGAGCGCACGCGATGATTCGGGTGCAGGTGCCGGCTGAGAGGATCTCAGCAGGAGTCTGAAGACAAGTAAACACCCAAGGAACAAGTAGGCGGGAGTAGCTGGACATGCTCAAGACCCTGGGCAAAGTCCTGCGTATGGGGGAGCGCAGGAGGCTGGAGCAACTCGCGGAGGTAGTCCAGGCCGTCGGCGACCTGGAGCCCGAGGTGAAGCGGCTCGGCGACGGCGAGCTCAGCGCCAGGACGGGGGAATTCAAGGAACGCCTGGAGAAGGGAGCCTCCGTGGACGAGCTCCTGCCCGAGGCATTCGCCGTGGTCAGGGAGACGGCGATACGGGCCCTGGGGCAACGCCATTTCGACGTGCAGATCATGGGCGGCATCGTCCTGCACCAGGGCAAGATCGCGGAGATGAAGACCGGTGAAGGAAAGACCCTGGTGGCCACCCTGCCCGCTTACCTCAACGCCCTGGAGGGCAAGGGAGTACACATAGTCACGGTCAACGATTACCTGGCCCGCCGCGACAGCGAATGGATGGGGGTAATCTACAGGTTCCTGGGGCTTTCGGTGGGTCTAATCCAGGCCCAGATGCCCAAGGAACAGAGAACGTTCGCCTACGCCTCCGATATCACCTACGGCACCAATAACGAGTTCGGGTTCGACTACCTCCGTGACAACCTGGAGATAGGCCGGGACCGCATGGTGCAGCGTGGCCATCACTACGCCATCGTGGACGAGGTGGACTCCATACTCATCGACGAGGCCAGGACCCCCCTGATCATCTCCGGCGCGGCCGAGGAGTCGGCCCGCCTCTACCGCCAGTTCGCGGGGGTGGCGCCCCGCCTCAAGGAGAGCGAGGATTACGAGGTGGAGGAGAAGTCACACACCGTCTCCATAACCGAGGAGGGCATCCGAAAGGTGGAGCAGATACTCGGGGTGGACAACCTCTACGATCACCTGAACACGCCCCTGGTCCATCACCTCCAGAACGCCCTCAGGGCCAAGGAGCTGTACCGCCGCGACGTCGACTACGTGATCAATAACGGGGAGGTAATCATCGTCGACGAGTTCACCGGGCGCCTGATGCCCGGGCGGAGGTGGAGCGACGGGCTGCACCAGGCGGTGGAGGCCAAGGAGGGGTTGAAGGTAAGGCAGGAGAACCAGACCCTGGCCACCATCACCCTCCAGAACTACTTCCGCATGTATGACAAGCTGGCCGGAATGACCGGTACGGCGGCAACCGAGGCCTCCGAGTTCGAGGAGATATACGGCCTGGAGGTGGTGGAGATACCCACCAACGAGCCCATGATCCGGGAGGACCGCAACGACTTGATCTACAAGACGGAGGAGGCGAAGTTCAATTCGGTGGTGGAGGACATCATCTCCTGTTACGAGCGGGGCCAGCCTGTGCTGGTGGGGACCATCTCCATCGAGAAGTCGGAGCGCCTGTCCAACATGCTCAAGAAAAAGGGCGTGCCCCACCAGGTCCTTAACGCCAAGCACCACCAGCGGGAGGCGGAGATCGTGGCCCAGGCGGGCCGCTCAAAGACGGTGACCATCGCCACCAACATGGCCGGCCGCGGCACGGACATAATGCTGGGCGGGAACCCGGATATGCTGGCCCGCCAGAAGCTGGCGGGAAAGGAAGAGGTCGGCAAGGAGGAGTGGAAGAGGGTACTGGAGGAGACCCGGCGGGAGTGCGATGAGGAGAAAAAGCAGGTTATCGAGGCAGGGGGCCTTTACGTGCTGGGCACGGAACGACACGAGGCCAGGCGCATCGACAACCAGCTTCGCGGCCGCTCCGGGCGCCAGGGAGACCCCGGTGCCTCCCGCTTCTACCTCTCCCTGGAGGACGACCTGATGCGGGTATTCGCGTCCAATACCATATCCTCATTGATGGAGCGCTTCCGTTTCCCGGAGGACGTTCCCATCGAGAACAAGATGGTCACCCGGGCGATTGAAACCGCCCAGAAGAACGTGGAGGCCAACAACTTCGAGGTGAGGAAGAACCTCCTTAAGTACGACGACGTGATGAACACCCAGCGAGAGGTGATCTACGAGGAGAGGTACAAGATACTGGAGGGGCAGGACCTGCACGCCCAGGTGGAGGAGATGATCCCCGAGGTGATAGGGGCCGCCCTGGAGAGGTACATCGACCCTCAACTGCACCCTACCGACTGGGATCTGGCCGGGCTTTTCCACTACCTCAAGGCGCTCTACCCGGCCAGCTTCGACCCGGAGAACATAGACATGGAGGCGGTATCGGTGGAAGCCTTGAAGGAGGCCCTGGTGGAGGACGCCACGGAGGCCTATGCCCGGAGGGAGGCCGAGTTCGCGGAATCGGGCCGGGATATAAGGGATCTGGAGCGCTTAGTCATGTTGAGGGTCATCGACAACCGCTGGAGGGATCACCTCTATGACATGGACCACCTGCGCGACAGCGTGGGGCTTCGCTCCTTCGCCGGCCGCGATCCGCTGGTCGAGTATCAGAACGAGGCCTTCGGGACCTTCCAGCAGCTCATCTTCAATTTCCAGGAGGAATTCTTGCGCTACATGTTTCATGTCCAGGTGGTCAAGGCGGAGGAAAGGCCGTCCCTGCGCCTGGTGGAAGGCGGTGGCGAGGGCGGGGAGAAGAATAAACAAGGGGCCGCGCGCTCGCAGAAGGTGGGGAGAAACGCCCCCTGCCCATGCGGCAGCGGCAAGAAATACAAGCACTGCTGCGGCAAGAGCGCCTGACCACCCGCGGTCCATCCTTGAAAAGAGACGTTTAGGGGGGAGAAATTGCCTGGTGATTCTCGGTGTGAGCTGGAAGAACTTTCCGGAAGGCTGGAAGGCAGGTGCCGGGGACGGGATCTCCGCCGTCAAGGCCATGAGCAGTAAGAATAAAAACGGGGATATGAAACTGGGGGTTTAAATTGATAAGCGATCTGCGAAATGAACTCGATGAGCTGTCGGGAAGGCTTGTAAGAATAAAGGAGTATCTTTGACCTGGAGGGCAAGGGCGCCCGCGCGGCCGAGCTGGAGCAGCAAGCCGCCAGGCCGGACCTCTGGGAGGACCAGGATAAGGCCCGCCGCATCCTGGGGGAGCTCTCCACCCTCCGGGACATGGTCGAGAGCTGGGAGCGGCTGGCCGGGAAAGGCCGGGAAATGGGTGAGCTCATCCAACTGGCCCAGGAGGAGGATGATCTCAGCGTGGTCGAGGATATCGAGAAAGGGATCGCGAAGCTCAGGCACGACGTGGACCTCCTGGAGGAGGAGAGCCTTCTCTCGGGGGAGTTCGATTCCCACGATGCCATCGTGAGCATCCACCCCGGGGCCGGGGGGCTGGAGTCCCAGGATTGGGCCGAGATGATGCTGCGCATGTACCTGCGCTGGGCGGAGGCGCGGGGATTCAAGGTGGACCTGAACGACCTGCAGCCCGGCGACGGCGGGGGGATCAAGAGCGCCACCTTCACCGTGCACGGCCGCAACGTCTACGGGCTTTTCCTCTCCGAGAAGGGGGTCCACCGCCTGGTGCGCATATCTCCCTTCGACGCCTCGCGCCGCCGCCACACCTCCTTTGCCTCGCTGGACGTCATCCCCATGCTGGAGGAGAAGGGGGAGATAGAGATCGACCCCAAGGACCTCCGCGTCGAGACCTACCATTCGAGCGGGGCGGGAGGACAGCACGTCAACGTCACCGATTCCGCGGTGCGCATCACCCACCTGCCCACCGGAATCGCGGTCTCCTGCCAGAACGAACGCTCCCAGATCTCCAACCGGCAGACGGCCATGCGCATCCTCGAGGCCCGCCTTTTCGAGCTGGCCCGCCAAGAGAGGGTGAAAGAGATAGAGAAGCTGCGGGGGGAGAGGAAGGACATCGGCTTCGGGAGCCAGATCCGCTCTTACGTGCTGCATCCCTACCGCATGGCCAAGGACCACCGCACCGGGATGGAGATAGGCAACGTAGATGCGGTGCTGAACGGGGACCTCGACGAGTTGGTGGACGCGTACCTGCGCTTGAAAGCCTCCCAATAGGCCCCAGACCGCAGGATCTGAGAATTGTAGGGTCCTGGACTGTAGGGGCCGAGGAAAAAATTAGGGGGTCGGCGCCTTCAGCTTTCACATGATCAATTCTGCATTACAGCCCATCGATGCGGTTAGCAGATCGTGTGAACGCGAAGGCCTGACCCCGCTAGAAAAACGTTGGGGTCCCAGCATGTAGGAGCTTAAGAAAAGTCGGTCCCAGAATGGTGAAAGGCGAAAGCGTCGTCTGACTCACGGCGACCAACCCCTGATGGTCTATTCAGAGCCGCCTCCTCCTGTATAATATGCCTTTGAGAGTAATCGGGAGAAAAGGCGGGAAACACGTGACCGAGACGGTAAAATACGGCATAAAGGTGGACCTGCACGTCCACACCATCTCCAGCGGCCATGCCTATTCCACGGTGGAGGAATGCGCTCGAGCGGCGGGGGAGAAAGGGCTCCAGGCCATCGCCATCGCCGACCACGGTCCCGCCATTCCCGGGTCCGGCAACCTGTACCATTTCTGGAACCTGAAGGTCCTGCCCCGATGCTGGCACGGGGTCTTTGTGTTGCGCTCCATAGAGGCCAATATCCTGGATACGGAGGGCCGGCTCGATCTCCCGGAGCGGATTCTGGAGAAACTGGACGTAGTCCAGGCGGGGCTCCACCCCTACACCGGTTACATAGGGGAGAGCAGCGAGGAACATACCGCTGCCCTCATCGCGGCCCTGTCCAACCCCCTGGTGGATGTCATCGTGCACCCCGACAACCCGGCCTTCCCGGTGGACATGGAGAGGGTGGTGGACGCGGCGGTGAGGGAGGGCAAGGCCCTGGAGGTGAACAACAGCTCCTTCGTGTACACCCGCGGCGGCAGCGAGGAAATCTGCCTGGAGATGGCCCGGGAAATAAGGCGCCGGGGCGGATGGGTGGCGGTGGGAAGCGACGCCCACGTGGCCACGTTTGCAGGAGAATTTTCGCACGCGGTCGAAATATTATCCGAAACTGACATAGCTCCTCGAAGCGTGATAAACTACTCGATCGAGAGGCTGGGAGATTTTCTGCGGTCCAGGGGCAGGGAGTTGCATCTGGAATGAAGGGTGCAGGCCGCGAATAAGGGAGGAAGTCGATAATGGGGGTCCACCTGCGAGGATCGGAAGGGATCGACTTGAAGGAGACCGGGGAGCAGGAGATCAGGGGAAAGTTGGAAAATGTTTCCAAGGATCTTCGTTGGGACATCGTGCGCATGATCGGCCTGGCCGGAAGCGGGCACCCCGGCGGCTCCCTCTCCTGCGTGGAGATCCTGGCGTGCCTCTATTTCTACAAGATGAACCATAACCCGCAAGACCCGGAGTGGCCATATCGCGACCGCTTCGTTCTATCCAAGGGCCATGCCGCGCCCGCCCTCTACGCCGTGCTGGCGAAATGCGGCTACTTCGACCGGGATGAGCTGTGGCGCCTGCGCCGGTTGGGAGCAATGCTCCAGGGACACCCCGACCGCCTGCGCACCCCGGGAGTCGAGGTTTCCACCGGCTCCCTGGGCCAGGGGCTCTCAGCCGCCTGCGGCATAGCCCTGGGTTTGCGCATGGACCAAAGCCCGTCCCGGGTATATGCCGTTATCGGGGACGGGGAGAGCCAGGAGGGAGGCATCTGGGAGGCCGCCATGCTGGCGGCTCATCACAACCTTGACCAACTGGTGGCGATTCTGGATAACAACGGCCTGCAGATCGACGGCCGGTGCTGCGACGTGGTCGACCTGGGAGACGTGGCCGCCAAGTGGCGCGCCTTTGGTTGGGAGGTGCAGGAGGTGGACGGCCATGACGTCCTGGAGATCTGCCGCGCCCTGGACCGCGCTGATGAGGCCTCCCGTCCCAGCATGATCATCGCCCACACCGTCAAGGGGAAGGGGGTGTCCTTCATGGAAAACAACGTGGACTTCCATGGCAAGGCCCCCACGCCCGAGGAGATGGAGAGGGCCCTTAAGGAGATCGAGCGGTCTTGATCGCGGACAAAGGCATGAAGAACACCCGGGACGGTTACGGCGACGCCCTCCTGGAACTGGGGGAGAAGGATCCCCGTGTCGTTGTCTTGGACGCGGACCTGGCCAAATCCACCCAGACCGAGAGGTTCAAGAGGCGCTTCCCCGAGCGCTTCGTCGACTGCGGGGTGGCCGAGCAGAACCTGATGGCCACCGCCGCGGGCCTGGCCACCACGGATAAGATCGTCTTCGCCTCCACCTTCGCCATCTTCGCCACCGGCCGGGCTTACGACCAGGTACGCAACAATATCGCCTATTCCAACCTGAACGTGAAGATATGCGTCACCCACGGGGGGATTACGGTGGGGGAGGACGGGTCCTCCCACCAGGCCCTGGAGGACATAGCCTTAATGAGGGCGATCCCGCGTATGAAGGTGGTGGTGCCGGCGGACTGCTACGAGGCCCGCGAGGCGGTTAAATCGGTGGCCTACATTGACGGGCCGGCCTACGTGCGTATGGGGCGGCTCAAGGTGCCCATCCTCTTCGACGACGGTTACCGCTTCGAGTTCGGGAAAGCGCTCCTGATGCGCCCGGGCCGGGACGTGACCATCCTGGCCTGCGGTTTCATGGTGCACAAGGCCCTGGAGGCGGCGGATGGACTGGCGCACGAGGGGATCGAAGCGGAAGTCCTCAACCTGCATACCATAAAGCCCCTGGACAGGGAGGGCATACTGGAGTCAGCTTCCAGGACGGGTGGGGTGGTTACCTGCGAGGAGCATACCATCCAGGGCGGCCTGGGCGGCGCGGTGGCCGAGCTTTTGGGCGAGGAGCTGCCCCTGCCCATGCGGCTGGTGGGGACAAGGGACCGTTTCGGGACCTCGGGCACGGCGGAGGAGCTGGTGGAACATTTCGGCCTCGGGTCCCGTCACATCGCCGAGGCCGCCCGCAGCCTCTGCGGCTAGCGATATATGGCGGTTTATCGTGATTTAACGAGGAGATGATGTAACGTGATCCGGATGAGGAGGGTCACAAAGGTCTATAAAGGAAACGTCTATGCATTGGAGGACATCACCCTGGACATCGAGAGGGGTGAATTCGCTTTCCTGGTGGGCCCGTCCGGGTCCGGGAAAACCACCTTCATCAAGCTGTTGATCAAGGAGGAAGCGCCCTCCAGCGGGCAGATCTACATCGCCGATACCAACATCAATCAAATGCGCAAGTGGAAGGTACCCTACCTCAGGCGCAAGATCGGATGTGTATTCCAGGACTTCAAACTCCTGCCCCATAAGACCGTCTTCCAGAACGTGGCCTACGCCATGGAGGTCACCGGGAAGTCCCGCCGGGTGACCGACCAGCAGGTCCCCGAGGTCTTGAAGCTGGTAGGCCTGGGGCATAAGCTGGATGCCTTCCCGGACGAGCTGTCCGGCGGGGAGCAACAGCGGGTGGCCATCGCCCGGGCCTTTATCAACCGTCCCCCCATCCTGCTCGCCGACGAGCCGACGGGAAATGTCGACCCCTCTCTGGGGGAAGGACTCGTGCGTTTGCTGGAGAAGATCAACGACAGCGGGACCACGGTGATCATGTCCACCCACGATAAGGAGATCGTAAATACCTTCCGCAAGAGGGTCATAGCCCTGGAGAACGGGCGGATCATTCGCGACCAGGACAGGGGCGTGTACGGATATGAATAGGATCAAGTATTTCCTCGCCGAGACCTGGGGTTCCCTGCGCAAGAACCTCATCTTGGCCGTGGCCGCCATCGCCGTGGTGGCGGTTTCCCTGGGCATCCTGGGGATGGTGGTCATGGGCTGGAACATGTTCAGCAACATGATCAAGAACGCCGAGCGCAAGGTGGGCGAGGTGGATGTATACCTCTCCGACCTGGCCACGGCGGAGGAGCGCGAGGCCATCAACGTCTTCCTGGTCTCCATCCCGGAGGTGAACCCCGCTACGGTGTATTACAAGTCCAAGGATGAGGCCCTGGAGGAGTTCAAAAAGCGCTTCCAGGACCAGCCCGAGCTCTGGGAATATCTCACCGACAACCCCCTGCCCAACTCCTTCGAGCTGATGACCAAGGACCCCAAGGACGTGGGCGTGGTGGTGAGCAGGATCCGCAACGAGACCCCCTACCTGGACCGCATCGAGGACATCAAGTCCGCCAGCTCGGCCATAGAGAAGCTGGAGAACATCTTCGACAAGTTCCGGCAGATCGGTATCATCGGTGTTATAGCGCTGGCCGTAATTGCCGTACTGCTGGTATCGGTGACCATCCAGGTGGCCATCTTCGCCCGGCGAAGGGAGATCGGCATTATGAAGCTGGTGGGCGCCACCAACTGGTTTATCAGGTGGCCCTTTCTCATGGAGGGGGTGTTGGA
>Ga0315282_10009488_pt1 | contig 15468 bp, 17 predicted proteins | sample YL17G07_20_MG_FD_203693 | JGI IMG/M metagenome (GOLD analysis project Ga0315282, IMG submission 203693) | Sediment microbial communities from Yellowstone Lake, YNP, Wyoming, USA - YL17G07_20 | ecosystem: Environmental > Aquatic > Freshwater > Lake > Sediment | place: USA: Wyoming | collected... | reverse complement strand
GAGCGCCTGGCCGCCAGGGCGGGCGCGCCAGCGAGGTGAGGTCAGATGAAACGGCTCGTGGTGGGCCTTTCGGGCAGCCCCAGAGCAGAAGCCAACACCGATGCGGCCGTAAAGGCAGCCCTGCAAGCCGCCGGCGAGAGCGAGGGCCTAGAGACCCTTTTCCTGGCCGTGCGCGATTACGAGCTGGAGCGCTGCACAGGCTGCCGGGAGTGCATGAGCCTGGGCGAGTGCCGCCTCAAGGATCGCCTGGCGGAGCTGATGCAGCCGATCCGCCAGGCCTCGGGCCTGGTTCTGGGCTCGCCGGTGTACTGGTGGGCGCCGCCGGGCGTCATGAAGGACTTCATGGACCGCACGCACGGCTGGTTCGTGAGCGGCGGCATCTTCCTGGGCCAGGCAGCCGCCATCCTGAGCGTGGCCGCCGACAGCGGCTTCGAGGCGCACGAGCTGCCCATCGAGGTCTGGCTGAAGCACTACGGGGCCAAGGTCGTCGCCAAGGAGCATATCTACGCCCGGGACCGGGGCGACTTCGAGGCGCGGCCCGACGAGCAGGAGAAGTGCGCTCGCGCGGGGCGGGCGGTGGCGAGAGCTATGGAATAGCGACGGAGTGTGCAGGTGCCGGCCGAGCTGGAAGTAATGGCTGTGAGCCCGGATTTCTGCTAGCAAGAGCAGGAATTGGGTGCTGGGGGCGGGAAGCAGCGGTCAGTAACACAGACACTAGCATTCGTCTGCTCTCTGACGAAGGAGGTGAGGAGCGTGCTGGACGATGTGCGCGGGCGCAAGCGCTGAGCCTTGGCAGCCCTTCGGGCTGCGGCGCAGGTGCTGCGCCAGCTATCCGCAGGGAGGCACATTGCCTCGTCCCGTCGGCCCGGCTCCTCACCTTCGGCACCCGGGCCCCTCGGGCGCTAGTCGTGCCGCCTCCCATCTAGACGCAACTCGGCTCAAGTGCCTCGGCAGAGGCGCGCGCCCACCAGCGCACGTGCGGCCTCCCAACGGGCGAGTCCCCGGCGCATGGTGTGCGGGTGCCACACAACGGAGGGAGAGAGAATATGTCCAAGAAGAAAGACTATACCGCGATGTGGAAGGACCTCGGGATTGACCTCGCGGCTCACGATGGTCTGCTGGAGGTTCTCAGCTCTGCCTATGGTGAGGTCTTTCTTTCTCAGAGCGATCGTCCCAAAGGGTTGGGGTATTTCGACTTGCTAGTTTCCGAGATTCACGGCCGGCGAATCGAGGAACTGCTCGAGGCCAAGAAGCGGGGTGGCAAGGTCTTCGGGGTTTTCTGCCTCTACGTTCCCGAGGAGATCATCCTGGCGGCCGACAGCGTGTGCGTAGGCCTGTGCGCAGGCGCGGACGTTGGCACGCAGCATGCAGAGCAGGTTCTGCCGCGCAACACCTGCGCACTCATCAAGTCATTCGTCGGGTTTAAGCTCGCCAGGGTATGTCCCTACTTCGAGACCTGCGATCTCCTCATTGGCGAGACGACCTGCGACGGCAAGAAGAAGGCCTACGAGATCTTCGGTGATTTCCAGGAGACCTTCGTTATGGAGGTCCCGCACACCAAGTCCGCCCAAGCGCAGGTCCTCTGGCGAAGCGAAATCCAACGACTCACCAACAAGATTGAGGAGATATCGGGCAAGGAGATCACCGCAGGTAACCTGAGCGAGTCGGTGAAGACTGTCAATGCCAAGCGGCGTGCGCTCCAGCGCCTGAGTGCGCTGCGGCGAGCGCGTCCCTCGCCGATCTCGGGGCGTGATGCGCTTCTCATCAACCAGGTCCAGTTCTACGACGACCCCGTCCGCTTTACCGAGAAGCTGAACGCCCTATGCGCTGAACTCACAGAGCGAGTTGCCGAGGGGACGGGGGTCGCCCCGGCGGCTGCTCCGCGGATTGTCGTGTCGGGGTGCCCGATGGCCGCCCCGAACTGGAAGGTGCCATTCCTGGTCGAGAAGAACGGCGCCACCATCGTGGCCGAGGAGTCCTGTGTCGGCGAGCGCGGGACCCGGAATCTGGTGGCGGAGGATGGAGAGACTCGCGACGACCTCCTGGACCGCATTGCGGACCGCTACCTCCAGGTTGATTGCGCCTGTTTCACGCCCAACACGGAGCGGCTGGATCACGTAGTCGAGATGGCGCGAGACTACGAGGCCGACGGCGTGGTCCACTACGCGCTCCAGTTCTGCGCGCCGTACACGATAGAGGCCTACAAGGTGCAGAAGGCGCTCGAGCGCGAGAACGTGCCGCTCTTGAAGCTCGAAACCGACTACAGTATGGAGGACGCGGCACAGCTCGACACGCGCGTGCAGGCGTTTCTCGAGATGCTGGAGTAGGAGGCGCGAGCAGTGAGGGCCGCGGGACTGGACATCGGATCGCGCACAATCGAGCTGGTTGTTGTCCAGGGTGTTCCCGGCAAGGTGGTCTCATCCGCGCAGGTGGAGACCACGCCCGAAGTGGCCGCGGACTGTAGGCGGCTGCTGGACGGGAGTTCCTTCGACCGGCTCGTGGTCACAGGATATGGCCGTGCTCTTGCCGAGGTGCAGTTCGACGCGGCCAGCGTGACGGAGATAAAGGCGCTGGCACGTGGGGCGCACGCCCTTTGCCCCGGCTGCCGCACGGTGCTGGATATCGGCGGTCAGGACACGAAGGCCATCGCTCTCGACGGGTCTGGCAAGGCTACCCGGTTCGAGATGAACGACCGCTGCGCCGCGGGGGCAGGCCGCTTCCTCGAAATCGTAGCCAAAGCTCTGGACTATGACTTATCCGCGTTCGGTGCCGCGGCCCTCAAGGGAAGCGCGAGAGTGCAGCTCAGCAGCATGTGCGCCGTCTTCGCGGAGTCTGAGGTCATCGGACTGATGACGCGGGGGCGCAAGCGCGAGGACATTGCGCGGGCAGCGCATGATGCTATCCTGCGGCGTACGCTTCCCATGCTCGACCGGGTCGCGGTCGAGCCGCCCATCATTTTCGCCGGAGGTGCGGCGAGAAGTCCGTGTCTAGCCGTGATGCTGGAGGAAAGGCTGGGTCACAGCGTCTTTATCCCCGAGGATCCACAAATGGTCGGTGCCTTGGGGGCGGCGCTCATCGGCGTTGAAGGGCCTGCGCGCGAAACTGGGAGAGAGCCGGCAGAAAGGCTCGGGCTCCATTGATGGTGCCTAGCAAAGACTCCATCCGACCCGTATCGCTTGCGTGTTTCGGTGCAGCCTGGCAAGCGGTGAGGCTATGCGTTGCGTATCGCTCAATGCCATCGCCAGTGTGCACTCCTCCCTTCGGAGCCGCCCTGCTCTGGACGCCGAGGTCATTGCTGGGAGGTGACCATGATGCCCCAACAGTCACAAGCGCGGGCCTTGCTTATCTACCCTAAGACCTGCGAGGCGATTCGCGCGGAGCGAGTCCTGCGGCACGCGGGTTACCAGGTCCGTGTAGTGGGGCCGCCGCCGCAGTTCCGCAAGGGCTGCGACCTCGCGGTGGAGTTCGCTGCGGATCAGAAGAAGGCCGTGTTATCCCTGCTGGACCAGAAGCGCGTGCCGGCTCTCGACGTGATCCCGGTGGCCGAGGGCACGCTGGAGCCCACTGAGATCATCTCCGAGACGGACTTCGGCGAGTACCTGATGGTGCGCGCGGGCAACATGAAGCTGGTGGTGCGTAAGGACACGGGCGAGATCGTCAACGTCTCCGGCGGCGGCTGCCCGGACATTCCCTACGTTGCCAGCGAGATGATCGGTCGCCGCCTGGAAGAGGCGCCCTCGCCCCGGGATCTGGGCTACACGCTGTGCGCGTACGCCTTGGCCCTGGCCCACGACAGGCTGCTGGCGAAGGGGCGTGGTTGAGCTGCTGTTCCTGATCGGCACGGCGCCTATGAAAGAGGCGCGCCTATGGCAGGGGCGCGGGCGGCTGGAGCAGGGCCAGCTGGTCGTCGGCGAGGCCGCGCTGCCCATTGGGCGCGGCACGGCGGCGATGATGGCGGCCGCTGTCGGGGCCAGCGAGGCACTGGGCGGCGAGCCGCCCCTCTGCGTCACTGCGGGAGACATCGGCGCAGGCGACGGCACCGGCCTGCTCTACGACTGGCTGGTCAACGCGGCCGCTGATCTGGAGGCAGCCACCGTTTGCCTGCACTACATGCTGCCCAATGTACATCGCCACAACGAGTTTCTGGCCCGCCTGGCCCAGTTGGCTCGCCCGCCACGGCTCCTGGCCGACGCGGGCTTCATGTACGTAGCCAAGATGAGCGGGCAGGCGTCGCGCTACGACGTGTTCACCCCGGACCTGGGCGAGATGGCCTACCTCGCCGACGAGCAGGCGCCACACCCCTTCTACACCCGCGGCTTCCTCTTCCACCGCGAGGACGACGTCGAGGAGATGGTCGCCCGGGCCCACGCGCACGGCAACGCGGCGCAGGTGCTGCTGGTCAAGGGCCAGACCGACTACCTGTGCGCCGCTGGCCGGGTGATAGGCACCATCTCTGCGCCAAGCATCCCGGCCCTGGAGGCTATCGGCGGGACGGGTGACACGCTCACGGGGCTGGTGGCGGCCCTGTTGGCCTACGGCCGAGAGCCGCGGGAGGCGTGCGCGATTGCCGCCCGCGCCAATCGGCGCGCCGGAGAGCTGGCAGACCCGACTCCTGCGACGCAAGTGGCCGAGATAGTGGCGCATTTGCCGCAGGCCGTGGCCGAATCGGTGCGAGGTATCCCACAGCCTTGAACCAGGTAGGCGGGGGACCGAAGGCCCACGTCTGTACAGGAGGGCTCACATGACCCGGAAGCTGCTGACCGTCGCTGGTTGCCTGACTTGCCTGATCGGGGGCGCTCAAGCCATGACCCTGGGCATTGACGGGACCTCGTTCGCGCTGGACGGCAAGCGCACGTTTCTGCTGGGCCTTAGCTACTACGCGGGCCTGGGTGCGCCCAAGGAGTTCGTGCAACAGGACCTGGATGAGATGAAGGCGGCGGGCTGGAACTGGATACGCGTCTGGGCGACGTGGGACCTCAACGGGCGCAACGTGTCCGCCGTGGACGAGACGGGCGCCCCGCGCCAGCCATACTTCGGCAAGCTCACCTGGCTCGTGCGGCAGGCCGACCGGCGGGGCATGGCGGTGGACGTGACCCTCACTCGCGGGAACCTGCTGCCCACCCAGGAAGCGCATCTGAAGGCCGTGCAAACGCTGGCCGCCGCCCTGAAGCCTTTCCGCAACGTGTACCTTGACCTGGCCAACGAACGCGACGTGCGGGACGCGCGGTACGTCAGCCTCGAGGAGCTGGGTGAGCTCAGCGGGGCGGTCCGCGCCATTGACCCCGATCGGCTGATCACCGCCTCCGGGAACCCCGACCGCAACAACCTGCCCGCCTACCTTGATGTCGCGCGCCTGGACTTCATCAGCCCCCACCTGGGCCGGCGCCCCGGCGCCCCCGCTGAGACGCTGGAGATCACCCGGCGGTACCTTGAGTGGATGCGGGAGATCGGTCACCTGGTGCCGGTGCACTACCAGGAGCCTTTCCGGCGCGACTACAGCCCCTGGCAGCCGGTGGCCCAGGACTTCCTGACCGACCTGCGGGGGGCGGTGGAGGGCGGGGCCGCCGGCTGGTGCCTGCACAACGGCTCCCCGCGCGAGGACTACAAGGGGCCAACCCGGTCGTTCGATATGAGCCGCGAGAAGGGCAGGTTGTTCGATCAGCTCGACGCCGAGGAGATGGCCGTGTTCCGGCAGGGGCCGGGGGTGGTCAGCGAGGCGCAAAAGGGCCGGCAGTAGCTGGTCGCCGCCAAGCGCCCGCAGAGGCCCTTGTCATCCTGAACGAAGTCCCTAGGCGGCTTTGCCGCCGGGATGGCGGCCCGGAGGGCCTAACCATGAAGGATCTTGCTGTGGGCGTGCCGAGACATCCTTGGCCGGTTGGCCTCGCCTACCTAAGGGCCTTCACGACCTTCTCGAAGTCGACGATCTCCTGCGGCGTGGCGAGCACGCCGATCTCCAGGTGGTACTCTCGCACCTCGCCGGGCGCCAGGACCTGAAGCGTGCCGCGCCGGCGCTCCGCCGCCCGGCCGGCCACCCAGCAGTTGGCCGGCTCCAGGCCCTGCACGTAGGTGCCCTCCGCCGGGTTCTTCCACTGGGCGAAGCGGGGCAGGTCGGCCTTCGGGTACTTCAGGTACAGGCCCAGGCCCTGGCCCCCCCGGAAGCTGCGGTTCACCACGCCCGCCAGGGCGTCGCCGTTTCCATCGGTCGCCAGGTCATGGTAGAAGACCTGCTCCTCAAAGCCCGCGATGGGCGCCGAGAAGGTGGCGTAGTCCTCCTCGCCGGCTTGGGCCACTTCATCGCGCGGCCTGACCTCCAGCGAGGGGGCAACCAGCTGCGTGCCCTCATCCATCAGCGGGAAGCCGAGGTTGCAGTGGTAGAGGATCATGTGCTCCTGCGGCTTGAAGCCCTGGTTCTCCACGACATCGTGCAGCCAGATGCGGTTCTGGCCCAGGCGGGCGGTGACGGTGCGCGTCAGCAGCACGTTCGGGCCGAAGACCGAGGCCTCCCGCACGCTGCCCCGGGCGCACATGACGTACTCGTCGCCTTCCCACTGACCATCGGCGCTGACGCTCCTGGCGGGGATATGGGAGACGCGGCCGTGCAGCCCCAGCTCCTCTTTCCCATCCGGGCCCGGGGCGCCGGCGTAGGTCAGGCCGCAGGTGACCACCAAGCCGCCATAGAACGTGCGCAGCCAGCCTAGCCCCTCGGGCTCGAAGAAGCTGGCGGCCACGTCGCCGGTGGCGGAGCGCCAGCACAGAGAGGCGCCGCAGTAGTCGGCCGACGAGATGTCCATGCCCCGACCGGGCAGCACCATGAAGCTGAGGCCGGTGCCGGTGCGGAACTCGATGGCCTCGACGCCGGCCTCGTTGCCCTCCGCCAGCGTGAGGCGCCGCACGCCGGCGACCTGGTCCACCAGGCCGACTTTGCGCAGCAGGTCCTTCTTCGTGTACGAGCAGTCGTAAAGCTGGGCCATGTCAAATTCCTCCCTGCGTGGGCGGTCGCCGATGCGCCAAGCGCCTCCGCCGAAGCGGCTTCAGCGCTCTCGCGAAGGCGGAAGCCGCTATGGCGACGGCGCGATGTCGTTGCGAATGCGGCGCGAGCAACCCTTCTTCCTACGGTGGCCTCTGACCTTGAGCCGAGGCAGCGGGCTTCAGGGGATGGTGATTACCGCGCCGTCGGGTTGGGCGGAGACCACGACGAGGTCGCCGGTCTTCAGCCGCGCCCAGAGGTCGTCCTGGGGCCGGTCAACCACGGGAAAGGGGCGCTCGAGCCAGGCGTGGGCCAAGGCCCCGACGGCCGCGGCCAGCGAGCCGGCATCCTGCAAGATGAGGGCGCGGGGCGCGAGGCGTTTGCGGACTAGCTCCAGCAGCATCGGCGCGCCCATGGTCGAGCCGTACAGCGTCGGGAGCACCAGAATGCGGCCGGTGGTGCGCACGCCGAACAGGTCGTGGTCGGCGTCGCCAATCATGCCCAGGCGGTGCCACCAGGCCAGCGAGGCTTTCAGCGCGACCAGCAGGTTCAGGGGCTGCGCGGAGACCACGACCCGCCCGCGAGCCGTTCCGCAGCTAACCGTGCGCGCAGGAATCTCCACTTAGCTCTCCCCCAGAGCCGTCGCCACGCATTCGTCCAGCGGGCGATACAGCGGATAGGCGCTGTGTCGGGCCAGCTTCACCGAGGGGGTCATCATGCGCGGCGCCAGCAGGTGGGGCGCATCGTGGTAGAACACCGGGCAAAGCGACCGCACCTGGGCGCTGGAGGCCGCCAGCAGCCGCTCCGCCTCCGTGTCCTTCAACGCCTGTCTGACCTGCTCACAGCATAACACCCAGGTCGGGACCTTGACGGGCCGTCCACCAAAACGCGGGGCGATTGCCTCCACCTCGCCCAGCGACAGGTGCGGGCAGCCGAAGACCACCTGCGTGGGTCGTTGATCGCCGGTGCCGCGCAGGCTGTCGCGCGCTGCGGCCAGGTCGTGGTCGGTCACCGTGAGTCGCTCGTAGTCAGCAGCCAGGACCTGGTCGCCCAGGGCTGCTGCCTCTGGCGTCAGCCCGGCAACGTGTAGCAGGCCCGCGCCGCCGGCGATCTCGGCCGCCGCGCCCAGGTTCTTGAGGTCGTCTGGCGTGGCCTCCAGGCCGACCAGCAGGGGAATGCGCCCGGCCGCCAGCCGACCCACCACATAACCCAGGAGCGAGAAGTCCAGCGGCGGCTTGGCTCTCACCTCGATCAGACAGCCAGCCAGGCGGTTCTGCTCCAGGAGCAGCCCAAAGCGCGGCGTCTTTCCCAGCAGGGCGCAGCACAGGTCTATCAGGCCGGGCGTGGGGTTGGTGCGGGCCCCAAGCACCGAGTTGGCGTAGCAGACGGCGCTGGATTCGGCCCAGGCCACCAGCTGTCCCTGGCTGGGGCAGTTGCCGTTCAGGTAGGGCGTGCACGAGTACAGGGGCTGGCAGCCCAGGACAGCCAGCAGCTTCTCCAACTCGGCCTGCCGCGCGAAGGCGATGCGGTCCGAAAGGCAGGCGGCGCCCGGCTCGAACGGCCTGGCGTTGAGGGTGGTGGGCACGCGGACCTGATGGCCCTCGGCAGCCAGGTCATGGAGAATGCGGAAGAGGCCGGGCAGGACGACGGTGCCGCCGCTGATGACCAGATGCACGCTGCGGACCGGCACCAGGCAATCTGCACCCATGGCCCGGCCGTAGTCAACCAACGCCCGGGCGGCTTTCTGCAAGCAGCGGCCCTCGCCGCCGTTCAGGATGTGCTGTTCCTCGGGAGTCAGGTGCATGAAGGCTGCTGGAGCGCGGCGCTCATGCTAGGTCGCGACCTGAAGCGCGCGTCGGGACTTCCCCCTCCGTAGCAGTGCCTGCTACTGCGGAGGACGGGTCGCAGAGCAGCGCGAGTGGGGGCCTAAGGTTTCAGCGCCCTGTAGGTCTCGTAGCAATCTATGGCCACGCCGCGGAAGGCTTTATGCTCGGCAAAGGCGGCAGTCACGGTGGCCAGAACGTCCTCCATGGCCGCTTCGCCCTCGTCGCTGAAGGTGGCGGCGGCCGGCACGCCGTCGGCGGCCGCCGTCTGCACGGCTATGTAGGCCGCGCCATTGTAGCCGGAGGCCGCCCGCAGCTCGTCCCGCGCCGCGTCTAGCAGCCGATCCTCAGTGTCAGCGTAGTCACGCACTACAACATAATCCACAATGCCGGCCACGTGCACATAGGCTGGCCCCGTGTACTCGTGCTTCTCCTTGTGCTCGTCCTCCCAGGCCCGAGTGACTACCGTGTCCGCATCCGGCGGTAGCACCGCACCATAGTCTAGGGGCTGGCCCAGACGCTGCACCGCCTCCCAGCAGCCGCATAGGGTCTCGATGTAGAAGCTCAGTATGTCGTGCTGGGCAGCCTGGTCCGCCTGCCGATAGCGCTCGGTGGCCCAGACGTCTATCTCATGCAGCACGCCATCGAAGCGCTGGCCGGAGGGCCGGGGCAGGTTGAAGGTCAGGATGCGGTTCAGGTGCTCAAAGGGCGGCTTGGGCCCGAAGCCCCTGCCGGGGCGCTCTTCGCTTCCGGCCGCCAGGCCCCACTCGGGCTGGCCGCCCAGGGCGTGGACCGTCAGCTCGCGGCTGTGGGCTCGTTGCAGGAAGTCGGCCCATCGGTCGGCCTGCTGGGACGGGTCTGCTGCCGATACCAGCAGCAGCTTGACGCGCTTGGCCACGCAGAAGTCCAGGAGCTGGGCGGCCTTGTCCCTGTTCGTGACCAGCGACTCGTCTCGCACGAACAGGGCGCGTCCGGCCGGCGGTCGGGCCAGCGCGCCGGTCGTGGCCAAGACGCCCGCAGCCACCACGCCTGCGACGACCCGCAGACAGCGACCATAACCAGCAACGCGGGGTAGGCAGTGTCTCATCGCTCCGGCGCACGGGTTCCGGCAGTCGCTCCAGCGTGCGCCCTACGTCACTTCCGCGCCGCTAGCCCCTTCTCCTCTTGGGCCAGGCGCGGGGCGCTTCGTGGGCACCGGACCACGTGTGCCTGCGCGGCAAACATGGTATAATGCACCAAACTGATCTGATTGGGGCTCTGAGGGAGGAGCCCTTCGAGGCGAGATTTTCTATGCGGGCTTGTTACGAGGTGGGACGAGCCCGGCGGCGCCGGGCAGCAGTTGGCTTCACCTTAATCGAGGTTATGGTGGTCATCGCTGTCATTGCCGTCCTGGCCATCATCGCCATCCCCAGGATAATGCCGTCCAAGCGCGGCGCCAAGGAGGCGGCCCTGATAGCGGACTTGAACCGCCTGCGTGGCGCCATCTCGCTGTTCCACGCCCAGACGGGGGTCTACCCGGCCCAACTGTCCGATCTGGTGGCCATCGTGCCACCCGCCAACGGGGTAGATGAGGCCGGCAACTCGATCTCCATACCGGCGGGCTCCTACAAGGGGCCCTACCTGGTCACCCCGGACGGCAGCATCGTCCGGGACCCCATAACCGGCGCTGCCGACTGGAACTACGTCACCGCTGTCCCCAACGTGGGCACCGTGCATAGCAGCGCGCCCGGCACTGCCTTGGACGGCACGCCCTACTCAAGCTTCTAGCCGGCCTCAGCAGGACTCCTGCGGCAATCCTACAGAAGGGCAAACGCCACCCACGGGGGTGGCGTTTCGCGCGCCGAACCGCTAACTGGCCTGCGCGGCTACTGCTTGCGCTCCTTGCCGAAGACCACAATGGCCGCCTCGGGCTTGACCGGGCAGGCCTTCTCGCACTGGCCGCAACCAGTGCACTTCCCCTCGTCTACCACCGGCCGCCGATGCCAGACGGGCCCGCCCTCGCGGTCCATGGGCAAGTACTGGAAGGGCACCGCCTGGTAGCTGCACGCCTCGTTGCAGGCCAGGCAGTCGCGGTCTTCGTACCAGGCGATGCAGGTGTTGCGGTTGATGTTGGCGGTGCCGATAATCAGCCTTGCCTTCTCGGCGATGTAGAAGAAGCGCAGGGCCCCGGTAGGGCAGACGGTGCCGCACAGGTTGCAGTTGTGCTCGCAATAGCCGATCTTGGGGACGAGCACCGGCGTCCAGAAGCCCTCCCAGCCGGCCTCGGCCAAGGCGGGCTGAATGGCATTGGTGGGGCAGGCCTTCATGCACTCTCCGCAGCGCACGCAGGTCTCCAGGAAGTCCACCTCGTCAAAGGGCCTGGGCGTCAAGCCCGCTTCCGACATCACCGGCAAAGCCCCCGGAGGACGCAGCAGACGTTGGCTGCGGTGCGCTCGCGCGGGCGTCGCCTTCGCCGCCATCGCCAGGCCCAGGCCGGCGGCCATGGCAGCCACCAGCCGCCGCCTGGTGAGCCCGAAGGCGAGGTCGTCTTTGGGCGCGGAGGGCTGCGGCGTGAGGACGATGGGGTTGGCGTCGTGCGGGCATGCGTGCACGCAGTCCCAGCACAGAATGCACTCGCGCAGCGCGGTGCCTTCGACTTCCTGTGGAATGGCCGACATCTTGCACTCAATGTGGCAGCGCAGGCAGCGCGTGCAGTTCTGGTTAACCCGGCGTTTGAGCAAGCCGTAGCGGCCCAGCAAGCCAAGCAGCGCCCCCAGGCCGCACAGGTTGCGGCACCAGAAGCGCCGCCCGTAGGCGCTGAGGGCCAGCAGGCCGACGAACAGGGCCAGCACCAGCAGGTTGTGGCCCAAGTAGACCGGCGAGGCCTCCGTGCCGCGCAGCGCGCTGAGCCCCCGGCCCACGGGCCCGAGGCCCAGGTTGGTCAACGCCTCCCCCACTCTCGCCGCTCCCGAGACCCCGGCGCTCTGCGCCAGCGTGACTATGGGGTAGAGCACCAAAGCCAGGGCGCGGGTGAGCAAGGGGATCGGATCGAAGAGGTGGGCTAGCTGCAAGGAGAAGGCCGCCGCCACCAACGAGGCAGCCAGCACGTAGTACTTGAGCTGCGGCCACAGCACCCTCTTTCTCGGGCGCACGCGGCGGAAGAGCAGATGATCGGAGAGGTCAATGCAGGTGCCCAGGGGGCAGATCCAGCCGCAGAAAACCCGGCCCAGCAGCAAGGTCAGCGCGATGACGACCAAAGAGGGCCACAGGCGAGCCAGCTCCGCATCCCCTCCCACGACCGCGGAGCCAGCCGCCAGCGGGTCGGCGCGCAGGAACAGGTCGGGCACGAGGTAGGAGTACATGGGGAAGGCAGCGGCCACGAACAGCATCACGAACAGGGCCAGGAACCCTAGCTGCACGCCGCGGCGGATGCCCTTCCAGCCCAGGTCGCGCCAGCGCGCCGTCAGGTAGCCCGCCAAGAGCAGCAGGGGCAGCGCAGCCAGCATCACCCCGCGCACGAAGCCGGGCCCATCAGCCTCCAGCGTGTAGTAGGTGGGGCTGAAGCGGGCGAACAGGAAAAGCGCCAGCTCGCCCAATACCACCGTCGCGGCCACGATGCGTGCCGTGAGCCGCCGTGGGGCGGTGTCAGACGGCGCTGGCCTGGCTTCCTGCTTCTCGGCCATGATCTGTCCCTATAGCAGGCAAGGCGCAACACGTCGGCGCCGCCACGGAGAGGGCGAGCCTAGCCTTCCTCGGCGAGGGCGTTCAGCTCCGCCAGCAGCTCCTCCAGGTCGAAGCCATGCAGCATGGCGCCGTCCTTGAGGGTCTCCAGGCGGGCCACCGCACACTCGTGGCAGTGCAGCCCTCGCTTCTCGAAGGCCGCAGCGGCCTGCGGCAGCACTGCCAGAACCTCGTCGAACGTCATCTCTTGGGTGATCCGGTCCGGCATGGCGGCTCGCCCCCGTCTCTGTCCCGGCACTCACACGCCCGTATGACCAAAACCACCATCACCGCGCTGGGTCTCGTCCAGCGCATCGGTGGGCTTCAGCTCCGCGCGCGCCACCAGCGCGATGACCAACTGCGCTATGCGGTCGCCCCGGTGTATGGTGAACGGCTCCTGGCCCAGATTCGCCAGGATTACCTGGACTTCGCCCCGATAGTCGGCGTCAATGGTGCCCGGCGTGTTGAGCACCGAGATGCCATGCTCGATGGCCAGGCCGCTGCGCGGACGCACCTGGCCCTCGTAGCCAGGCGGAATCGCCACCCGGATGCCCGTGGGCAGGAGCGCCCGCTGCCCTGGCCCAAGCACCAACGGCTCAGCCACGGCCGCCCGGAGGTCCATCCCTACCGCCCCAGGGCTCATGTAAGCCGGCAGCGGGATGTCCTCGGCTCCAGGAAGCACCTCGACCGCGACGCGCACGCTCCTTGTATGTGCCATCCATTCCCCAACGGCGTAGGAAGTGAGCGCAGGTATGAGCTACGGGTCCACCAGCTCCAGAAAGCCCTCCTTGGGGCTGAGCGTGACGCGGAAGTGCTGAAGGAAGCTCAGGCCGAGCAGAGCCGCTACGGGACTGCCCGGTATGTCGTAGCAGACGCCATCCAGGTCCCGAACCGACACGCTACCGAGCGCGACCTCGTGTATGCTGATGCTCGGCATGGATACAGGGCCACCGACGGTGGTGGAGTCGCGGGACGGTGCCGCGGAGGGTTCGTATCCGATCTGCCGCGCCAGTCTCGTCCCGGGCAGGACTGGCGTAGCCCCAGTGTCCACGATGGCGAGGACTTCGCGGCTTCCTGCCGGCCCGCTCACGCGAATCAAAACGCTGGCGGGCACACACGTCTGGAGGGCGACCCTCAAAAGAACGCCTCCTGCCCCTCTGGGACAAGGTCGCCGACATACAGCACACAGGCCTCCCGCATCCCCGACAGGCGGTCCCAGACAACGGACTCGTCCGAAGAGTGCACCAGGACCCGCAGCTTCTTGGGCGTCTGGTCTGCGTTGCGCTCCACCACCTCACCCCCCACCCATTTCCCCTCGTAGTGCTCGCGCAAACGGTCCAGCTCAATGACGGTATCGGTGCTGTCCACAGTATCCCTTCTTCCTACCGCCGCACCCTAAGTATACCAACACCCGGTCCGGCCCGCAAGTACGCCCCTCGGCCGCCTACAGCGGCAGCTCGATGCGGCGGTTCTGCTCGCAGGAGAGGATGCCAGCCTCCAGAATCTCCTGCGCATCACGGCAGATTTGTGCCGACGACGGGCCCTCGGGCTGCTTGTCGTTCCTGATGCACCAGACGAAATGGGCCGCCGGGTCGCGCCAGTGGGCGGGAGGCTCTGGGGCCTCGACGATACTAGCCTCCTTGTCGTCGGTGGTGACCAGCCACAACTGCTTGCCCCGCACTACCATAGTGCCCCCGCTGCCGTTGATGGTGGGCCCGCCTTCGGGCACGCCGCCGATCTGCGTCCAGGAGGCCTCGGCAATGCCAATGGCGCGGTCGTAGTTCATCAGGATGAAGGCGTTGTCGTCCACGTCAATGTAGTCCTTGTAGAGCCGCCCCCAGGTGGCCACCACGCTGTTGGGCCGGCCCAGGAACCACCTGTTGATGTTGCAGCCATAGCAGCAGTAGTCCATGAGCGCGCCGGCGCCGTTGCGCTCCCGGTCATAGAGCCAGCCCCAGAAGTACTCCGAGCAGCCTATCTCCTTGGGCCCGGCGTGGGCGCAGTGCATGCGAATCTGGCAGATCTGGCCGATCTTGCCGTCTTGCGCCAGCTTGTAGGCGTGCTGGAGGGCTGGGCCCCAGGTCGTGGGGTAGTTGATCATCAGCTTGATGCCGCTTCTCTGGGCCGCCGCGAGCATGCGGTCGGCGTTGGCCAGCCGGTCGGCCATGGGCTTCTCGCACATGACGTGCACGCCCGCCTCGGCGCAGGCCTCCACCACGTCCGCGTGCGTGCGGTTGTCGGTGTAGCAGAGCACCGCGTCGGGCTTTTCCTTGTCCAGCAGGTCGCGGTAGTCCCGGTACAGCTTCTCGACCCCGTACTCCTTGCTGATCTGATCCAGCAGGGGCTGGTTGGGGTCGGCGGCGGCGACGATCTGGGCATCGTCGCGCTTGGCCATGTGCCCCAGCACGCCCCAGAGGTGATCGTGCACCATCCCGATAACGCCTATGCGCAGCTTAGCGGCCATTGGCTACACCCCTTCAGGTGGGAGGAGGTTCGACAGCGGCGGAGGACCTTCCCGCGCCGGCGGGCATTATCCTGCCCCCCAGCGGCGAGCGGGCGGGCATAAAGCCCGCCCTTAGGAACTCGGCCTGCAACCTGGGAGCGGCCGCCCGTAGGGACGAGGTTTGCCCCCGTCCGATGACGTGAACGGCATCTGCAACATCAGGTGATCCCTAGGCGGCTCCGCCGCCGGGATGGCGGCCCGCAGGGCCTAGCCATGTTGCACTCCATAGTAGCGCGGCTGAAAGCCCCTCGCTCAACCCACTATGGAGTGCAAAGTCACCCGACTTTGCGGGGCGTAGCCCGCTACGACCGGCGAAGGCCCGACTTTGCACGGCGCGACATCAGGGGATGTCCGATGACGTGAACGGCATCTGCAACATCAGGTGATCCCTAGGCGGCTCCGCCGCCGGGATGGCGGCCCGCAGGGCCTAGCCATGTTGCACTCCATAGTAGCGCGGCTGAAAGCCCCTCGCTCAA
>Ga0315282_10009487_pt1 | contig 15470 bp, 16 predicted proteins | sample YL17G07_20_MG_FD_203693 | JGI IMG/M metagenome (GOLD analysis project Ga0315282, IMG submission 203693) | Sediment microbial communities from Yellowstone Lake, YNP, Wyoming, USA - YL17G07_20 | ecosystem: Environmental > Aquatic > Freshwater > Lake > Sediment | place: USA: Wyoming | collected... | reverse complement strand
TAAGAGCGATGATAACAATAGCGATGAATATGAGAACCCATATCGCAAATTTTATGACTCCCCAAAGTAAAAACACAATCACAAGGATGCCGAGGAGTACCGCCCAAAACGGAATTACATAACCGAATACATCCATCTCTTTCACTTCTCCGTCTACGAACGATTATTTTTTTATTTTTTTCTGAAGCACCTTCTTTTACACCTATCTTTTATTTAATCATTCTTGTTCGGTAAATAGACGAGCGGACAAACCAGCCAATATTTAAGTCCTCATTATGTTTTTACCTGCTGGACGGTTTTTGACCATTCCTTTTCCACCTGGACGACCGCCTGTCTTTGCTCCTCTTTTAGCACGGTTTTTGGCTGCAGTCATTCTGCCGCCTCTGCTTTTCTTTGCCATATTTCATCTACCTCCATAATTTTTCTTTTTTCATTCTATTTTATCTCTCATTTTGAGATCCAAGAAATCAAACGACTTTTATGATTCCCATTAGCACCATGACAATAATGGCTAATACTATCGCTCCGAGAAGACCGAATATCCACCACCCTGCCAGGAATGCTATTACCGAAAGTATTGTGATGTGGGTCCATTCAACTTTTATGTTTGACATGTTATCGTTCTACGCTTTGGTTAGCGTGACGGATCCACCGTTAGAATTTGTAAATATCAGTTGATTATCAGTGGGGAATCTATAATCATAGGTCACACCAAAAGATCCACCAGACTGGGTGAAGGTTATTTTTGCACCTGCAACAGCCCACGTATAGGTTCCGCTTAATGAGAAGTCTCCTATTTGGCCGGTCATCGATACATTGTTATCGTTGGTGAAGGTCATAGTTCCGTCCCCACCAGAAGTTGTCCAGGTTCCAAGAAATTTACTTTTATCAATTGCGTTCGTGCAGCCGCTTAAGCTTATTGTTGTCAACATCACTAGCACAATTCCAACAAGGACGAATTGTTTTTTCATCTCAATACCTCTACGTATTGTACTGTCAACTCCCTGTCTCTATATAGAAATGACTTAAAAACAATAAAAAAACAGTATAAAAACAGTTCAAAACGAGTTGATATTGAGGAACGACATGTTTGTACGAAAAGAAATCATGTATGCAATGAGCAACGTGTTGAACTCTGGTTTCTTCTGTAATGCAGGAATGCAATATAAAAATTACTTCTTCCACAAGGCATTGAGGTATCAATTTAATAAGAAGAAAGAGGGGGAGGTTCCGGGAAAAACCCCCAATTGATTTTATACTTATAATGGTCCTATGACGGTTGGTAGTACAAAGCTGACAATGGCCGCGATGATCCATACGATAATAGCTATACCTAGTGCTTTCAGCCAGCCGATCTTATACAAAACGCCAAGAGCAATAAGCCAGGCTATTCCTCCAATGAGGGACGCTAACCATCCTAACTCAGGGCGGAGGAAATAGTAGGCAGCTGCATATATTATTGCGCCAACAAAGGCAGTCAATAAAGCAGTGCCGAATCCCTCTTTTTCTCCAAATAGTTTCGTTACAACATAGATAATAATTGCCGATATAACAAGACTTATTAAAAATACAATTACTGTTGCTAACGTGACATTAATCATTTTTTCCGCTCCAGTACTGTTTATTTACATTTTCTTGGTTTATCTGAGAACAAGGAATAAGTATTGTGTATTCCGTGAATCAGATTAAGTTAAGGTTTAGCCTTTTTTACTTGGTATTACTGCGCCTACGATAACCAGCACAAGTCCACCAATGATCAATGGAATCATGTATTGCGCATACGGGGTGCTTTCAGTGTTGACTAATCCGAATAGTTGGGGTGTTGTTATTACCAAGGCACCTGCTATAAGACCAATTATCGCAACTACAACTCCGATGGCGACTAAGATGACATTCATATTTTTCTCCTCCTTATTTTTTAGTATTATATTTAGTGAGAATGGATGATCGCACGCGTTTGTGCGCGCGCCATCTATCTAGATTATGCACTAACGATTTTCTACGTGTTCTATTGGTCTTAAGTACATATGAAGTTGTGCTTTTGAGACCTTCATGTTTAGTCCTCTATCTGTCCAGCGAGCCACCCCTTCCTTTAATGCTGAAATGGCCAGCATGTTATGGACTCCATATTTCTTTGCCCCAAGCACAGATTCGGCTACCTCTCGGGTCAATTGGATCTCAAGATGAGTTATGTCCCAACGTTCTGGGTCTATTCCTATTTCCTTAACTGTGCCAATTTTTTCGTCTTGGGCGAAGACGTCTGCGTTCATAAATTTTTTACTTTCCATTGTCTATCACCTTTCTTACACTATTGTCATTATACTATATCCGCATATCTTAAAAACAACTCAAGAACAGTATAAAAACGATGTAATCTGGAAAGAAACGAACGCTATCCAGTCTGTCGTTTATGCAGTAATGCTTTTCCTTTTTCTGTCACATAGACCGTTCGATACTTTCCTTGTTTTTTTAAAAAAATCAGACCTTTTTCTTCAAGGAGATCTAATCGTTTTGCAGCAGTCGAATACGCTACGTTAGAATTGGCTATTATTTTTTTGAAAGAAACCATTGAATTACTCTGATTTTGTTCATAAACATATTTTAACATGTCATAGAGAACATCGTCAAGAATAAGACCTTCCAATCTCTGGCTCGGTAATAACTGAAATTCATTTTCAAAAATCGCCATCTGACTATTATCGACAATCGACGGATCGATACGTAGTACGACAATCAATTGACTCTTCACAATAAGATCGTTAATTTGATACAAGGCATCGATAAATTTTTCAAAAGAAAATTTAGTGATAAAATAATGCGCGCCATCTATTACGATAATTGATTTTTTGTTTCTCAGACTAATTTCTTTCACCGTAGCTACTAATTCATCGGGGTTTGCGATTGTTTCAAATCCTTTGATTTTTTCATGACTTAACAATAAAAGCTGGCTGTTCAAATTATGAGACATGTTACCTGTCATTTCAACACTAGAACGGGAAATAAATATACCCTCATATCCGGATGTGGTCAAATCTCTATATAAATCTTGTACAGAGCTATTATTTTTACTGATGATAAGATAGCTATTCCCCACAAGTATTTTCCCGTGAGCTTCGATATCTGCTGTGATGTCTCTGCCGATAAAAAGAGTGCCGATGTTTATCCCCTCAGGATTCTTAACCGACGATTCTGATATTCGAATGATCTTTTTTATATTGTTTTTTGTCAGTAACACCAAATCATCATGCCCTTGGTGAGTACCGTTATTTTTTATAATATCTAATATTTTCGAAAGGCCATTAAACACAGGTAAATTTTCTATAGATCGATTCATGACCTCTTTTACGGTGTAGCCCGTAAGCAGTTCCGCTGTTTTATTCCAGGTATTTACTCTATTGTTCGAATCGAATGAAAAAATAATCTCCGATGCACTATCAATGATGTTCTCCAGATAGTCTTTTGTCTTAACGGTTTCATCTTCTGCTTTTTTCCGTTCCTTCGTTTCACTTGTAAGGTTTTTGGTTGTCGCTTCAAGTTGTGCGGTTCTTGCATTAACGAGTTGTTCTAATTTTTTTTGCATTTGAAGTATTTTTTCTTGTTCTTTCTTACGTTCTGTGATATCTCTAATATTACATTGGATTACTTTTGTATGATCGACCATGTAGCTATTACTGACAAATTCCACATATCTACACTTTTTTTGTTTCGTTTGAAGTGGGAGATGTTCATAACGGACGTATGTTTCTTTTTGAAGTTTTTGAAATAGTTCTATGTTTTCCGCGATATTTTTAAAAGGGCTAATCTCCCAGAGTTTTTTTCCCTTGAGTTCATTCAGAGAATAACCCAGAAGATTTTGAACGAATGGATTAGCGTCTGTTATTTGTCCGGTTTCTCCATCCAAAATAAGGATAGCATCTTGAGCTGCTTCAAAGAGTCGCCTATAGCGTAATTCAGAATTCTTTAGTATTTCTTCATTTATCTGCTGTTGAGGGTTATTAGATTTTTTTCCTGTTTTGAAATTAGTAATGGCGTTATTTTTTTGGACCATTTACTTCGCCCCATTTGCACGAAATTTAAACTGTTTAATATGATTTTATAGTGTAACGAATGTGGAAATATGAAAATACTATATATATAATTTTTGCTTGGATATAGATGATATTTGAATTTTAGTTTATTTTATTTTACAATTTTATATTCTTCAGGAACGGTGTTAAATTTTACATTTTATACTGTTTTTCCACTGATATTAACTTGTTATTAAGTCATATCTATATACTTACGAAGGCATAATTAGAAACATTGACAGAGGTAAAAAATGATCAACGGAATAATAAGATTGCTTGTAAGCGTAGTTGTAATAGTCGTTCTAATATGGATAATATTAGCAGTCGTGCACGCATTTTAATTTGAATACGCATAGAGAAACCCGGAGAAAAGGTCAACATGAGCGATAAAGAAAAAATAGTCTCAGCACTTCGCCTCATCAACGGAAAAAAGGAGAATGTGGAGAAGATAGCGGAGACGGTAGACAAGTTTTTCGAGAATCTGCAACTTGAGATAGAGGACTGGAAATTTTCGATGGAAGAGTTCAGTGATGGCACACGTATCTTTATTCGATTCCAAATCCTTGTTAAAAAGTAGGTGGTTTTAATTGAATCCTGATATGAAAAAGAAAAAGGTAAAGAGTACACCCAAAACCAAGACCACAAAATCAGAGCATGTCCTCATAGATTCCGAGGAATGGAAAGATTCCAATGGACAAAGAGTTATCGCGGAATATCATAAGAAGGATACGGCATCACCAGCTGAAAATGAAATACAAGACGAGATGAATGATGAAAAAAAATCATCGGATACAGAAACCACAGGTGATTCATCAGAACAAAAGTTGCGTATATCACGAATCTTGGATATTTCTACAATAGAAGTGATAACATACGCTTTTTTTCGTGCTATATTCGGTAAAAGTATCCATATCCCTTTGAAACGCGAGGGTGTCATAGATATGGACATTACCGTTGATAATAACGATGTCATCCTGAACACCAATGATGTTTCATTTGTACCACCGCAGTTACAAATCTGGCGTCTCATTTTCACATATAAGAATAAACCAATAATAGAATTTGGTCGCGGAATCAAACGCGGCATGAAAATTCACTACGGCAGTGCGCTTATTTTCCTGCTGGCAATGTGGTCCGGGGGCAGGAAAACCAGAAAAGCCCAGGAGAAAGCCGCTAAAATCGCAGAATTAGATAAAACCCGTTCCAGCGAAGATTAAAATAAAACAAAGAATAAAAAAGGTATTGGTAGTGATGACCGATAACACAGGACAACCGACCCATGAAGCCCAACAGGCTTTTCTACAGGACATCCAGCGTAACATTCGGCGGATCCTATCCGAAAATTATAAGATGAAAAAGATTTCCATTGAGTATATTGCCGCAGGTGCTGCTCGACTTTCAAATCCAATTAAGATCACAGGTTTGAATGAAAAGGGTGAAAAGGTCCGTTACTTCGGTAAGGTCATCGGTAGCAACGATATTTTGTCAGTTCGCTACATCCAATTCCTTAAAAACATCTATCTGGAGATGAATACACAACAACCGATCTTCGAGATTTACGAAACTTCAGAAGATATGGTCCGAGATCAATACGAGATGATGCAAACTATTTATAAAAGCGGAATACCAGCGATAAAGCCATATGGCTATCATCAAATAAATCGTTCTCAGTGGCTGCTGGTAGCGGAGTTTCTCGATGTAAAACCATTCTCCATGCTTGAGAAGGTCGACCCAAAACAGATAGACTTAGTCTTTTGCTATCTGAAAAAGGAACACCAGAAGAAGATCTTCCATGGGGATATCAAACCCGATAACATATTGGTGGGGGATAAGATTTACATCTTAGATGCCGGCCACTTCCGTAAGGACGCACCCGCAGCAGAGAAACTGTCCTACGATCTCGCCTGTATGATAAGCTCTTTTCTTGAGTACCAGCCTGTTGAAGAGATAGTAAAGATTGCTCAGAAATACTATTCCCATCGGTATATTCAAGCCGCCGCGGACTACATCGAACTCATTCAGATGCGTCCAGATATCCATTTTACCAACGAAACAAAACAAAAACTTCTGCATCTTCTAAAAGGTCAACGAAGGGCAGGGTTTCGAAAAAAGAAAACAGCACACTGACATACCTTCCTTATAATCGCGTAGAGACATGATAACTGCCAGAGCATGCAAATCTAATACTTGTTATGGTAATGGTAATGGTAGATATGAAAAAAAAAATTAATGTCGTAGATTTAGATAGCACGTTACTGCCCTATGATTCGTTGATACATTTCGTATGGCTTTTCATGAAAAATCGGCGATGTTTCCTTCCATTATTATTGTATTTAACACAACGAATGACTGGAAATATAACAAAAGAGGAGTATCTTAAAAAAATTCTGATTACTGCAAGGAAAACAACGCAATATGAAAAAAAGGTAAAAAAGTTTGGTCTGTCGTTGTATGATGATATTCGTACACCAATGTTACGTTTTATCTTAAAAAATACCGATGAGTTTACGATTAACGTACTCTGCACAGCATCACCTGAAGATTATGTTAAATATCTATGTGAAAAACTAGGTTGGACGTGTATAAGTAGTACACTAGATAACAATGACGAAAATTTCATTCATATGTACGGACCTAACAAAGTATCAGCTGTACAAAAAATGTACCCCAAACAAGATTATTCCTATCATTTAGCAATGTCGGATAACAAAAGTGACAGCGATCTGTTGAAATTATTTGAAACATCGTATCATATAAAAAAAGGTGTAAAAGTACATATTAAAAAAATCAACAAGATAGAAGTTGAAAGGTAAAAATTTGCTGCACCTTTTTCTAAACATACCAAAGGTGCAACTTAGATAAAAAATAGAGCGTTATACCTACTGGCTTTACTTTTTGTCCTTTGGATGTTTGATGAGAGCTATCGCGTGCATTTCCACCCGCATACCTTCTTTGGTATCCTCGACGGAAAACTTCCACTGCTCCAGCTTCGCATCCATATCCATAAACCATTTCTTAAGCTCTTGACTCTTCGTCTTCAAATTATCTCCTACATTTTTACTCGCCATTAGTTATCACCTATACATACTCCATTGTTACCGTGTTATATCAGTATGACTTAAAAACAACTAAAGAACAGTATAAGAACAATGTAATACTTGAAAAATTAGGTCATTTGAACATTGATTCAAAATTTCTTGATTGAACAATATGCATTAATAGAACTAATACTATACCTGCTACAGAGGAAAAAATGAGGAAAAAACCGTCTGTAAATTCTAAAAAGGATAAGACAAATCTAGCGGGTAAACCATCCCTAATAGAAAGCGACATAACTGAAATATCTCAGAGGATTATGGTGGAGCTTGAAACCGCAAGTTCCAAGAATTTATCAGAAGCCAAATATGCAAAAAAGATATTACAATTGTCGGATCTTGATTATACAAAAAACTTATTTCGCGAGATAGAAAGTGTTCCATCTGGACCTGAACGCGTTATCGAAAAAAGAGCAGTGATCCAAGCATTGTTGCTTTCTACTTGGTTGCAGAGACTCTATTTTATCATCAGGGCCGCTCTTATGTCGGTCCTAGGCGCGGTCGTTACATTCTTTTACGTATTATTCTTTGGCCAAATAGGTGTTGTTTTGGCAGTTGCCATGGGTGTGCTTATATTCATCGTTGGGTTGATTGTGACAAGATTATTTGATACACAAATAGTCAAGGCTACAAAATATATCGTCAGACGTTTGAGTTATCATAAAAAGATTAGGGAATTTATTATGAATCACTTCTAGACGAAATGTAAATCTGAGGTGTGAACGAAAGTAATAACCCTAATGCGATTTGCGATGGGGCTTTTAACCCATACTAATTGAGCCGCCTATGGGATTGCTTTTTTAGGGTCTTTTATTGTAAGAAACAAGATTCAAAGTGTTACAGGTAAGTCTATTTTTAAATAACCATGCTAATTATTAGCAAGAGCCGCTGGAGGGATTTGGACCCCCGGCCTGCTGATTACAAATCAGCCGCTCTACTGGGCTAAGCTACAGCGGCAGCTACTTTTGTAGCCGTAATGTCCATTCCTATATAAAATTCTCTAGCCGAATACGACTTGATCCTCCGAACCCCATCGTTCGACAGCTGAAACCCCGCGGATGCCGCCGCAATCGACAACTCCCGCCAGCGGCCCTCTACCTCATCCTCCCCAAGGATATCATAGTAGTGGATCACGCAGCGATCCGCAGCGATCGCCAACGCCGTCCCCAAAAACTCGTGGGCGGAGAACGGCAGATTCATGATAATCCGGTCGGCCTTGTCATGGACGAACCGCGGCGCATCACGCGCATCCCCGAAAAGAACCTCCACCCGGTCCCCCACCTGATTCACCCGCACATTCTCCCGTGCGTACGTCACGGCAGCCTCGTTCTTGTCAATCGCAACGACGATGCGTGGATGTGCGTACTTCGCGATCATGATGCTGAACGGCGCCACCCCCGCGAACAGATCGACCACCCGCTCTCCATCCCTCACCAGGTCGGCGACGCGCCGACGCTCCGAGGACAGCCGCGGAGAAAAATAGATCGACCCGACATCCACCCGAAGCCGCAGCCCATACTCAACCGCCGTCGTCACCGTGGTCCGCTCGCCAGCGATGACCCGGCAGCCACGGACGCGCAGCTCCCCCGTGACCGGCTCCACCTGGCAGACCGTCCGCAGATGCGGGTTCGCAAGGAGCATCGCCTCGCCGATCCGCGCGGCGTACGCTCCGAGCTCCGACGGAAGCTTCACCAGGGCAATCGTCCCAACCACATCGTAGGAGGTCGGCAGGAGTCCCTTCATTGTAGAGGGAACGGCGGCGACATCCTTGTATGACCGAATCTTCTCCTGTCGTTGAACAAAGGAGTGTTCCACGACCCTGCCGATGGAAACCACTGGGGGTGGGGCCTGAAGCGGGAAGAAAATATGACTCCATGTCTTACTCAGACAGAGGTCATGGCGAAGCAGACCCTGGCTTTGCAGCAGCCGACGCGCCTCCTCCGCCTGTTTTAAGGCGATACAGAGCGCGGTGCTTCGGACCTTCGCCATTACCCGGGGTAATCCCCCCAGGGTATTTCAAATGAATCCACAAAAGAGAAGGGAGTCCCGCCTCCCGGATTTGAACCGGGGACCTGCCGGTCACGGCCGATAGGGTCTACAGCCGGCCGCTCCAGCCAGACTGAGCTAAGGCGGGGATGACACCGACAATACAATAGATGTATTTATTCATTCAGGTTCCAAAAACACGTGCTTTCCCTCTGGACGTTGGCATGGTCAATCAAAACACCATACCATAAAGGATTAAGAATCATCCAAGCCTCATTCCAGAACCACTTAATAGGAACGATGACATAGCCTTGCCCATGGCTACAACCGAGGTGGCACACAATGTTTTGATTACCACGCAAATAGAACGAAGGCCAGATGATTACAATCTAAATTTTGTACCAATAATGGTTTATAAGATAAGGAAAAACGCAACCTATATAAGGAGGATTGTTAATAACCTGCGGTGAGGTCCGGTGAGACTCCAGATATAAGTTGACGTGGTGATAACAGGTCAGCTTATCCTGGTTCACGGTGTGATTCGTTTTACCGGCCCCCTACTGGAAAAGAATGAAATGCAAGATACTTAGGAGGAAACAAAAAATGAACGCAAACAAGCTATTAGCTACGATTGTCGTAGGCCTCATGGTCTTCTCGACAGTTGTAGTGATGGATCAATTAAAAGTGATTGGGACAGCGAGTGCCCAACCCGGTGTGGACGAATACGGCATGGCCACATCTACCATTGTCTACGGACAATCCTACGCCAGTGGCTCGATCAAGATCAACACCTCGATGTTTACCGGGGGTACGAGTACGACGGACTTCTATCTGTATTACCCCGTCTATCTCTGGTACAACAGCACTGCCCATATCATGTCCTGGGAACCCTTCTACATTAACAATGATACCGGGAACCAGCCCTTTGTCACCGGAATAGGCGACAGCAAGAGCCTGGATACCGGCGGTGCCGCCATCACCTTCAACCGGTCCGGAATGTGGATCTTCGACATGGACCTCACCCACGACCCGACCTCGGCCGCCTCATTCCAGGGATACATCTGGGTAAACACCTCGACAGTTTACACGATTGAATCCGTCTCTGACATCACCTATAACGAATCCGGGTCCCTGACCATCACGGTCGACACGAAAGGAGACGCCGGCTGCATGATTGCGATCATGGACCCCCAGAACAATACCATCTACAACCGCTGGAGATCCAACGGGCAGACCGAGGAGCTCGATTACCACCAGTACTTGACTTCCGCCGGCACCTACACCCTCAAGGCCTACCGCGACAAGGACACCTCGACAGCCTACAAATACCCCGATGAGAAGTATACCTCCGCTCAGTATTCCGAGAACTACAGCGCCCTGTACGGGAGCGATTACACCGGCAACTTCCCTACCGGCATACCCTACGACTTTGGGGTCGTTGGACCATGGAACCCCCCTGAGCGGAACGCCACGGAGATCACGTTCAAAGTGAAAACCGCGAGCAAAGCCCCCTACCTCAACATCGTCCTTTCCAACACCAGCTTCTACTGGGGATACCGGTTACGCATCGATGTGAACGTCACCAACGCAACCGGCGACGGCATCGACCTCGGCGCGGCCGCGCTCCGAATCAAGAAAGGCCGGGACTACTTCGACGCCACGGACGTATGGATCAACGACACGACACTGGGCAACTACACCATTGAACTCCCCCGCTATACCGATAACCCCGGGCCCTGGGACAACATCTCCGCGGTCACGAACGCGAACGGATCCTGGAGCGTCGTCTTCGCCGCTGACGTAGCTGGAACGACCAAAGAGGAATGGAACGGAACCGCCTCGTTCTCAATCACCGGCGCAAGCCCCCCCGTCCAACTCGTCATCGACAGCCCGACAAAGAAGAAGATAGAGTTCATCCCTGCCTACACTCCGCTCTCCGGGCATGCCGGGACCACCGTGATCACCTTCACGATCTTCGGCCGGAGCATCACCGATGAAGGCGGACGAGCCTACTATGGAGACGACACTGGAGAAGACGTGAACAACATCACGGTCAGCGGAGACCTGCTCTACCCCGTCACCCCAGTACACATAACAAAAGGCACCTGGACGGCAACCGTAACCCCGACGAAGCCCGGCGGAACCATCACTCTCGCCGTTGACTGGCCTGGAGACGACAACGGGAGCGCCTCTCAGACTCTTGACGTCGTGAACGGAACGACCGTCACCCCGTCCGCCACGAAATTCACCGTCGGATCCGACTATAACCTGACCGTCACCGTCGTCGACATTGACGGCGATCCCGTCAAGACCGCGAACGTCTATCTGATGTGGGAAAACGATGCAATGGGTCAGTTCAATATGACCACGGGAGACAACACCGTCGGCAACGGGAAGAACGGTGAGTACACCTTCTGGATTATTGTCGACGACGACACGCCTAGCACAGCCCCCCAGAACCTCACCATCGCTGCGCAATGGGCCACAGACTACTGGGGATACGCCCTGGTCATCATGGACCGTAACCACGACATGACCGTGAACTGCACCCCAACGTCCTCCTACGCTGGGAACTCCACGTCTTACAACATCACCATCGGACGAACAGGCGGCGGACACCCTGGAGACCTGAGCCAACTTACGGTCGCCATCTATAACGAGACCGGCGAACTCGTCGGCGCACCCGATGCCTGGAGCGTCACCGGAGAATACAGCATCCTGAACGAGGAGATCATCTTGTCCGGAGGCGTCTACCATATCTACGCCTACAACAACACCCATGACAGCGCCGGGAACAACGCGACCATCACCGTGACTAAATACGCGGTGACCACGTCCCCCAGCACCCTCGCCTGGAAGATCGACCAAGAAACAAACATCACCTTCCAGGTCACCCCAGCCTACTCGGGTATCTTGACCTTGCTGAACATCTCCAGCTCCTCAAACGGATCGGATGTCGGAGCAAGCACGACGATCAGCATCGACAACGGTGTCGGTACCCTTGAGGGATTCAACGCCACGACCCTCGGGAACATCACCTACACCTTCGCTCCCGACGACGGGGACGACCGGCCCGCTGACGGACTCACCAGGATCACCACTGCAACCGCGACACCCGTGCCAGCAAACATCTACATCAATGAGGCAACCACGGTCATCATCACCGTTACCCACCCTGCGACCAACGAGCCCATCTCCGGCGTCTGGATCAGCCTGGACAACGACAAGGACCAGAACTCCACGATCCTCGCAAAGATTCCCTCCGGAAAGGCGACCGATGCGGCAGGCCAAGTCAGCTTCGCGCTCAACGCACAGGCCAGCGGCAATATCACGATCTTCATTGAGAACCAGACCGACCCGGACAACGCCTTCGTCATTGTCGCCGGAGGCCGGTTACCGATGTCGATACTTCTCACCTCGCCATCGGCCAATGAAGGCAGTACCTTCACCGCGGATATCAAGAGCGGCAGCACGCTGGTGACCGGCGTCACCGTCACCGTGACCTTCGCAGGGACCACGACCACGACCACGGACGGCCATGTGACCCTCACGGCCCCCAGTGTCACCACAAACCTGCCCTATACCATCACCGCGACCGCGCTCGGCTACAGCGATGCCACAGCTCAAGTCACGATCCTCAACGTGCCGAAGCTGATCATCGCCGTACTCACCAGCAGCATCAAGGCAGGCCAGGACTTCCAGGTCGCAGTCGCTGACGACACGGGAACCGCCATCATCGGTGCCACCGTCACCGTCCAGGGACAGACCGTCCACACCGGAGCAGGCGGCGTCGCCACCCTGAAAGCCCCCTCAACAGCGGGGAACTACACCGTCACGGCGACCTTTGGGGCCTTTGAACAGGCCACCCAGACCATCTCCGTCGGCGCAGGCGGAGGCATCCCGGGCTTCGAGCTCGTCACCCTCCTCGTGGCAGCCGGCATCGCCTTCCTGCTGATCCGCAGGCGGCGCAACTAGTGACCACCACTAGGGGGATCTCATTCCCCCTTCTCACCTCTTTTTCAACCCTTTTTCTTCACGCAACCCTTTTAATCCCCTATTAAATTCAACATCCCTGGAGGAACCACCCTGAAGATCAGCGTCGTCATCCCCGCCCTAAACGAGGAAACCGGCATCGGCAAGACCATCGATGCCATCCAGACCCAGGCCTTCCAGGCCAACGACTGGGACCTCGAGATCCTTGTCGTCGACGGCAACTCCAAGGACCGCACCCGCGAGATCGCGGCCGCCAAGGGCGCCCGCGTCATCGTCGAACCCCGCAGAGGCTACGGACGCGCGTACAAGACCGGCATCGTCCACGCCACCGGCGACATCATCGTCACCGGAGATGCCGACGCCACCTACCCCTTCGACCGACTCCAAGACTACATCACCACGCTCCTTGACGAACGCCTCGACTTCATCACCACGGACCGCTTCGCCCACCTCAAACACGGGTCCATGACGCTGAAGCACCGCTTCGGCAACCTCACCCTCAACCTCACCTTGGACATCCTCTTCCTCACCCACATCCGCGACTCCCAGTCCGGCATGTGGATCTTCCGGACCGCCGCCCTGGAAAAAATCCCGTCGCTTGAGACCTTCAACGACGGCATGCCCTTCTCCGAGGAAATCAAGATCACGATGTTCACGGCCAAGGGCGTCAAGGCCAAGGAGATCCCCGCCGCCCTCTACCCCCGGGAGGGCCAGGTCAAGCTCGAAAGCTTCAAAGACGGGATCAAGAACCTCCGCTTCCTCTTCGTCAAACGCATCCAAACCAAAGAACACAGAAAGTAGCCCCGACAGTACCGCGTCCGATTCCTTTTAGAGAACGCAAGGAGAGGAGTATTCAGCCGACGACCGACAGCTCCTTGTCCGCAGACTTCCCCTTGAACCGATCCAGCCGCAGGCTCTCCAGGACATCCGTGGACTTCCCATCCACGATATAGTCCGAAAGCAGCTTCGCCACCATCGGCGAGATCATGAACCCATGCCCGCTGAACCCGCTGCACTGTACGAACCCCTTCACCGAAGGAACATCACCGAGGATCGGCCGCGCATCCGGCGTCACATCATAAAAATTCGTCCAATGCCGTAGCATATTCACGTGCCGCAGCACCGGCGCATACCGCGTCAGCGTCCGGGACATATGCTGCAGGAACGCAAACGTCGGCATCGTCCGAAAACCGCTGCGCTCCTCCGGAATCGGGATCCCACCCACGATCTGGCCCTCCTTCTGCTGACTGAAGTAGATCCCATCCTTAAACGAGATTACCATCGCCTCAAACAACGGCTCCAGCCGCTCCGTCGCCATGATCTCCTTACGAAACGGCGTGATCGGCAGCGACACATGCACCATCTCCGCGATCTGCTTCGACGCGATCCCCGCGGCATTCACCACCACCGGGGCCGCGATCTCGCCCTTCCCCGTGGTCACCGACGCGATCGCCTTCTGCCGCACCGATAGCCCCGTGACCTCCGTGTGCGTCACGAACATCGCGCCCAGCCTCTTCGCCGCATCCGCGTACGCGAACGTGGTGCGGAACGGGTTCGCATGCCCATCCGTCGGACAAAACGTCGCGGCCACCACCCGCATCCCCTCCACATCGAGGAGCGGGGCAATCCGCGGGATGTCCCCCGGCACCAGCACATCGACCTTCAGGCCAAGCCCACGCTGCATCTCCACGTTCTTCTCCGCCTGCGCAAGCTCCTTCTCGTCATGCACCGCGATCAGGTACCCGCCCTGCCGGAACTCGATGTCCTGACCCAATTCTTTACTGAGGTTCTCAAAGATTTTTACACTCTGAATCGCAAGCGACGCATTCTCCCGGGTCGACCACTGCTGCCGGATTCCGGCGCCACACGCCCCCGTCGCCCCGGAACTTAAATAGCCTTTCTCCACGACCACGACGTCCTGATGCCGCTTGGCGAGCTGATAGGCCAGCGAACAGCCGTTCACCCCCCCACCGATAACCACCACATCAGCTTTGCTTTTCATCGTCCTCACACGCCAAAGTCCCAAGAGAAACCGGAACGAGCGGCGACCGCACCGTCGGCATCCGCATCTGACCGACCGGAAACCCCGTCTCCCGCTCAAGGATCTTCGCGACCAGCTGAATACAGACCCGGCCCTGGCACGGGCCCATCCCGATCCGCAGCTTCTTCCGCAGCTCCTCGATATCCGTGTACCCGCTCCGAATCGCCGTCAGCACATCCTCTTCGCTGATATCCTCACAGCGGCACACGATGCATCGCTTCATGCCCGCACCCTGATATTGCGCACATCCATCGCCAAAGACCGCTCGACCTCGACCGTAATCAACAC
>Ga0315282_10009486_pt1 | contig 15470 bp, 13 predicted proteins | sample YL17G07_20_MG_FD_203693 | JGI IMG/M metagenome (GOLD analysis project Ga0315282, IMG submission 203693) | Sediment microbial communities from Yellowstone Lake, YNP, Wyoming, USA - YL17G07_20 | ecosystem: Environmental > Aquatic > Freshwater > Lake > Sediment | place: USA: Wyoming | collected... | reverse complement strand
CAGGGGAAAAATACAAAAAAAGGCCTCTCGGTCGTAAAAATTAACCTTTTACTCTTAATACATGAACCGCAGCACACTTATGCTAATGGACGATAAATGTGCTTTTGTTCCAATCCCGTTGTAACGGGAGCGGAAACTTTGAGAAGGCCGCCTTCAAACCTAATTTCTTGTTTACCAGACTCTACCTCATAAGGTAGGGTGTAGCAGCCTAAATATTCCGGTGCTCTCACACAAACTCTTTTCATTTTTCAACCTCCTGATATACTAATAATCATGGTCTTTTCAAAATTCAAGGCATAGGTTACAAAATGGAAGGCATCCTGTTTACAGATGCCGTCCTTGGATTTAGAGGCGGGCTCATCGGCATCCTCCGAAGCAAACTGAGATTGACGATCTAAGCCGTCCATTTCTCAAATTACAATGCCAGTATTGGTTTAAAGCGAGTTCAGTCAGATGAGTCGGAATAGCAGACAGCACCGGGATGATCTCAAGGCCATTGCCCGGCGGGCGATGATCGACCATGGCCTTCTGCCAGATTTCTCTCGAGAGGTCATTGCAGAAGTAGGTAGAATCGAAAAATCGGCCAGACAAAATAATTCTGGTGTTCGCGATCTGCGGGGCCTGCTCTGGGCTTCCATTGACAACGACGACTCCATGGATCTCGACCAGATTTCGGTTTCAGAGCCGCTATCCGATGGGGCAGTGAAGATTCTTGTGGCAGTTGCCGATGTCGATGCTGCGGTTAAAAAAGGATCTGCCATCGATGATCACTCGCGGCACAACACAACCTCTGTCTACACCGCAGCCAAGATCTTTTCTATGCTCCCCGAAAAGCTCTCCACCGATCTCACGTCTCTCAACGAAGGTGAGGACAGGCTGGCGATCGTCATTGAGATGGCTATCAATCAGGAAGGGGTGCTGCTCCGTTCAGATGTCTATCGAGCTCTGGTTCACAACCAGGCAAAGCTGGCCTACAATAGTGTTGCCGCCTGGCTCGAGAAGGAAGGTCCCATGCCGGGGCGGATTGCGACAGTGACCGGCCTCGACGAACAGATTCGTATCCAGGACAGGGCCGCTCAGCGATTGAGGGATGTGAGGCACCGACAGGGTGCCCTGAGCCTCGAAACCATTGAGGCGATACCGGTCTTCGACGGGGATCGGCTCGCCGATCTCAAAATTGAGCGGGGCAATCGGGCCAAAGAACTGATAGAGGACTTCATGGTTGCGGCGAATGGAGTGACGGCGAATTATCTCGCCACCAGGAGGCTTCCTTCGCTCCGTCGCGTCCTTCGCCAACCGGAACGGTGGCAGCGCATCTGCGAGCTGGCCTCCGGGTTAGGGGAAAAACTGCCGCCGGAACCAGACGCGGTGGCCCTTGAAAAATTTCTCGCGAAGCAGAAAAAAGGCGACCCGCTGAGATTTCCCGATCTTTCTCTCAGTGTGATCAAGTTGATAGGGAAGGGGGAGTATGTGGCCGACCTCCCCGGAGAGACACCGCCAGGGCACTTCGGGCTTGCGGTCAGAGATTACACACATTCCACGGCTCCTAACCGACGCTTCCCAGACCTTATCACGCAGCGGCTCTTGAAGGCGGCCATGGCGGGCCAGCCGGTTCCTTACAGCGACGATGAGCTAAAGGATCTGGCCGAGCACTGTACCGTTATGGAGAATGAGGCCGACAAGGTTGAGAGGCAGGTGAGGAAATCAGCAGCGGCGTTGCTGCTCGAATCGAGGATTGGGGAGAAGTTTGACGCCATCGTAACCGGCGCCTCCCCAAAAGGAACCTGGGTCCGAATCTTTCAGCCGCCTGTAGAAGGAAAATTGGTGCATGGGTTCGACGGCCTCGATGTGGGCGATCGGGTTCGGGTTCAGTTGATCCGCACTGATGTCGAACAGGGGTTCATCGATTTCGCCCGGAAAGGATAAGATTCTGCGGTGTAATGACTTGTCGAGAAATTGTTGAGGCCTTTCAGCTTTCTAAAACTCCGAATTGCACAATCCGCAATCCGAAATTGAAGAATCTCCTATCTCCGTATCACCTTATTTCGTTATCGTTTCTTTTAACGTCTCCTTATGTCCCATCTATTTTAGATTTTCGGACACGTCCCACGGACACGGTCACGTCATTTTCCAAAAGGTGCCATGCGCTATGCCTTATTGAAAATAGCCGTTGACTTATCAATACGGACTTAATAAACTCTGGTTATCCTGGGTTTGTGGCAGGCCTTCCCGGGAAAGCAGGTAAGCATTCTAATATATAAACATTTTCTTAATTGTGAATTGTATGGCAGTGCAAGACATGACCTTCTTTGTATGTCAGAGCGCTTATTTGATAGCCAATGATAGACATCTACATTAAAAAGATTGCATCGGTCACCAAACGCGGAGATGCCCGCGAAGAATCGTACTATCCTGCCCTCGCGGAACTTCTGGAAGAGTTCTCGGAGAAGAATAGGCACAAGAAAGTTCACGTAACCGTTTTACCAAAGAAGACCGAAGCAGGCAATCCAGACTTTCGAGTTTGGGATGGCAAGCACTCTCAAGTCGGCTATGTTGAAGCGAAGCCGCCCAAAGCTAATCTTGATGAAATCGAGACCTCCGATCAATTGAAACGCTACATTTCCATTTTTCCTAATCTCATCCTTACAAACTTTTACGAGTTCCGGCTTTATCGTAACGGCCAGCGTGTTGCTAACACTCTACTCGCACGACCGTATATCCCGACAAAACTAAAAACCATTCCTCCTGCTGAGCATACCGATGAATTCTTGGCCTTACTGGAGAAGTTCTTTCAATTCTCGCTACCGACGAAGTTCACCGCTGAGAGTCTTGCAAGAGAACTCGCCACACGCACGCGGTTCCTCAGAGATCAAGTTATCAAAGAGGAGCTGCGGGAAGCGTCCAGCACGGGCGCAAAGAAGATTCTTGGCTTCTACGAAGCATTCCAGAAACATCTTATTTTCAACCTAAAGCTGGACGAGTTTGCTGACCTTTATGCCCAGACCATAACTTATGGCCTCTTTGCTGCCAGAACCCGGGCCAATGGAGCATTCAATCGAATCCTGGCTTACGATCTGATTCCCAAGACGATCGGGATCTTGCGAGACATCTTCCACTTCATTTCCTTTGACCCCCCTGAGCAACTCCAGGCCACCGTTGATGACATTGCAGAAGTCCTCTCCGTCGCAGATGTCAGGAACATCCTTCACCAGTATTTCAAAGAGGGCAAAGGAAGCGATCCAATTTTTCATTTTTATGAGACGTTCCTTGCAGAGTACAACCCTCAAGAGCGTGAGCGGCGGGGCGTTTATTACACGCCTGAGCCCGTTGTCTCCTACGTCGTCCGCTCTCTTAACACCATTCTTAAGGAAACATTTGGACGCCAGGACGGGTTTGCCACGCAATCCGTGACGGTGCTCGACCCTGCTGGCGGAACACTCACGTTCCTCGCTGATGCAGCAAAGCTCGCCGTGGAGGAATTTGTCAGCAAGTACGGCGAAGGCTCAAAGGCAAAATTCATTGAGGATCACATTCTCAAGCACTTCTTCGCCTTCGAGTTGATGATGGCTCCATACGCAGCAGGCCACTTGAAGATGGGTTACCTCCTGGAAGAGTTGGGCCACAAGCTCTCAGGCGATGAAAGATTCCAGTTTTATTTGACAAATACGCTTGAAATGGAGGAGCTTGCTCAAACGTCGCTTCCCGGAATGGCTTCCCTTTCAGAAGAATCGCACCTTGCGGCCAGAGTTAAGAAAGAGAGGCCGATTCTTGTCATTCTCGGCAATCCACCGTATTCCGGACATTCAGCCAATAAGGGCGATTGGATTAAAGATCAAATTGAGACCTACAAGATGGTCGATGGGAAACCCCTCGGCGAGAAAAATCCCAAATGGCTTCAGGATGACTACGTCAAATTTATCCGATTCGCCCAGTGGAAGATTGACCAAATAGGTGAAGGTGTCCTCGGCTTTATTACCAACCACAGCTATTTAGATAATCCGACGTTCCGTGGTATGCGGCAGTCACTAATAAACTCATTTAACGAAATTTACATTGTTGACCTTCATGGCAACTCGCTGAAAAAAGAAAAGGCCCCAGATGGGTCGAAGGATGAGAACGTTTTTGACATCCAGCAAGGTGTTGCTATCGCCTTTTTTGTAAAAAGGAAGCAGAACATCCCCTCCAAAATCCAGATGCGTAGCGAGATTTGGGGTGCGCGTGAGAAAAAATACGAATGGCTGTTAAAACATGAGTTGAGAAAAACAGATTGGAGCGAGCTTAAACCGGTTTCACCTTTCTATCTTTTTGTTCCCAGAGATGAAAGATTAAACAAGCGGTTCCAATCTTATCCGAGCATTCCGGCGATTTTCCCTGTGAACAGCGTGGGAATTGTGACGGCCAGAGATCACCTAACAATTCATTGGACTCCTCAGCAAGTGTGGACAACAGTATTGAATTTCGTCTCCCTTGACCCTGAGATTGCCCGTCAAGGCTATGAGCTTGGTAATGATGTTCGGGACTGGAAAGTAAAATTAGCGCAAGAGGATTTGAAGAAAAGCGGACCAACGAAAAGGAATATTGTTCCCATCCTTTATAGGCCCTTTGATATTCGGTTTACGTACTACACGGGCAAGTCAAAGGGTTTTCACTGCATGCCGCGCGGAGAAGTCATGCGGCATATGCTTGACAAGAACTTAGGCTTCATTACCGTAAGAAAGGCTCCCCCGAATTCTCTCTGCAACTATTTTTTTGTTTCAGAAGATATCATCAGTAATGGAGCGATTCGCTCTGATAACCAGAGTATCGATACCTTTTTCCCCCTTTACACCTATCCCGAAAAGGATACGCACGACCTCTTTTCCCAGAGTAAGCCGGACGAACGAATCCCGAACCTTGCGCCAGGACTCGTTGATGCCCTCAAGTCAGCCTTCAAGAAAGATCCAACGCCTGAACAAATCTTCCATTACATCTACGCTCTTCTCTATTCAAATGCCTACCGGAAAAAATATGCGGAGTTCTTGAAAACCGATTTTCCCCGTGTCCCGTTCACGAAGGACTACAAGCTTTTTAAAAAACTTTCTGAGAAAGGCGAGGAGCTTGTTGAACTCCACCTGCTCAAGTCCAAAAAGCTTGCCAAACCAATTGCAAAGTGCGAAGGTCCTGGCGAGTTGCGCGTTGTCAAAGTAACGTACGATGAAAAGAATGGACGTGTTAACATCAATCCCGACGAGTATTTTGTTGGCGTCCCGCGTAAGGTCTGGGAATATCACATCGGTGGCTATCAGGTGGCCGAGAAATGGCTCAAAGATCGCAAGGGCAGGGTGCTCTCTTCTGAGGATATCACCCACTACGCTAGGGTCGTAACCGCAATTGCAGAGACAATCAGCGTCCAACAGGATCTTGATGATCTATTCTTAGAGGTTGAAACAGCCCTGCTTGAAGTGAGGTTGTGATTGATCCTGGCGAATGTTGCTCACATGCTCATCTGTAATAAGGCAGTGAAGGTGCTTCAGGGTGGAGGGGAATAAAATTGGAGGTGCGTTCACATCTCTCTTTCACATGATTCATGATGACCGCAATTGCGGAGGGCGATCATGCCGGGTTCAGGGCCGTACTCGAAGGTGAGTCTTAAATTTTTCGAAGCATACGCAATGAACACATGATTTCCTCCCTCGGCATACTTGCCTTTGACATTTTTTGCCTTATGAACATTCAGAGAGGGATGTCGGGGGTTGGTACTCAGAAGGCTGACCGCTTTATCGATAGCTTTTCGTTCACTTGGTTTTAAGCGGGAATAGTTTTCTAAGAAGATGATTTCGAATTGGAGTTCGAAGGGAAAAAGTTTCGCTGGCATCGGAGGTTATTTCTTCTTTTTCTTGAGTGCCTTGGAAGGGGATGAAGCGACGATTCCTGGCCGGGTATCCGTATTAACCTTTTTCTCTCTTTCGATCCAGTCAGGGGAGAGTTCCTCTTCAGGGAGGTCTGACATATCGGGGTATTTCCGCACTGTTCGGACCGGATAGAGGATGATCTGGTCACCCTTGACGGCATATTCGAATAAAGGCTCCTTTCGGAAGGGTGGAGGGAGAATGACCCTTCCCCTTGAATCTGTCTTCAAAATTTTGATTTCAGCCATGTTCGTTTCTCCGATTCGATTTTTAATTATTATAATCCCATTTGTAACAATTGTCAAATATGGGCAAGATTGAATTAAACAGGCACGAGACTGAATAAAAACCAGGGACGGGTTCACATTGGTAAGCTAAAATGAAAGAGAAAGCCTTGAGTGTTATTCTTCTTTTCCTTATTTTTGTTCTCCTATCTCATTGTGGACGCTCGGAGTGAAAATGCTTGAGAGTGGAGGGGGATAGTATTCTGATATGCGGATTTGGACTTTTTTTGTTATTATAGTTTTAGTATTCACCGTAGCCGAAATGGCCAAAACAGAAGAGAAAGGGAGAATGAATCAAATAATCTCTCTACCTTCAGAAGCTGCGGCCTGGAAGTGGGACGGGAAGGAGATGAAATACAATTCTAAAACCCTATTCAGTTACATCGATGGGGCCGCGGAGCTTTATCTGGCGTATGGCTTTCAGAATCTCACGGTTCGCCGGTTTGAGAAATCGAATCAACCTCCCATTCTCCTCGAACTCTATGAAATGGCTTCTTCAGAGGATGCTTACGGGGTTTTTTCTTTTGAACATCAGGACGAAGCCGTAGGGATCGGCCAGGGATCGGAGTTTGGGGGAGGGTTGCTTCGCTTTTGGAAAGATAAATATTTTGTCAGCATCTATGCAGAAGGGGAGGGAGCGGAGGTTGAATCAGGAATCCTCAAGGTGGGCAGGGCTGCGGCAAATTCAATCCCGGCTGGGGGTCCGGAGCCGAAATTGGTTGGCTTTATTCCGGGGAAAGACCTTGGGCTGGTCGATAAGAGTCTTCGCTATCTTAAGAGTCATGTTCTCCTAAACCAGCGGTTCTTCATAACCCACCAGAATATCTTAAACCTGAGCCGGAAAACGGAAGCCGTGCTCGCTCAATACCTTCAGGGTAAACAAAAGACCCAACTTCTTCTCATTCGATATCCCGACTCGAAAGAGGCCGTAGATGCCTACCGGAGCTTCATGAAGGTTTACCTTCCCGATGTGAAAGGGATGGATCGCGGAAGAACGGAAGACCGGAAGTGGACTTTTGCCCGACAACAGAATGAGTTTATCCTCATTGTTTTTGGAGCTCCAACAGAGACTGATGCCGAGGCCCTTCTCAAAGCTACACAAGAAAAATTGCCAGGAGGACGTTGAAGGAAGATGCCTCTCACCCAGTCCTGCGCTCCTCTGAGGAGGGGCGGAGTATTTCTATTCAGCAGAGAAAGGAGTTTGAGTTAGATGAAAGAAAAAACCATCACCCGTAGGGATTTTCTTCGAGTCACGGCTGGAACCGCAATGGCCGCTACCTTGGGATCAGGGATCCTGGGAGAAGCTCGGGCAGAAGCAACGGCGAAAGTCGTCCTCATCCGGAATGCTGGGGTATTAGGACCCCAAGACAAAGTACAGGAGGAGATCCTAAAATCCATGCTGGATGAAGCCGTTAAGAGTCTCCTGGGAACTGATAAGCCCAGGGAGGCATGGAAGAAACTTTTCAAGAGTTCGGATGTGGTGGGGATTAAGAGCAACGAATGGCAGAAGCTGCCGACCCCCAAAGAATTGGAAGCGGCTATCAAGCGCCGGCTGCTGGATGTGGGAGTGGCGGAGAAAAATATCGACATCGATGACCGGGGAGTCCTGAATAATCCGGTCTTCCTCAACGCCACTGCGCTCGTGAATGCGCGACCGTTGAGGACGCATCACTGGTCCGGGGTCGGTACCTGCCTGAAGAATTACATCCAGTTTGTCCCCAACCCTTCAGCTTACCATGATGAGGGGTGCTCGCCCCTGGGCAAAATTTGGACTTATCCGATCGTAAAGGGAAAGACGCGCCTGAATATCCTCAGTGCCCTCACGCCCCAATTCTATGGAAGGGGAGCCAGTTTCTTCGACAAGAGATACGTGTGGCCCTATAAGGGGCTGATCGTGGGAATCGATCCCGTTGCTGTAGATGCAATAGGCGCTCACCTCCTCCAGGCAAAGCGGATCGCCTTTTTCGGCGAAGACAAGGCTCTGGATGTCCCTCCCATCCATATCATGGTGGCAGATAAGAAATATCACCTCGGGGTCAGTGACCTGAGCCGCATTCAGCTGATCAAACTGGGCTGGGTGGAAGAGGTGCTGATATAGCGTTCGGCAAGGGAAGAATCCTTTAAGAAATTGGGGCGGGTTCCCGTTTGATGATTGACGGATTTCAAAAGGACCTGAAGAATTTAGCTGTGCACGTATGCAAGCCTGATCGCAAATTCACCATTGGAGATCATCACGAATCCAAAGGGATGTGAATCCAACCAGCCTTCCGGAAATTCCCAGTTGAAATGTGGGGGATATGTTTATCAGAAAGGATTCGATAGTCTTCACCCCAGCACGCATTGGACAGCTCGAAATCAAGAACCGTCTGGTCCGTTCGGCCACTTACGAGAACGCAGCCACAAGCAGAGATGAGGTATCAGAGTTTTTGGTCGACCTGTATCGCACCCTTGCTAAAGGGGGTGTGGGTCTGATAATCACCAGTGCCGCAAGCGCATACCCCAAGGCACTGGCGGCGCACTCGATTGTAAGAGCGGATGACGATTCTTTCATCCCGAGTCTCGAAAAGATTCCGCAGGCGGTAAGGGAGGTCGCACCGGACTGCAAAGTGATGCTGCAGTTGCAGCACCCAGGAAGGCAGGTCATCAATCGAGGAGACGCCGCCAAATTAGCGCGGGTGCTTCCTCCGGCCCTGGTCGCCTACATTCGAAAGCATCCCGAGGTCAGATTGCCTCCGGAAAAAGCGCCCCATGTGGTGGAACCCACCGCCCCATCCGCGGTTTACGACGCCACGTTCGATCGGACGCCGAGGGCGTTGACCCCGGACGAAATCGACGAAATCATCGAGGCCTTTGCAGAAGGCGTACGACGGGCCCAAGAGGCGGGTTTTGACGGGGTTCAGCTTCATGCTGCTCACGGCTATCTTCTGAGTTCTTTTCTGTCACCGCGGACCAACCAACGTGAGGATCAATACGGAGGCTCGACTGAGAATCGGACCAGGATTGTCAACGCAATCTATCAGCGCGCGAGAACGAAGGTCGGTGATCGTTTTCCTATGCTGATCAAAATAAACACAACTGACTTCCTTCCCGGGGGTATTGACCTCAATGAAGCGGTCCGGGTGGGAAACCTACTCTCGGACATCGGGTTCGCCGCTATCGAGGCCAGCGGAGGCATGTGGGAGTCAGTGACCCGCACGCAAGAGGAACTGGGCTGGACCCCTGTCATCCTGCCCGAGTCACGGACTCGAATCAAGGATCGGGATCAGGAAGCCTACTTCCTGCCGGCTGCCAAAGCGCTCAAAGAAAAGACGAAGGCGACGGTCATCCTGGTGGGTGGACTCAAGTCATTCAGTAAAATGGAAGAAGTGTTGACTTCTAAGGGGGCCGATTTCGTCTCAATGTCCAGGCCCCTTATCCGCCAGCCAGATCTCCCCACCCAGTGGCGCTCTGGGAAGGGACCGGACAAGGCGGAATGTATTTCCTGCAACGCCTGCCTGCCGATAGGCACTGCTCGTTTGGCCTGTCGGGCCAAGATGCAATAGGTCGAAATTAGGAACAACCCCCTATTATTCCTGCAATTGCCCAGAATAAAATAATTTTTGTTTATCCACTCCCTTACATCGATATCTATTAAGGAAGTAAAATGGGGGAAGGATTCACATCAGAGGATTGAGGGATTTCAAAAGGATCTGAAGGATTTAGTTGTGAAAATCTAAATTCGATCTTCCAGGCACTGTCATCCATTGCTGATTCTTCCGTAATGATTAACTTTGAACTGGTTCACTTTATGTGTTAAAGAAATATAGTCGTCTGATTGGCATAGGTGACATTTCTTGATAAGGAGTTTAGCCATAACCGCTATCTCAAGAAGCTAACCCCCGTTGGATCGCCTTTTCTGAGTGGGACGATGAAAAATGGTGTGATGAAGTCAATCTGGATAATCCTACCAATCGTTCTTTTCTTCTTATTCTCCTGTGCTTCCACCCCACCCACACAAGATGGGTCGGGGGATGCTAAGCTCTACAATAATCGGGGGACTGCCTACGGGGAAAAAGGTCAATATGATCAGGCGATCTCAGATTTCAATAGGGCCATTGAAATAAACCCAAGGTATACTATGGCCTACAACAATCGAGGGATTGTCTATAGGCTTAAGGGACGATATGACCAGGCGATCTCGGATTTCAACAAGGCCGTCGGGATAAATCCGCTGGATCCCGAGGCCTACAACAACCTGGCATGGCTCTTAGCAACGGCAAAGGCCCGTGGTTTTCGTAACGGGAAAAAAGCTGTAGAACTTGCACTGAAAGCCTGTGAGCTGTCGGATTGGGGAAAGGCAGAATACTTAGACACCCTTGCGGCCGGTTATGCGAGAACGGGTGACTTTGACAGTGCGGTGAAGTGGCAGGAGAAGGCCTTGGGATATTCCAAATCGCCCAGGCCTTCAGAGTTGCAGCAGAGACTTAATTTTTATCGCGAGCATAAGCCGTGGCCGGAAGATTAGGTTTATTGCGCTCGATTTGTTTTCACCCGGTTCTTGATTGAGGATGGAAATGAGTCTTTCTTGTCCGACCGGTATGGAAAGGTTATGCGGATGTACTCAATGAGCCAAATACAATTTCAACGGCAGAAGGTTGCTTTTTCATCGAAGGGTGTTACAACTTAGAATATATGTGCAAAGAGGGGGTTTAAATGAAGTTGGCTGTTTTTACCTTACTGGTAGTCGTTCTAAGCTTTTTCCCGCAGTCGATATTTGCTGTTTCCGGAAACAAAGCCGGTCACCTTTTCTTTATCGAACGGAGTAAAAACAAAAACCTCGTTCAATATGACATTCGCCTAACGGAGAATAGTGATCTTCCTGATTCAAGGCCCGTTAATGTTTACTGGATTCTGGAAAACGGCAGACGTGAGGAACTTAATTCGATTGAGAAAAAGCATGCTTACGGAATTGCCCGTCAAGAGAAACTCGACAAGGACAGGTTCAAGGTGATACTGGCCGCTTTTAGAGGTCTGGAGATCATCGTTGAAAGCTTGAACGATTCTTTTAAAGCTGTGGTCTCTATCAATGGCAGAGAGAGTATCCTCCAAAAAATCTACATTAAATCCGAAGAGACACAGGCCGGACTTCCCAGGGTTTTTTATGTCGAACTTTTCGGCCGAAGTAAGGATACGGGCCTTCCCATCAAGGGGCGAATTTCTCCCAGATAATTCGCAGGATGGGTAATCGCCGAGAATTCACTTCCTATCTCCTCCATCCTCGCGCTTCTCTTGAATACCGGAAGATGGTGACCCACCCATGGCTATAAAGGAGGTTGTCTTCCCGCCCCCCTCCAGGTTGGCGATGGTACGGATTCTCGTGTCAAACTCCTTCAATCGGGTGAGTTTCTTCTCCAGGTCTTCGACCTTTGTAGTAAATAGTTGAAGGTGGGATTTCTGGATCTGCGCCTCTTGACGGAGTTGATTCAGAAGAAAGGTTTTCTTCCTCACCTGTACGTAGTCGCAAAAGAAAAAAGTAATAGAAAGGATAAGAAAGGCGAGAAGATAAAGGCCAATCTTAAAGCTATCCTTTCTTATCCTCAGACATCTAATCCCGAAGGTGGTGTGGCCCAAAATAAGAATATTCAAATATTCCTTATCCATAGTTTACCCCGTGACGTTTTTCAAAACGCGATAATCAACCCCGGTCCTTTCTCAGGAAAAGGGGATACTACAAGCATGGGTGTGATTTTCGGGCCAAAAGAAAAACGGAATCCCATAAATATTTCATTGAATATCTCTTCCCTCTTCAACTGGAGAAGTTTAAGTGTTGATCGGATCTTCCCTTCCTCAAAATATTTATCCCCGTCTGGATTTAGATACAGCTTTAAAATCGGTTGACCAAAGTTTGAATTTGGAGAATTAGTTTGGGTGATCTCCCGAGAGGTTGAGAATTTACCTTTCCAAGGGTCCTGAAAGGACTCAAAAGAATAGATCACTTTGTGCAGAGAGTCTGTCGATCGGAGCTTTCTCCTTTCTTCCAGGGTTTTTAAGAAATTGGCACCCGGCACGGCAGTGCCCATGATCGCCCCATAGTCTGTAACGGGGTATGAAATGGTAGATTGCAATCTGGCTTTGAGTTTTTTCAGCGGCGTAGCGGGTTCTCTTGGTGGTTCCTTCCTTTTCAGGACGGCTACTTTATTTTCATCTACTTCCATTATTGTTGCTTGATTAGCCGTGTTTTGCTTCGATTTGACATTGTCAGCCCCTGCGCCGCCGACCGTTACAAATATGAAAAAAGTTAACAAAATTGAAATTATTTTGACGTGCATTTTTCTTTGGATCTTCCAAAAATTTAATGGAACAAGTCGAAAATGAACCGGTATTCCATTTTTAGGGTTCTTGCGAAAAACCAAAAGTCGCAAATTCTGGTAAAATTCTGCAATTAAAATGCCAAAAATTCTTCATTGTGATAATGTGAAAAATGGAATAGAATTAGCCAGTTCAATTGAAAGAGCAGTCATCCATTTTGAATAGAAGAATGGAGCGATAGGATCGGAGAGTATTGAGGAGAGGTAAAAATGGAGAAGAGAAGATCAAAACTATCACGAATACTTTCTGCCCTTATTCTTGTATCTCTCGTTATTCTTGTTCGCGATACTCTTTCTCAATCTCCGAAGAGTTTCTTATGGAAAATCCAATCCAAAACGAGTACGGTTTATGTTTTAGGTTCATTACACCTTGCCAAGAAAGAGATCTATCCTCTTAGCCAAAAAATCGAGAATGCGTTCGATCAATCTGATTTCTTGGTGGTCGAGGCGAATGTCAATGATATCAAAAAGATCGATATTCAAAAATTGATGGAGAGCGCTTTTTATCCGGCCAACGATGCGTTGGAAAAACACGTTTCCCCGGAGACCTTTGAATGGGTCAAAAAAGAGACAGAAGGGCTTGGTATTCCTCTTGAGCTCCTGGATAAACAAAAACCATGGTTTCTGGCCATGACCCTGGTGTCGTTGGAGAGCATAAAACTGGGGTTAGACCCGAACCTCGGGATAGATAAGTATTTTCTTTCAAAAGCCGAAGGGAAGAAAAAGATATTAGAACTGGAGAGTCTGGATTATCAGATCAGCCTCCTTTCGGGTTTTTCCGAAAAGGACCAGGAGTTATTTTTAATCTATACTCTAAAAGATTTGAATGTCATGGAGCAAGAAGTGGGCCGATTGATCCAGGCATGGGTCTCGGGAGATGCACAAGCGATGGAATCCCTTCTGACGAGGAGCGTCTCAGAAGATAAGAGATTATCTGCGATTCTTGAAAAACTGATTTTTGAGAGAAATAGAAGGATGGTTGCAAAAATAGAAGATTTCTTGCGGACAAAGGAGACCTATTTTGTTATTGTCGGGGCAGGCCATCTTGTGGGCAACCAAGGGATCCTCAAACTCCTCGGGGGAAAAGGGTATCTCATAGAACAATTGTAAAGTGAAGCTCCTCGGGCACAGGCCGGGGCTTCCCGGAAAGGAAATTTCGTTTTGGTTGTGCCCCTTGGCCCCGCCTACAAAGCGGCGCCTGCGGGGCACTTGCCGGTCATAAGATTTTCAACCACTGATCTCCCTCTCTCCTCCGTCTCCCAGGAATCATTTTCAGTAATGTCTTACTCTCCCGTGCAAAATTGACGACGTCCGGCGAGGATGCCGGAGAAAATATTATGGCGGCAAACCTCAGCTTGTAGGCCAGCTAAAAGAACTGCAGAGCAGGAACGAGACCCGATGATGCTCCTGAACGTTACTCCATTAAACGTCCGCCTTATAAGATTTTCGGGGGCACTCTTGCCGGATTGTTGGATTTCACTCACGCTTCAGTGAGGCATTACTATTTTCAAAATATTTTTATAGACACAGGTGATAAATTTCTGTTATATAAGAGAAAATTTTTGTTCCATTGCGGAGAAAAGCGCATGTTCCATACCGCAGACCCAAAAGAAATAAAGGAAGGGAAATTAACTGACATCTATTTTGTGAGGACGATGCAGGTCCTCAAGGCAAAGAAGATTGATAAATTGGTGAAAGTCGAATTCATTGCCAAACGGTTTCCGGAGGATTATGGATGGGGCGTATTGGCCGGGGTCGAAGAAGCGGCTTACCTCTTGAAAGACCTGAAAGTCAGTGTCAGAGCGATGAAGGAGGGGACGATCTTCCGGGCCTTTGAGCCCGTCATGGAGATTGAGGGAATGTACACGGATTTCGGCCTCTACGAAACCTCTCTTCTCGGGTTGATCTGCCAGGCCTCGGGCGTGGCCACGAAGGCTGCTCGCTGCAAAAAGGCAGCGGGCGACCGCAGGGTGATCAGTTTTGGTGCGAGACGGATCCATCCGGTGGTGGCTCCTATGGTGGAAAGAAATGCCTTCATAGGGGGTTGTGATGGCGTGTCGGTCGTGAAGAATGCCGAGTTAATTGGCGAGGAGCCTGCGGGCACCATGCCCCATGCCTTGATTCTGATCATGGGAGATACGGTGGAGGCTACCAGGGCTTTTGATGAGGTCATCCACCCGAAAGTGAGACGGGTTTCCCTCATCGATACCTTTAATGATGAAAAGATAGAGGCGATTAGAGTGGCCGAAGCGCTCGGAAAGAGACTTTTCGGGATTCGGCTTGACACCCCGAGCTCGAGACGGGGGGATCTTCAGAAGATCATCGAGGAGATTCGCTGGGAACTAAATTTAAGGGGATTTGGGCACGTTCAAATCTATGTCAGCGGCGGGTTGGATGAGAAACGAATCCTCGCCCTCAATCCTGTGGTGGATGCCTACGGCGTGGGGACTTCGATCACCAATGCCCGGGTGATCGATTTTGCCATGGACATCGTCGAGATGGATGGGAAGCCCCTCGCGAAAAGGGGGAAGATGTCGGGCTCGAAGAGTGTTTTCCGGTGCTCGAAATGTTTTCAAGACAGAATGGTTCCATTCCAAAAGAACCGAGGACGATCCACCCCGGGTGCGGATCGATGTTCATGTGGCGGTCGGCTTAAAGAGCTTCTCATCCCGTTTGTCCAAAACAGAAAGATCCTTTGGGACCTCCCCAGACCACAGGCCATTCGAAAATATGTTCTTGAGCAACTTCCTCATTACGATCTTTAGGTACTGCCTCTATTTCGATCAGGACGTGTCCTGTCCGGAAATGGGAAAGAGGATATGAAGGAAGCCATGCTTTACAGCCCCTTAGAGGATGGGAAGGTGCAATGCTACCTTTGCAACCATCGATGCATCATCTCACCTTCGAGAAGGGGAGTCTGTGGGGTGCGAGAGAATCGGGAAGGGAAACTC
>Ga0315282_10009485_pt1 | contig 15471 bp, 16 predicted proteins | sample YL17G07_20_MG_FD_203693 | JGI IMG/M metagenome (GOLD analysis project Ga0315282, IMG submission 203693) | Sediment microbial communities from Yellowstone Lake, YNP, Wyoming, USA - YL17G07_20 | ecosystem: Environmental > Aquatic > Freshwater > Lake > Sediment | place: USA: Wyoming | collected... | reverse complement strand
AACCGCCGTGACGCACGGCTCGACCTCTTCCGCCGCATCCTGAACCGCTGTGTCTTGTACACGCCACCGACCACATACTCCGAGCTGATCGCGGCCTGAGCTAAGGGGATGATCAGTCAAACTTGAAGCTAGGCCGCCGTCCACCGCAACCATGTGACGCTTGTTGGTGCACAATCACGGCCACGCAGACACCCTGACCTTGTGACCTTGCCGTGTACAGATGCGCCGTCAATCCCGCTGCATCCGACCGAGCAATCGAAAGACCACGCGGTTCCGAAACCAGCTGTTGAAGAAGAACAAGTAAGTGAGAATCGCGTAGTCAAGGAGAATGAGGCTGGCCTTGTGGCCATCGCCCCAGGTTGAGACCTGAATCGCCATCGTGAGAGACACGGTGGCAAAACCGTAGATAACGTATAGAGCCGTCATGCTCCTATCGCTCCGCTTGACAGTGACCTCGGCATCGCCTCTGCGAGCCCGAAGCCAGCTCGCGAGCGTTCCGAGCAGAGCGGCAACTAGAGTGATCGCAAGGAGCGCATGCGCTCCCAGAATGGCCCATCGATCGGTCGTCATCCTCGCCCTATGCCTTTCGAGTCGGTCCAACGTCGGGCGAATGAGCTGCGCCGGCCGCGGGTGGAGAGTACACCAACCCCCCTGGGCGTCTGCTCAAACGCCTTGCTAGGCATCTCCCAGGTTCTGCGGGTAGTCAAGGTACGACGGCTCCAACTGCTCTGGGGCGTTCACAATTGACTCGACCGACCCAGTGTACTTGTGCAAGTCCTCTGGATCGCATGCGGCTGCCAGATGGAGGCCGTCTTCCGGGAGGACGTTCAGTGCAGTCCCACGAGTGACCAGCTCAGTCCACGTGGCACCAGTCAAACCGAAAGACCACGATGCTTCTTGAGACCACTCATTCCCCGATTCGGAACTGAGTTCAAGTCGGACCTCGACTTGCTGCTGAACCACTGGGTGTTCCCATCTTGTCTCGAAGATGAGATGTCTGAATGCAGTCTGCTTTGCGAGAACAGTGAACGGGGTCAGTTGACTGACCGCCAGCTCGTTCAACCAGCGGAATCGCTCGCGGTTGATGCGTCGCACGTGCGCCGGGTCGATTTCCCACGTGGCGGAGACTAGCTCGCGGTTGTTCGGAATGGGCAGCCGAGGGAAGTGCAGGGCCAACCTCACTCCGCGAACTCGGCCGGGCTGGGCCCCCCTATTGGTTACGCTGATTGGAACGTCGAAGCTGGCGATGAACCATCGCTGGTCACCGTTTCTGATTGGGTAGATGCGCAGTTGGAGTCTTCCCGCGCTTGTCATCGCACCGAATCTGGCGAAATGCGTCTTCCACAGCGCCACCAACGCGACAATGAGAGCACCGCAGGAAACGAGAATCGACACTTGGACCGCTGTCAACGTCCCTCCGTATGTCTAACGTGTTGCAGTCAACCTGCAACGCGCTCGCGCTCGGACCCTACGCTCAGCGTGGCGCGTTGTCAGGTTGAACTGCTGGTTGGCGCGACCCTCACTGCGCTCACGGCAAGAGTCCATGTTCCCTCAGATGATCGCCGATTGTCCGCCCGAGGAGCAGGGAGTGGAGTGAGGCGACGACGACCGAACGGACTGCAACGCCAAGAGACATGCTCTCGTACACCTCCGTTGTCTTGCCCCAATCGCTCCCGGACTGCCTCTCCGTCTCGGACAAGACCTGCATCTTGCTTTGGCTGTTGCCAATCACAACGCCTTTCACGACGGCGAGCTCGTCGTTCGTCAGCAGAGGAGCGCCCGAAAGCCCGCGAGGAGCAGAGAATGACAACTCGTGGACGGAGAATGACTGTCCTGCGTAACCGATGGGCTTGAAGCGGGGCAGGGTACACACCACCGTGCCTTCAAAGGCTCGGGCAACGATTGAGTTCTCCTCGTCCACCATGTGAAGGCCGTAGGGGTACCCGATTGCCCTAGCGGTGGTCAGGACGTTCGCACAATCGAGGTTCCAGGAGAGCGTCGGCACCTTGTCGAGAATCCCACTGACTGGGCTGAGCTTCACCAGGCCGACATCTGCGTCCAAGACCTCGGACTCCGTAACCTCTACTGCCTGCCACAGCTCGCTATCAGCGAAGCCGACAAGTCCCGACGAACCAGATTGCCGCGCCTCGAGATCGTGGACAACATGCCCCGCCGTGAGGAAGAACCCTCCTGAGAGGGAGAAGCACGTTCCGAGCACCTTCGCGCCGATCCTGTACCGGCCGGCGTTGTCTCGCTGCCCAACCAGGACCGGACTGACGACCTGATTCACAATGAGCATCCCGACTCCTGGTTTGCGCTAACGTCCGGCGCATGAACTGCGCCGGGTGCGGATGGAGAGTACACCAACCTCTCTGGGCGTCTGCTCTATTCGCTGGTTAGGTGTCTCGCCAGTCATGGCCCGGCTTGAAGAACATGTGGGGGGAGAGTTGTGCCCACCATTCGCCTCGCCCCCAGAGAAGTCTTGACTGTCCGAGGGCGCGACCGAGAAGACAGATGGTCGCACGACGCTCGAGAACATCAGCGTTCCCGTCATGTGCGAGAAGGATTCGGCCGAGCATCCAGCTGAGCAGCATGTGAAGAAGGGCGACTCGAGTCATCTTGAGCGGGTCCTGCGTCTCTAGGCCGAAGGTAATCAGCGCCTTGCCCGCGTCGTCGTTGGCCACTGTGACGAATTGCCAGCCCTGTAGCTTGGGCGTGTAGTGAGCGTACGGTTGAACGGCCCGAGTCAGATTCGAGTAGAACTCAGCCCAGTTCTCGTCCCACAGCCCTTGTTCGTAGGCTGGCCACACGTCGCGCTGGAGCGCTCTGCGCAACTCGCCCTGCTTCATTTCGCCGTCGTTCCAGGCACTGAGGAGTGGGGCTGCGAAGTCGGGCGGCTGCAGGCCGACCTCGTAGACCGTTAGAGCCTCGATGGACTGCCGGACGAGGCAGATCGCGGCAGAGTGACACCCTTCGCCATTCGCGAAGATGCTCGTCCTTAGGCAACTCGCATGGTGACAAAGGGCGAGTTCGGGAAGCGCGTAGAGTTCGACCGGGAGACTGTTAGTGCGAGCCGTCGCACAGCCTATCCCGACGAGTGGCCACATGAGTTCTTCGCCGAGCAGGAACCAGTCTGGCTTCTCGTCTTGCGCCGTGTACCCCCCATCAACCACCGCTCACGACTCCCGATGACACCTAACGTCGGGCGCTTGACCTGCAAGGCGCCCGCTTGCCGTTTGGCCCGAGCATACCTTCCGGGCGCCTTGTCTGGTCGAAGCGCTGGTTGGACCAACCCCGGTGCGCCTTCATCTGTCACCGATGGCCTTCAGCGTGCTCGATCCGGCGACGTAGAGCACCCCGTTCGCGCCGATGGTTGCAGAGGAGTAGACGTACTCGTCGGGCGCCGTCCTCCAGCGCACGTCGCCATTCGAGCTCAGGGCGATCAGCTCGTCGCCAAGCACATAGACGGTGCCGTCGGCAGCGATAGTCGGAGAGCACTCGATGATCCCGCCGACGTGCCGCTCCCACTTCTTGTCGCCGTCCGGCGAGAGCGCAAAGACCACACCGCCGTCGCTGGCCAGGTAGATCGTGCCGTCGCTGGCGACTCCCGGTGCGTCCATGACGTGGTCCTCGATGGTGTACTGCCAAGCCTGCGTCCCGTCGGGCCGCAGCGCATGCAGGGTGCTGCTGCCCCCGCCGCCGACCGGCGGACAGAGCGCATAGATGGTTCCGTCGGGACCGATGACGGGGGTGCGCACGATGCCGTCTGCCTTGAACGTCCATGTCTGCGTGCCATCCCGGTTCATTGCGTACAGGTCGCTTTCGGCGACCATCCAGTAGCTCGTCGCGAAGTAGACGGTGCCGTCGGTGCCGATGGTCGCCGATGTCGTCTCGCCCCCCACATGGCTGGACCACTTCTGCTTTCCGCTGGAAGCGATGGCGTACAGGGTGCCGCCACTTGAGACGTAGATCGCGCCGTCGGGGCCGAGCACAGGGGACGAGTCGACCCAATCGCCGGCGGGGAACCTCCACTTCTGGGTCCCGTTGGGCCTGATCGCATACAAGCTGCCGCGCATGTTGTTCCCGGTGTCGCCACGCCAGGTGCCGACGTAGAGCGTGCCATCGGGGCCGATGGTCGGCGTTCCGACCTGACCGTCGGCCTGGAAGGTCCATCTGGTGGAGCCGTCCGTGTTGAGGGCGGTGAGCCTGCCGTCGCTGCTGCCCACATAGAGTGTGCCGTCGACGCCTACGGTCGGCGACGAGCATTGGTATGAACCGAAGTCCACCGTCCACGACTCTGTCGGGCTCGAAGGACCGGAGTAGGGGCTACGGCCGCTGCGCTGGGGGTCGTGTCCGAGCAGCGGCCAGGCCGGAGCTGTCGCGGCCGGGGAAGCGTTGCGCCCGGTGGGTTGCGGTGAGACCGCCGTCTTGTCCGAGCACGCGGCGAGTGAGGTCGCCACAAGCGCGAGGACGGTCACGATGCTGCCGATGGTGATGCGCTTCGTCACGCGTTGCCCGTTGTGGGTTTGGTCCAACGTCCGGGCGTTGAGCTGCGAGCGCTCACGCCACGGTCTCGCACAGAGCGTCTGCGAGCCTGCTCGAACGCCCTGTTAGCCGTGCGTATCGTGTGGTAGCATTGTTGTGCTACAGGCTCCATGCCCGATGGGAGGATACATGACGCGAGGACTGAAGTTGCGCCAGGCCGGCGGCTCGATCAGCGCCACGCTGCCCAAGGACATGGCCGAGCGGCTGCACTTGGCGGCCGGCGACACGGTGCTCGCGGTCGAGACCGACCGCGGCATTCTGTTGACCCCCTACGATCCGCAGACCGAAGAGGCATTGGCGATCGCCGCGCGAGTCTCGGGTAAGTACCGCAACGCCCTGCGCGAACTGGCAAAGTAGCCCGTGTCGGCTGCAGTAAGGGAGCCGCGCTGGGTCGACCGGCTCGTCGTCGAGGCGGTGCAGTTCGATCTGATCCGCACGCACGGCGGCATGCCGGGACTGCGCGACGAGCACGGCCTCGAGTCAGCGCTGGCGCGTGCCCGGCAGCGCTTCACCTACGAGCCGAAGACCGACCTTGCCGGACTGGCCGCCGCCTATGGTCACGGCCTCGCCACCCATCACCCTTTCAACGATGGCAACAAGCGCATCGCATTCGTGACCATGGCGGTCTTTCTTGGTCTGAACGGCTGGGAGATCGAGGCACCCGAAGCGGAGGTCGTGACGATAATGCTGGCACTTGCCGCCGGCGAACTCGCCGAAGAGCAGCTGGCGTCGTGGGTACGCTCGCGGCTGGTCGAAGCTGGCGCTGGGGAGTCAGGCTAACAGTGATTATGCAGTCTGCGTAACACTCGGGCGAAGCCTACGCCCGCCTGTGTAAGACGTCACTTCGTGTGTGCACGGTCGTGTTACGCAGTCTGTGTAACACCGCTCGGAGGCGGTCCGCGGTCGCGCGCTGTGGTTGCTGGCAGCGTGCACCGGTCAGATGCGCGCACGGAGGTCGCGCGAAGCGTGCTCGCGGCTCGTCCGTCGGCAGGCGAGGCGGTCGATTGCCAGCTCTGAGGGGCGGGGAGTATAGTGCGTTTCGTGGCTGCAATGCGCGAGGCAGACATATCGCGTCTGGGGACACTCGGGGGAGCCTTGGGGGACAACACCCGCTTCTCCATCTACCAGCACGTGGTCGCTTCGTCGGAGCCGTGCTCGGCCGCCGATATGGCCGCCGACTTCGGACTGCACCGCACCGTGGCCCGCGCACATCTCGAGAAGCTCGTCGAGGCCGGCCTCCTGCAGGTCGGCACACGACGCAAGCCGGGCGGCGGGCGTCCGCCCAAGATCTACTGGCCGGCCGACGGGCGACTCGACATCCAGCTTCCCGCCCGCAACTACGAGACGCTCTCGCTCCTTCTCCTGCGGCTGGCGCAGCGGCTCAACGGCCAGGCCTTCGACATGGCCAAGGAGATCGGCTGGGAGTACGGGCGCGAGCTGGCCGCCGGTCTGCCGCGAGCGGGCCGTGGCGACGGGCGCCCCGACCTCGAGGCCGTCCTTCGAGTCCTGACCGATTGCGGGTGCAGTCCGCGCGTCGTCGAGCGCACCGGCAGCCGCCTGGTGCTCGAAGTGAGCAACTGCCTCTATCGCGAGATCGCCGAGATCGACCCCGAACTCGTCTGCGGTCTGAGCTCGGGCACCATCTGCGGGCTGGTCGGGGTCGACCCCAAGGCTCACACGCAGACGCACTCGATGGCCCAGGGGCACGACGTCTGCCTGCACGAGTTCGTGCTCTAGCGAGCCCGCACCCACCCCTTCTCTGACCGCGGCGCCGCGCGACGATGGTGTCGCTGCAGCGGGTGGTCGCCGTTCCGCTCAGCGCACGAGGACCGCCAGGTAGATGTCGGGGCGACCGTTGCGACGGTCCTCCCAGGCCACGACTCCACCGTCGACCGAGGGCGAGCCCTGCGTGCGGGGATCGACACAGATGCCGATCTCACGCTCACCGGCGAGGTCGTAGCCGTAGATGTCCTGGTTGCCGTCGCGGGCGTCCTGCCAGACGATCAGGTTGCCGGCGACCGCCGGGGCGCTCTGGTTCTCGGGGCGAACGCAGATCGGCCGCTCCTGACCGTCGGCGAGGTCGACGGCGTAGATGTCGGAGTCGCCGTGGCGCTCATCCTGCCAGACGACGATCGTGCCCGAGACGGCCGGCTGCACCTGTGTGGCCGGGTCGTCGCAGACCACGAAGGTGCGACCGGTCGCCAGGTCGCGGGCGTAGATGTCAGACCTTGCGCCGCGCCAATCCTCCCAGACGACGAGGTCACCGCTGATCGCGGGCCGCGACTGCCGCGCCGGATGCACGCAGATTGGGAAGGTCCGGTCCGTGCGAAGGTCGCAGCCGTAGATGTCGCCGGCTCCGCTGCGGGAGTCCTCCCAGACGACGGTGTGGCCGGAGACGGCCACCCACTGCGGGTCGGAGCCCTGGGCGACGGTGCGGGTGCGGCCGCTGGCGAGGTCGTGCACGATGATGCAGCCTTGTCGCGGATCGGGCCACACGACGATCGTGCCCGAGGCGGCGACCCTGCTGCCGACCGTCTCAGCGATGGGGAGGCGGATGGTCTCGCCGGTGGCCAGGTCGCGGCCGGCGACCGTGACGTTGTCGCCGCGTCCTGTGCGCCACAGGACGAGATCGCCGGTCACCACCGGCATCGTCTCGCTCTGCGGCGACGTGGCCAGGGCGGTGATGCGGGCCGGCATGAGGATCTCGGGCTGCGACGTGTCGTCGACCGGCTTGTCGCGCCACGGCAGCCGCTCGACCAGCGGCTGGCCGGCGAGAAGCAGGACGAGGAGCGTGGCGGCGGCGCCGGCGAGGGCCGCGGCGGTCCGCGTGCGCAGGAGCCTCGTCATCGCCCTCGCCGGCGCCGCCGTCCTACAGGGCCGTCAGCAGACGCTCGTGGACGGCGTCCTCGGTGCGCAGGTAGCCGCGCAGGACCGTCATCGGGACTCCTCTCGGCCGTCGGGCGTCGTGCCGGCGCGGCCGACGAAGTCGTCCATGCAGGCGTTGACGCCGAAGAGGTCGGAGACCAGGTCGAAGAGCGGGACCGGCAGCAGGCGCAACGGCGGCGTCGTGTAGACCATCGGCGGCATGAAGAGCCGCCGGCGGTTGAGCTGGACGGCGCGCACGATCTTCGTCGCGACCCTGTCTTCCTTGAGGATCGGCAGGAGGAGCGGGAAGCGCGTCTTCACCCCGGCGAACATGCCGGTGTCGACGTAGTAGGGGCAGACGACGGTGGTCAGCACGCCGGGTGCGCTGCGCCGCAGCTCCTGCCGCAGGGCTTCGTCGAAGCCGAAGGCGGCGAACTTGCTGGCCGCGTAGTCCGTCTCCTTGGGCGTGCCGATGAGGCCGGCCGCCGAGGCGACGGTGACGATGTGGCCGCTGCCGCGGGCGATCATCTGCGGCAGGAACGCGCCGGTCACCCAGAACAGCGACAGGGCGTTGACGGCGAAGGTGCGCTCGATGTCGGCCGGGGTGAGGTCGACGAAGAACTTGCCGCTGACCACGCCGGCGTTGTTCACGAGGATGTCGACCGGGCCCGCCAGCTCGGCGGTGCGGGCGGCGGCGCCGGCGACGGCCTCGCGGTCGGAGACGTCGCAGACGACGCCGTGGGCCGTCGCCGCCTCCGCCGCCTCCGACACCTCCTCCGTCGCCCGCTCGAGCCGCGCCTCGTCGACGTCCCAGAGGACGGCCGTCGCGCCGCGGGCGGCCATCTTCAGGGCGACCAGGCGGCCGATACCGGCGGCGCCTCCGGTCACCACGACGGTCTTGCCGGAGATGGTCGTCATCGCAGCCTCACTTGATCCCGGGGACGTACTTGAGGAGCCTGATGGTCGCCGACATGAGCTTCGCGTACAGCTCGTGGTCGCCGAAGGGCAGGTGGTCGACGGCCAGCCCCCACTCGCTGGCCACCGTCTGCGCCTCGGTGAACTTGAGCAGGCCGACGCGACCGTGGCGACGCCCCACGCCCGACTGCTTGCTGCCACCCATGGGGCTGGCGGAGGCCCAGGCCGCCTGGTAGGCGTCGTTGACGGTGATGGTGCCCGCGTCGATGCGCGCCGCAAGGTCGTGGGCCGCGACGCCGTCACGCGTCCAGATGCTGGCGCTGAGCCCGTACTCGGTGTCGTTCACGCGCGTTGCGACCTCGTCGACGTCGTCGAACCGGTAGACCGCGCAGACCGGGCCGAACGTCTCGTCGCGGCAGAGGGCCATCTCGTCGGAGACTTCTTCGAGCAGGGTCGGCTCGTAGAAGTACGGGCCCAGGTCGGGTCTCGCGCGGCCACCGCACAACACGCGGGCGCCCTTGCCGACGGCGTCGTCGACGTGGTCCGATACCTTCGCCAGCTGGTCGGCGGAGGAGAGGCAGCCGACGTCGTCGGCGAAGCTCAGGCTCGACCCCAGCTTGAGACTTTGCAGAGCCTCCACGAGATCCGGGACGAAGCGGTCGTAGACGCCCGACTGCACGTACAGACGCTCGGTCGAGACGCAGACCTGACCGGCGCCGGCGGCGATGCCGACGGCCAGGCCGTCGACGGCGCTCACCCCGAGACGCAGGCCGGCGACCGCGTGCCCGAGAGGGGCGTCGTTGAGGACGACGGCCGGGTTCTTGCCGCCCAGCTCCATGGAGTAGTCGATGAGGCGACCGGCCGCCTGCTGGGCCAGCAGGCGGCCGGTCGCCGTACTGCCGGTGAACATGAGGCAGTCGACGTCGTCGACGATCGCCGGTCCGAGCTCGCGGCCGCGGCCGGTGAGGACCTGCACCAGGTCCCGTGGGAGCCCGGCCTCTTCGAGGAGCGCCACCGCCCACAGGCAGGAGTACGGTGTCTGGGCGTCGGGCTTGATGATCACGGCGTTGCCGGCCATGAGCGCCGCCAACGCGTCGGTCACACTGAGGATCAAGGGGAAGTTCCACGGGCTGATGAAGCCGACCAGCCCTTTGGGGTGGTGGTACTCGCGCGTGATGGTGAAGAGCGGGAAGGCGCCCTGGCGCAGCCGCGGGCGCAGGGTACCGGCGGCGATGTGGGCGTAGTACCGCGCCGTGATGGCCGTGTCGAGGACCTCGTCGTAGGCGTGCTTGCGCGACTTGCCCAGCTCGAGCTGGATGAGGTCGAGCGCCTCGTGGGCGTTGGCGATGACCAGGTCGTGGAAGCGCAGCAGGACGCGCGCCCGCTCGGCGACCGGCGTCGCCGCCCACTCGCGCTGCGCCTCGCGGGCGGTGGCCGCGGCGGCGTGCACGTCGTCGGGGGTGCCGGCCGGCACGCTGCCGAGGGCCTCGCCGGTGAACGGCATCTCGACCTCGAGCGGCTGGCGGTCGGGGCCGCACGCGGCCCGGCCCGCCAGCCGCTCGAGGTACCTCGCCGAGATGCGCGGCGACCAGCGCCTCTCGGGGTCGGTCGCCGCGGGCGCCGGATTCGCCTTCTTCTTCTTCGCCATGTCAGTCCTCCCAGCCCGGCAGCGCCCGTTCGCCTGTCAGGGCGCGCAGCTCGGTCGCGTCGAGGTTGACCTCGAGGATGCCACGGTAGTCACCGGCGTCGTTGCGCAGCGCGATGTAGCGCGTGACCTTGAACCGGCCCTTCGTCTCGTGCCAACCCTCGGCCACGTCTCTCTCGCCCGACCTGAAGGCGCGCAGGATCTCCTCGAGCGGGGCCAGGGCTTCTTCGGGGTGGCAGTCGCGGACGTCGCGACCGACGTAGCGGCCGTCGCAGGTCTTGTACGTGTCGCCCTTCCAGAAGACGAGGACGTCGTCGGCGTCGGCGACGCTGATGTCGAGGGGCATGTGACGGAGGACGAGGTCGACCTGCTCGCTGCTCAGGGAACCGCGCTTCCACAACATGACCCCTCCTCGCCGGGCTGCCGCATGGATGGTGCGGCCATTCTACGCCCCGGCTGGCCGGCGGCATTTGCCCGCCGTGCTCGCCGCCGCCTATCATTCGCGGCAGGGGACCACCGTCCATCGGGGGTGTCATGGGGAAGGTGCCGGCCGCCGGTGACGGGCGGCGAGAGACCGACGCCAGCCGATCCGCGGCCGCGGCGCGGTCCTCGACCGACGCGGGTCGTTGCTCGCTGACGGCGCCCACCGATCTCACCTTCCTGCCCGTCATCCAGGCGTTCGTGCGCGCCTTCGCGTCACGTCTCGGCTTCGCGGACCGCGAGCTGGGCGACATCGACGTGGCCGTCGAGGAGGCGACCACGAACGTGATCCTCGACGCCTTCGCCCCCGGCGAGGAGGCGACCTTCGACGTGACGTGCGAGCGCGTGCCGGCGGGCCTGGCCGTCAGCTTCCGCGACATGGGGCTTCCCTGGGATCCCGCCCTGGCTCCGACCTACAGCCCCGAAGCCGACCTGCGCTCCCAGGACGGCGCCGGGCTGGGCACCTTCCTGCTGCGCCGGCTGATGGACGAGTACGAGTTCGTCAACCACGGTGTGAAGGGCAAGGAGACTCGCCTGGTCAAGTACCTCGAAGGAACCAGCGTGGTCCCGGAAGGAGATGAAGGGGAAGGGGCGGTCGAGGGCGGCGAGGCCGCCGCGGCCCCGGCCGCGGCGGCCTCGCCGCCCGGCCCCGCGCCGCAGCCGGCCGTCGTGTCCGAGATCGGCATCGCGCTGCTGCGTCCTGAGCAGGCGGTCGAGGTGTCGCGCTGCATCTACGACGCCTACCGCTACACGTATGTCAACGAGCACGTCTACTACCCCGACCGCGTCGTGGCGCTCAACGAGTGCGGCGACCTCGTCTCGGCGGTGGCCGCCACCGCCGACGGCGAGGTGGCCGGCCACGCGGCGCTGATCTTCAAGGAGGAAGTCCGCGACGTGGCCGAGCTGGGGATCGTGGCGACCAAGGAGCGCTTCCGTGGCCATTCGGTCGCCACGCGGATGACCGAGTTCCTCGTCGAGGACGCCGAGCGCCGCAGCCTGGTCGGGCTCTCGGTGACGCAGGTGACCGCCCATCCGTACTCGCAGCGCTTCTCTCACGACCGCGGCTTCCGCGATTGCGGGCTCCTGCTCGCCCACCAGCCGGCCAGCGTCTCGTTCAAGGGCATCCTCGAGGAGAGGTCGCAGCGCGGCTCGGCGGTGCTGGGGTTCCGCTATCTGCGGCCGCGTGATGGCGGTGAGGTCTTCGCGCCGGCGCCGCACGCCGAGATGGTCGCGCGCCTGTACGACGGGCTGGGGGCCGCCGTCACGGTCCGTGACGGCGGCTCCCAGCCCGTCCCCGACACGCTCACGTCGATATCCTCCACGGTACGCTCGCTGGCGCGGGTGGGCGTCGTGGCCGTGGGCGCCTGCGGCGCCGACGGGGCCGTGCGGCTGCGCGAGCATCTGCACAAGCTCGTGCGCGACGGCGTCGAGGCGATCGAGCTCTCGCTGCCGCTGGGCGACGCGGCGACACCGTGGCTGGCCGGCGAGGCCGAGGCCCTGGGCTTCCTGTTCACCGGGCTCGCCCCAGGCGGCGCCGACGGCGACGGCCTCCTCATGATCTACCTGAACGGCGTGGTCGCCGACTACGACGCCATCGTCATGGACGACCCCGCCACGCGGGATCTGCTCGACTACGTCCGCGGGCACGACCGGCTGGCCTGACGTGGGCGCCTGCAGATACATCGTCGCCCGCCGGGCCCGCGTCGGGGAGCGACGGCGATGATCGACACGATCATCCACACCGCGGTCAACCTGCTCAAGGACGTCGGCGTCGTCGTCGTGGTCGCCTACCTCGTCACGCGCACGGACGCCTACGCCAGGGTCCTCGACCGGCGCGCCTCGTTCCGCGACCGGCTGCTCCTCACCCTCATCTTCGGCCTCTTCTCGATCTGGGGGACCGTGAGCGGCTCGGAGATGCTGGGCGCCACCGCCAACACGCGCGACCTGGGGCCGACCATGGGTGGACTGGCAGCGGGGCCGTTCGTGGGCATCGGCGCCGGACTGATTGGCGCTGTGCAGCGGCTGGCGATGGGCGGGGTCACCTGCGTGCCCTGCTCCCTGGCCACGTTCTTCATCGGCGCTGCCGCCGGTGCGGTGTACGAGCTGAACCGCCGGCGCTTCATCGGCGTCGTCGGGGCGGTAGTCTTCATGGCGCTGGCCGAGACCTTCCACATGGGGCTGGTCTTTCTCCTCGTGCACCCGTTCTCGGAGGCGCTCGAGATCGTCAAGGCGGTCTATCCGCCGATGCTTCTCTCGAACTGCGCCGGGGTGGCCGTCTTCGCCCTCATCTTCGCCAACCGCGAGCGCGAGAGGACCACCGCGGCAGCCAAGGCGCGCATCGACAGCGAGATCGCCACCGCGCGGGCGATCCAGCGCGGGTTGTTGCCGCGCACCGACGACTTGGGACTCGGCGACGCCGCCGCGGCGGCACTGTCGGTGGCGGCCTGTCTGGAGCCCGCGCGCGACGTCGGTGGCGACCTGTACGACCTGTTTGCCCTCGACGACGACCGGCTCTGCCTGGTGATCGGCGACGTTGCCGGCAAGGGCGTCGCGGCCGGCCTGTTCATGTCGGCCGCCGACGCGCTGGTGCACGCCGCCAGCATGACCGGCCGCCCGGTCGACATGATCCTCGAGATCGTCAACAAGGAGCTGTGGCGGCGCAACGACACGCTCATGTTCGTGACCCTGTTCATCGGGGTCGTGCGGCTCTCGACCGGTGAGCTGCAGTACGCCAGCGCCGGCCACTGCCCGCCGCTCGTCCGTCGTCGCGCCGGCGGCGTGGCGATGCTGCCCTCGGTACGTGGGGCGGTTCTCGCGGTCGACCCGGGTCTCACCTTCGCGGTGGGGACCGAGAGACTCGCGGCCGGCGACGTGCTGCTGCTGTACACCGACGGCGTCACCGAGGCGACCGACGCCGCCGGGGAGCTCTTCGGCGACGAGCGTCTCGAGAGGTCCCTGGCGGACATCGGTGAGGGCACTCCCGACGAGACGATCGCGCGTATCATGGACAACATCGGGCGCTTCGTCGGCGAGGCGGAGCAGTTCGATGACATCGCCATGGTGGTCTTTCGCTACGAAGGGAAGGCCGGCGCCGGCCGCGAGTCGCGGCCGGCGCCGGCCCACGAGGGCGCGCCGGCAGGCGTGCGCCTGCCGGCGCGCCTCGAAGAGACCGCGCGGCTGGCCGAGCTGGTCGAGGCCTTCGCCGGTCGCGAGGACGTCGGACTCACGGTCGCCCACGATCTCGCGCTGGCGGCCGAGGAGGCCTTCACCAACATCGTGCGCCACAGCCTGCGGCACTCGTCGGAGCCGTGGGTCGATGTGTACCTGAGCAGGAAGGGCGACGAAGTGCGCGTGCGCCTGGAGGACGCCGGGCCGGCCTTCGACCCTCGCTCTGCGCCGCGGGCAGACGTGTCGGCCGGCCTCGACGACCGCGTGCCCGGGGGCCTCGGGGTCCACCTGATGAAGAACGTATGTCGCCGCATCGACTACGAGCGGCGCGACGGCCACAACGTCCTGACGCTGACGGTGGCTGTCGCCGCCCGAGAGGGGGAGGTATGACCTTCGAGATCGAGGAGCTGGAGGGCCAGGTGGCGGTCGCCAGAGTTAGTGGGCGTCTGGACACGCTGACCGCCCCCGACTTCAGCGCTCAGGCCCTGGCGGCCATCGACGCCGGCCACACGCGTCTGGTGTTCGATCTCTCGCAGGTCGAGTATGTCAGCAGCGCCGGCTTGAAGGCCTTCCTGGCGGCCGCCAAGCACGCCGACGCCCAAGGTGGCGCGGTGGCCCTCTGTGCCCTGCAGGAGCCGGTCGAACGTGTCTTCAGGGTAGCCGGCTTCGACGCCTTCCTCGATCTGTGCACGAGCAGCGACGAGGCCGCGCGGCAGGTGGAGCCGCAGGACTAGAGCGAATGTCGATGGCCTGAGCGCCGACGGCGAAGCCCCCCGGCAGCGATCGTCAGTACGCCGTCGGCGGGGTGTCCAGGGCGGCCGCCAGCGCCGCGCGACCGCCCCGCACGACGGGCTCGCCGTGGGTCACCAGCACGCGCTCGGCGTCGAGGTCGAGCAGGGGCCGCAGCGTGGGGAGGAAGCGCTGCTCGTACCATCCGGGCTTGGTCGTCTGCCACTGCCACACACGCAGGCCGCCGCCGACCCCGACGATCGCGTCGCCGAAAGCGAGCGCCCGCGGTCGCGGGAAGTACAGCGGCGTCTCGGTGCGCCGCGGGCTGCCGATAGTGAAGGCGAGCGCCAGGCCGTCGGCGATCGCCGCGCTGGTCCCCGTCTTCCCCTGAGGCACGGTCTCGAGCGGCGTGTCGTGCTCGAGACGGGCCCTCACCAGCGGATGCCCCCACAGCCGCGTGCCGACGCGTCTCCGATAGCGCTCGAACAGAGTCTCGGCGCTGCGCGTGTGGTAGGGGATGGTCGTGAGGATCTCGAGGTGTGCTGTCGCGGCCGCGAGGGCATCGAGGGCTGTCAGCAACGCGTCGTGATCCGGGTCGTCTCCGGCCGGCAGCAGGGGATCGATCAGCGCCAGCGTGTCGTCGCAGACCAGCGCGTAGCAGCCGACCGCCTCGCTGGTCGGTCGCCACTCGGGGTGGCCCGCGCGCCACAGGTGGATGCCGGGGGCGATCTCTTTCATCACATCTCCTCGGGCGTCGGGGTCGTCACCGTGCACCATGCCCCGCCGGGCACCGCCACGTCACATCTTCGACTAGACTATCGCGGGATGGACGAGTCTAGCGAACTCGCGATCCGGCGAGAGCTCGCCGAGTGGTATCGGGTCGAGCGCATCTCCATGTGGACCCTGCTGCCGGTGACGGCGGCGTTCTTCGTGGCGGCTCAGCAGACGGGCTCGGTCACCGTGCTCGCCCTGGCGTTGATGTTCACCGTGAGGTCGGCGGCCGGGTTCTTCCAGCTCTACGCCCTTCTGCGCGCCTTTCGCCAGAACGCGTTCTCGTTTCCCTACGGAGCCGGCAAGTTCCTCGACTTCGGCAGCTTCCTCTGCGGTGCGCTCGACGTCCCCGC
>Ga0315282_10009484_pt1 | contig 15471 bp, 14 predicted proteins | sample YL17G07_20_MG_FD_203693 | JGI IMG/M metagenome (GOLD analysis project Ga0315282, IMG submission 203693) | Sediment microbial communities from Yellowstone Lake, YNP, Wyoming, USA - YL17G07_20 | ecosystem: Environmental > Aquatic > Freshwater > Lake > Sediment | place: USA: Wyoming | collected... | reverse complement strand
CAGGCCAAAGCGCTTGCCCTGCTCGGCGTCAAGCTCGTCGCGTAGACAGAACGGCGCCACCTCGCGGGCGGCGAAAGCCCTGCTGGATCCGCAGATCAAGCGCCTTCAGGGCGAAAACTTCCGCCTAGCAAGGCAAACGCGTCGCTTCGCTCCGAGGTGTTCGGCTTGAAGCGGAATCACCGTTCGGCTTGCCGTGGAACGGGCGTTCGGCTTGGGTGGAATGCGCAGTGAGCACCTCATCTCGAATTCCCGAGTCAGGGTAAGAGTAGACAGTGCGCTCTTTGGCTCGCACGAGTCGCGCCTTCGGGCCCGACGCGTCAAAGACGTCGCCCACATGCACCTGAAGGACGGCACAGATCCTGACTAACGTGGCGATGGACGGCATGACGCGGCCACTCTCGATCTGTGAGAGGAAGCCCGACGTGATGCCGCTGGCGGCCGCGAGACTGCGCACACCGAGGCCGCGTTCCAGGCGCAGTTCGCGGATACGGCGGCCGACGAGAGGTAACCGCTCCTCGCCGCCTTTGGTCATCCCCGTGCCGGGAGACCGCTCCTTCCCCGTAGCCGCCACCTGCTCGTCGCTCGTATCACGTTTACGCGCCGGTGACACTCGCTTGCCTTTCTTCTCTCCCGCCTCCCTGACGGAGGCATCATACAACCGCTTTGGCGTCGCCAGGCGTTGGTCCAACCACCTCGGCAGCGCTAGGCAGCGGTAAGCCGCCTCGGCATACCCGGGCTTGAGTGCTCAGGAGGCAAGCCCAGAGAGAAAGAGCGCCTCGGCCAATGTACAGCGCTCCAGCTCGCCCAGGTCCACACTCTCGTCGAAGCCATGGGTGTGTGACAACGGATCGTCGACCCCGAGCAAGATGATATCCGCATCAGGCGCCGCCGCGTGGAACGCGGCCACGAGCGGGACAGACCCACCTTCTCCGATCTCGATAACCGGCCGCCCATACGCCTGCACAAGAGCCCAGCGAGCGACATTCTGGGCTCGTCCACCGCGACGGGCAAGATACCCGCGTCCCGCCTCTGGTACGGTGAACGTCGCTTTGACGTGCCACGGGATGTGCGCTTGGAGATGGCGCACCACGGCCTCGCCCGCCGCGGCTGGATCCTGGGTCGGCGCGACGCGCACACTGACACGGGCCCTGGCTTTCGGAATGACAGCATTTGTCGCGCTCTCAACGCTAGGTACGTCCATACCAATCACGTTGATTGCCGGCCCGGTGAAAAGTCGCTCCTCCACCGAACCTCGCCCCACGAGGTCGACGCCGGGCAGAACCGCCGCGTTGACACGAAGCTCGTCCTCCGTGCCTGGCGCACCGGCGTAGGGAAGCGCCTCAAGCCCCTCAACGGCGGGGGCGCCCTGCTCGTCGTGCAGCGTGGAGAGCAGGCGAATCAGAGCCACGAGGGCGTCGGGAGCGACGCCGCCGTAGGAGCCGCTGTGCACCGGCGCAGCTAGCGACTCCACCGTAAGGTCGATGGTTGCAACCCCCCGTAAGGAGGTCGTCAGCGTGGGCTGACCGAGCGCGACGTTACCAAGGTCACAAACGACTATGGCGTCGGCGGCCACGAGATCAGGGTGGGCAGCGATGTGCGCTTCGAGACCGCCGGAACCCGTCTCCTCAGCACCCTCGATGAGCACTTTGATGCCCAGTGGAGAATCTTGGCCAAGGGCTCGCAGGGCCGCGCTGTGAGCGACGATACCCGCCTTATCGTCGGCCGCCCCTCGGCCGTACAGACGGCCCTCACGAACAGTCGGTTCGTACGGAGGGTTGCTCCAACGTTCAGCGGCGCCGGCCGGTTGTACGTCGTAGTGGGCGTAGAGGAGAACGGTAGGTGCACCCAGAGCGGCCGGGCGCTGCCCGTACACTGTTGGTGGGTCCGGAGGTACGTCGATGAAGCGCACGTCGGGCAAGCCCGACGTGCGCAGCAAATCCGCCACGGCGCGGGCACAGCTCTCTACCGGCTCGCGCGGCAGGCCAGGAAAGGCCACCGAAGGGAGGCGGACTAAATCCTCCAGGGCTTGCTGCGTCGACGGCATGGCGGCGTGCACTCTTTGCCGCAGAGTTTCCACTTCCACGTTTGCCGCTCCAGCTAGTTCATCGATCATTCGAACCCTCTCGTCACATATCCACTGAACATCGACCTCGCACAGGCTCCGCCCGACCGGCGCGAGGCGACAACACGGCATCGGCCCTGCGTACTGGTCGGCAGCTCACACGGCTTCAGAAGACGAGCTTCGTCTTGTCGGGCGGCGTATACAATCCGTTCCGCGCATGATGCAAGCCAAGTTCCGCGAGTATCTCCGCCATCTTCAGCGCTGCCGCCATGGGTTCAATCAGCGGCACGGGCAGTGCGGCGCGAACCGCCTCCGCAACAAGCGCCATGCCGGTGCACCCGAGAATGATGACGTTGGCGCCCTTTGTTGCGATGAGCTCGTTGGCTGCCGAAATGAGCTGTCGCGCCGTTTCACCGCGGTCAGCTCCGAGTCCCAGAACGGGAATGGTAATTCCCACAGCGCCCGCTAAACGGCTCTCAACGCCCAGCGCGCGAGCCTGCAGCTCAATCGATGGTCCGGCAGATTCCCCTGTCGACACGACTGCGAACTTGTGGCCTAGAAGGAGCGCAAGAGCCATAGAAGCTTCAGCCGCTCCGACCACCGGAACTTCGGCGATCTCTCTCACCGCGAGCACGCCGGGATCCGCGAAGCAGTTGACCATGATCGCGTCGCAATCGGCACCGTGGTCTTCGACTGCACGAAGGATCTCAGGGACGGCGAAGCCTACATCATAATCCGTCTCGATCGAGGCAGGTCCCCTGGTGATGCTCACACTCTTTATCACCGTTTCGGTGCCTTTCACCCGGTTCATGTACTCGTCGTACTCCCGCGCGTCTTGCGCATCCCACGCGTCCATCACTACAGGGTCGATGACAAGAATGGTCTTCACGATGCCCCCATGAACAAGTTATCAGGCTATCCGGCACAACTCGCTGCGACCAAAGCCCGAACTCTATCCGGCGATTACAGTGTCCAGCGAGCGATAGTCGACGTCAAAGCCAAACGAACGCGGTCCGAACACGCTAAGCGCCGCTTCAGTGCGCCACTTCTCGTATGCGGGCAGGGCAATTACCGAGACCTTTGTGCCGACGCGCTGGTTCGGGTTCGTCAGAGGCACTCCGGCATCTTCATCAAGCACGCAGATCAGGTCAGGGGCCGTGACAAAGGGTGCGCCGTCCAGCCACGACATGAGGTTCTCGTTCTTGAACCAAATTCGCAGCGCAGAGCCAGCGAAACGACCCTCACCAGTCACTGTGAACTCACCGAGAGTGAAGCCGTCTTTGTCCTCCCATGAGAACTCACTAATGGCACCGCGGAAGACGACGACACCAGAACCCTGGTTGGCGACGGCTTCCGCAGGATCGCTGCCACTCTCCTTCGCTTGACGGTATGCACGCCCTACAGCCAGCGCATAACTTACAGACTGTGGCACAACCGAGGGCTTCAATTCGCGGACCGAGACCGGGTCCGCAACGCCCACCTGGTTCCCGCTTGCTACAGCCAGCGCTCGCACCAAGGCTTCGTCCCGAATGTCGTTGACAACACGCGTGATGATCGCTGTTTCGCCGAACTCGTTGACAACCGCCTGCGCTGCAAAAGGCATGCCACCCCCGTACGTAAGCGAGTGCTGCATCTCGGGAACGGACCGCCCGGCGGTATCAGCGTCGAGCACGGGCAGACCGAGCGAAGCCGCCACAGTAAACGCGTCGGCAACGGCCCAGGCACCGATCTCACCAACCATCACAGCCGCGAATTTCTCCCCGAGGTACTCTTCCAGCACCCTCACCGCCGCTAACGCCGGAGATTCTTCGACCACAGGAAGCCCAGCAAACCGATCCTTGTCGGCAGAGGGAGTCAGACTGCCGACGATATACGGGCACACCACACGCGCGTCGTCAGGAAGATCATCCAGGTCTGCCAGAGTAAACTCCGAGTCGTCGCTCGCCGCACTCTCCAACTTCGCCGCCGCTTTCTCTAGGTCCCCGCCCCCTCCGCAGCCGAGAATGGTAGACCCGATGAGCAAGTCCTTCATGTCACCTGACGTTAGGTTCTTCATCTCAGCTCCTTTGTCGAGATTAGCTCGCAGCAGCACCGTTAGGCACGGCGTTGTTAGAAAGCAATAAGCCTGCCCCGGCCAAGACTTCTTCCGCCCGATGGCAAGCCGCCATCCGGCCGGCAGCCACCTCTCTCAACTCAGGCACTTCACCACGGCACCGATCTATGCAAAGAGGGCAGCGTGGGTGAAAAACGCATCCTGAGGGAGGAGAGACCGCACTGGACGGCTCCCCGGCAAGCGCAATTCGCGCCAACCGGGCAGCGCGATCAACTTCTGGCACAGCGGAACGCAGCGCCGCCGTGTACGGATGCGCTGGATGGAATAAGAGCTCCCCCCTCGCACCCAATTCATCCGTCAACAGTGCCGCCTCACTGTGGACGTGCGTATCAATGAACCCGGGCGCGACGACCATGCCCCTGGCATCGATCACGTCACAGTTCGCAACTGGAACGCGTCCAACGGAGACGATTCTGCCGCCGGCGATGCCGACATCACCACGAAACCGTGGGGAACCGCTTCCATCAACGATCCATCCGTTCCGAACGACCAGGTCAAGCCGTTCATCGCGACCGACCTAGCTCTTCTCATCGACCATTTCGGACTCCCATTGCCCGAGTCAGCGGGCCAAGGCATCGCGCGACTTGGGCACGCTTCGGCTTCACCCCGTCGAAGTGTTCGCCGACCGCGCGGCGCCTGGTCGGCCTGTGGGTTCTCCAGGACCGCATCCACAGGGCCACACTCGACGGTGGCCGCGTGCGTCGTAGGTCCCCTAGACTGGAAGAGACCGGCCAGCCGCGAACTGGAAGAGGACCACCTCCGAGAGTGGCTCGGCCAGCGCGACGACTGTCACTGAGTCGGGATTCTGGTGGATGACGAACAGAATCTTATCGACCTGTCGTGCTCCCCCGCCAGTAGTCCTATCTTGCCTCCTGGTCCCTTACTCCTCCTCGGCCCCCGCGCGCCTGGAGCGACGCACGAGAACGAACGCCACGGCTGCCGCCGCCACCGCCACGACGACGACGATCCAGGTCCAGCTTATGCCGCCGCCGCCTGTGGTGGCCGTCTTCGGCTCCACCTTGTAGTAGGCCCACGGGCCACTAGCGCCGCACATCACCGCGCCTGTCCCGTAGTTCTGCCGCTGCCAGCCTTGCCACTTGTCGGTGCGGTAGGCGGCCAGCTTGTAGGGGTGGGTGAGCACGATGACCGGGCAGTCCTGGTACATCACCTCCTGCATCTTCTTGATCAGGTCGGCGCGCTTGTTCACATCGAGCGTCTCGCTCTGCAGCGCGTCGAGGCGGTCGAACTCCTTGTTCGACCAGGCCAGCTCGTTCCAGTCCTCGATCTGGGAGGTCGTGAAGCAGTCGAACGTCTGGCCGGGGTCCGTGAAGCCGTCCCAGGACCAGAGGTACATGTCGAAGTCGGGTGCGAAGGTGTCGCCGTCGTAGTTCCAGATGCGGTCGTAGTAGACGCCGTTGTCGTAGACCGCCAGCTTGGTGCCCACGCCCACCTGGCGGAACCAGCCGGCGATGAGCCTGATCTCACGCTGGCGCGCCGGATCTGAGGTAGTCGCCCACAGGCGCAGCACGATGGGCTTGCCCTGCTTGTCGAGGCGGATGCCGTTCGGCCCCATCTTGTAGCCGGCCTCGTCGAGCAGCTGGTTGGCCTTGGCGAGGTCGAAGTCGCGGCGCACCCCGGCGGGCGGCTGCCAGCTGTAGTCGGGGTTCTTCCAGTTGCCGGGCGGCAGGAACGTGTAGCCGGGGATCGCGAAGCCGTAGAAGCCGACGTTGACGATCCGCTGGCGGTCGATGGCGTACTCCAGGGCGGCGCGGAAGCGCGGGTCGCGCAGCACTGGGTTACCCAGCGAATCGGGGCTGTTGTAGCAGTTGAAGGCCAGGTAGTCCCAGTTGAACCAGGCGTACTTGATGACGTTAACGCCGGGCGTGTTCTTGAGCGACTCGTACTGGGCCTCCGGGAAGAGGTAGGCGGCGTCGATGCTGCCGGCCTTGAGGTCCTGGACCATCGAGTCGGCGTTCTGGTACTGCACGAAAAGCAGCTCGTCGATCTTGGGCGGCCCCAGCCAGAAGTTCTTGTTGGCCACCAGGCGCACGTAGTTGTTGCGCTTCCACTCGACCACCTGGAAGGGGCCGTCGCCGATGTGCGGCGGCGGATTTTGGAACTTGCTGCCCGCCTGCTGCGGCGACATCTTCGACCAGATGTGCTTGGGCAGGACGGGGATCCACAGCTCCGTCAGGTTCGCCTTGGGGCGCGTGCAGATGACCTGCACCGTGTAGGGGTCGACGACGACGGCCTTCTTGACGTACCTGAGGTAGGCGACGTAGGCGGACATCTTGTTATCGATGATGTAGTTGATGGTCCAGGCGAAGTCCTCGGCGGTCACCGGCTCGCCGTCCTGCCAGGTGATGCCCTGGTTGATCTTGAACGTCCACGTGAGACCGTCGGGCGAGATCTCCCAGCTCTTGGCGACGCCTTTGTCGTCCGGCTTGAAGGTCCACGGGTCGCGCCCGCAGAGGAGCAGGTACTCGTTGGCCCAAATTTCGTAGGTTATGTCACCCCAGCCGATGAAGGGGTTCAGGTTGTCGGGTGGTTCCTGCTCTCCGATCTTGAGCACCACCTTGCCAGCCCCCGCTGAGGCGCTCGTGGCTGGTGTGGGACTCGCCGCCGTCGCTTGCGAAGAGATGATGCCGCCGATCAGGGCGGCCGCTGCGGCTGCGGTGGCAATGAACAGGATCACCCGTGGGGCCCGCGTCGCCCGCTCCATGTCTCCCTCCTCTTCCCGGTGGTTGCACCGGGAGGCGCCCCCGTGCGTCGCGCGCTAGCGCCCGTGCACGCCGGTCGCCCGACGCCTCGCACCAGGTGCACAGGTAGCTCCTCCCAGCTCTTCCGCTGCACGTTTACACGAATCCATGTAGACTGTCAAGAAGGTCTTTGGCTTCACGACAACGTGCCAGCCTTCAGCCGCTGTCGACAATGGTTGGCGTCGATGGACGTGCTAAACAGGCAGGCGAATCAGTGCGAAGTCGCCTGTCATCCTCACACCAGGCGTCGTATGCATCCAGGGTGGTCCGGAACAGGCCCTGGGAGGGCGCGACCGGGCAAACCGAGCTAGTCGATGGGTGCGAGCCTCCTGGTGTACGGGCCATCCCCGCGGCTTGTCCGGGGCGCTTGACGGGCACGAACACGTCGGTGTCCTTCTTGCCCGCCGCCTCCTCGAGGCTCGTCAAGGCGCGACCTAGTGTCCTGAGTCGTTGATCCGCTGACAATACTGAGCGAGGCTCTCAAGGATCTCTGCGGCGCTCTTGTGCCAGATGAAGGGCCGCGGGTTCTCGTTCCAGCCGGTGATCCAGGTGCGAATCGAGGCGACCAGCTCCTTGGTCGAGCGGTGGCTGCCGCGCCGCAGCCAGCGCTCGGTGAGCTCGCCGAACCAGCGCTCGACGAGGTTCAGCCAGGAGCTGTAGGTGGGCGTGAAGTGGACGGTGAAGTGCGGGTGACGCAGGAGCCAGCGGTGGATGGCCGGGGTCTTGTGGGTGGAGGAGTTGTCGACGATCACGTGTACGGCGAGGTCGGCGGGGACGCTCCGGTCCACAAGGTTCAGGAAGCGGCGGAACTCCTCGGCGCGGTGCCGCTCGGTGAGGTCGCTGATCACCAGCCCCGAGGCCACGTCGAGGGCGGCGTAGAGGTTGGTGGTGCCGCATCGACGGTAGTCGTGCGTGGCCCGCGCCGGGGTCCCGGGCAGCAGGGGCAGGATCGGGGCCGTGCGCTCGAGCGCCTGGACCTGGGTCTTCTCATCGGCGCAGAGCACGACCGCGGCCTCGGGCGGACTGAGGTAGAGGCCGACGATGTCGCGCACCTTCTCGATGAACTGCGGGTCGTTGGAGAGCTTGAAGCTCTCGAGCTGGTGCGGCTTGAGGGCGAAGGCCCGCCAGATGCGGCTGACGGCGCTCTGCGACATGCCGACCTGCGCGGCCAGCGAGCGCGTCGACCAGTGGGTCGCGTCCCGCGGCGTCTCCTCGAGGGTCTTTCTGATCACGCGCCCGACGTCGTCATCGCCAATCGTGCGCGGCTTGCCGGGCCGCGGCTCGTCCTGCAGGCCGTCGAGACCGCGCTCGGCGAAGCGGCGCCGCCATTTGCCGACCGTGGTCGCATGGCAGCCGAGGCGGCTGGCGATCTCGCCGTTCGCCTCCCCCTCGGCGGCCGCCAGCACGATCCGGCAGCGCACGGCCAGCGCCTGTGCGCTCTTCGGTCGCCGTGCCCAGCGCTCGAGCGTCTCGCGCTCCTCGCCGCTGAGCACTACCTCGGCCGTCGGCCGCCCACGTCGTGCCATCGCCGCCTCCCCTCGCCGCCATCTTACAGGGGGAGTTCGTGACCGCCAGACGTTTCCCTGCGAACTAACGACTCAGGACACTAGGCCGTGTGCAGGGTGAGGCGCCGGTGCGCGGCCACCAGCTCGTCGAGGTGCCGCTCGACGTCGTCGGGCAGCGGCGCGACCTCGTGGGAAGCGAGCAGCTCGCGCGCCCGCTGCAGGGCGTCCTGGACCAGTGTGCGGCCCCGGGAGGCCTCGAAGGTGCCGCGGCGTAGCACGCCCGGGCGCCAAGCCTCGTGGGCGCGCTCGCGCGTACTGCGCCGGCCCATGTAGTGGCCGCCGGGCCCCACGGCGCGGATGTCGTCGATCAGGCAGTCGGCCGTGGCGAACGGGATGCCGGCGAGCCGCCGCTTGAGGAGGCCGACGGCGTCGTGGTGCAGGACGATCGTCGCCAGGCTGGTGATCTGGGCGCCGTCGAGGCAGCCCAGCCCGACGAGCGAGTCGGCGCCCAGCAGCGCGTCCAGCACGCCGGGCGCCTCGATGCCGTCCTGGAAGTCGGGCGCCTTGGCGTCGCTGCCGGGACCAAGGCCCAGCGTCGGCAGGCCGTAGACCTGCTTGGCCATCTCGACGCCGGCCAGCGACGCCGCCGCGGCTTCGGGCGAGGTGGACACGTAGAGCCCGCTGCGCAGGTCGGCGGCGGCCGGCTCGGGCGAGGCGATCAGCGGGCAGCCGGGCGCCGCGAGCTGGAAGAGCACGACCGCCGAGAGGAGCTCGGCCAGCGCCACGACCGTCGCTCCCGCCACCGTCATCGGCGCCGTGGTGCCCATGAGCGGCACGGGGATGATGACGATCGGCACGCCGGCCCGGGCGAGGGCGAGGCTGGCCTCGGTCATGGGGCCGTCGTGGGCAAGCGGCGCGACGGTGCAGTTGATCGTCGAGAACACGGGCCGCTCGGCCACCGGCGCGCCGCCGACCGCGGCGATCATCTCGAGCAGCGGGGCGACATACTCGGGCCGGCGGACCCCGGTCTGCACGTGTTTGGCGCAGGAACGGAACGAGATGGCCGCGATCTCGAGGTTGGCGGTCAGCGGATCGAGGTCGCGGGCCGAGATTGTCGGCCATACATAATCGACGTCGGGCAGGGCGTCGAAGAGGCGCATGATCGTGCGCAGGTCGGCGGCGCTGCCCTCGCGCAGCTCGCCGCTCTCGTCGTCGAGCATGTAGGTGGCCCCGCCGTCGCTCGTGACCCTGAGGCTGCCGTCACCCAGAACCACGTCGTGGGCGGGGTCGCGGGCCGCGAGCAGCACGGTGCGCGGCGTCGTCGCCAGGCAGCGCTCGACCAGATCCCGCGGCAGCCGCGCCGCGAGACGCTCGCGGTCGAGGACTGCCCCGGTTCCTTCGAGTACGTCCATGGCCGCCGGTGTGTTGTAGGCGACGCCCACCTCTTCGAGCACGGTCAGCGTCTGCTCGTGCAACGTCTCACGGTCGGTCTCGTCGAGAAAGCTCACCGTCAATCTCGCCATGTGACCAGTCTCCCTGAGTCGGTCTCTCCCGCGCGCCTGTTCTCAGGACAGGCGCGCAAGCCAGTCGCCCGGCACGCCGGTGCGCGACGCTCTCGATCGAAGCGTCACGTGGAGGCACGCACGGCTCTGGAGCGCAGCTCCTCGAGTGCGCGTTCCACGTCCTCGTCGAAGGCGGGCGGCTCGTGACGGGCCAGGATGTCCTCCACCTGGGCGCGCGCCTCGGCGATCACATCGGGGCTCCCTGCAGCCGTCCAGGCGTTGTAGGAGTCGTGCACGCCGAGCTGGGGCAGCAGCCACTCACCGCTGCGTACGTTGCGCCGCGTCGACGCTTCGCCGATGAACTGCCCGCCGGGCCCAACGCGCTCCAGGACATCGCCGAGCCAGAGATCGTCGCCCACGCGGATGCCCTCGTGGGCCTTGCGGCACATGCGCCAGATTTCGACGTCGATGAGGGTCTGTTCGAAGCTGAAGACGCTGGCCTCGGCCAGCGTTCCCGGACCGACGAGCACGTCCGGCCACGAGAGCGCCGACAGCAGCGTGTCGAACGCCTTCTCGTAAGCGGCCTGGGTACCCGGCACGAAGGCGTCACAGCCCGGCCCGCTGCCCATGATCGGCAAACCGTAGAAGCGGCCCATCTCCACAGCGGCGACGCCGAGCGCCGTGTGGGCGGCGTAGCCGCCCAGGCGCCCGCTGCGCGGGTCCATCGTGGCCAGCGTCGGCGCGTAGATGAACGGCGTGCCCGGCTCGGCGGCCTCGACCAGACAGAGCGTGCCGAGCGTCTCGCAGTTGCCGAGCAGCACCGTGGCCAGCATGCTGCCGGGGGCCGTGGCGCCCATGATTGGCATCGGCATGGCGGCCACCGGGATGTCGTAGCCGCGCAGCGCCAGCCAGGCGTCGGTCTCCCAGCTCTCGAGCACCAGCGGCGAGACCGGGCAGATGAGGAACGAGTAGGGGTGCAGGCGGCGCACCGCATCACGGCCGCCGAAGACGATCTCCAGCACCTCGAGGGTCCACGGCGCGAGCGCCGCGTCCTCGAACGAATCCTGCACATGCCTCGTGAAGTTGCGGAACGTGTCAGCAACGTAGTCGACCCAGTCGGCCACCGTGTCGCCGGTCTGGCCGCCCTTCACCGGGCTCCACCACATGCCGATCTCCTCGAGCGCGTCGCAGAGCCGGGTCGCCTCGAGCCAGTCGGCGTAGGTGCTCGACCGCCGCTCTCCAGAGCGCCGGTCGAGCACCACGGTCGGCCCGCCGTCGAGGCAGAGCGTCGACTCGCCGGCGTTGAGCGCGAAGTCCCACCCGGGCCGCCGGCCGCCCAGCGAGAAGCGCTGCGGCGCCAGCTTCAGCGACTCCTCGACGAGGGCCGCCGGGAACCTGACGATGCGCGTCGCCTGGTCGACGAGCGCGCCGGCATCCTTCAGGATCCGCCGCCCCTCGTCGCTGTCGACGCGCATCCCCGTGTGTTCGAGCACGTGTAGCGTGCGCTCGTGGACCTGCGCGCGCTGCTCGGTTGTGAGGACCTCGATGGTCGTCATGGCGCCTCCAGTCCGCCTGATATGTACCTGTTCGTCCTACCTGTTCGCCTTGGCGAACGAGGCGATGATACGGTCGAGGTGACGATCGACGTCCTCGGGCAGGGGCTTGACCTCGTGGGTCGCCAGAAGCTCACGCGCCCGTTCGAGCGCGTCCTGGACCAGGGTGCGTCCGCGCGACGCCTCGAACGTGCCGCGGCGCAGGACGCTCGGCTGCCAGACGTGACGTGCCTGCTCGCGCGTGCTGCGCCGCCCCAGGAAGTGCCCGCCCGGCCCCATCGCGCGGATGTCGTCGAGGAGGCAGCTCGCCGCGTCGAACGACGGCCGCCGCATCTCCGCCTTGACCAGGCCGGCGGCGTCGTGGTGCAACACGATCGTCGCCAGGCTGGTGGCTTGGGCGCCGTCGAAGCAGCCCAGGCCGACCAGCGAGTCGGCGCCCACCAGGGCATCGAGGAAGACGTCGCCTCCCTCGATGCCGTTCTGGTAGTCGGGGGCCTTGGCGTCGCCGTCGAAGCCTCCCCCCTGGGTGGGCAGGCCGTAGTGTTGCTTCGACATCTCGATACAGGCCAGCGTCGCGACTTTGCCCTCGGGGGAGGCGCACACGTAGAGCCCGCTGCGCACGTCGGCGGAGTCCGGCTCCGGCGAGGCGATCAGGGGACAGCCCGGCGCCGCCAGCTGGAAGAGCACGACCGCCGAGAGCAGCTCGGCCATCGCCACGACCGTCGTTCCCGCCACGCTGATGGGCCCGGTGGTGCCCATCAGGGGCATCGGCATGATGGCGATCGGCACGCCGGCGCGCGCCAGGGCGATGCTGGCCTCGGTCATCGCGCCGTCGTGGGCGAGCGGCGCGACGGTGCAGTTGATGGTCGAGAAGACCGGTCGCTCGGCCACCGGCGCCCCGCCCACGGCGGCGATCATCTCGAGCAGCGGCGCCACGTACTCGGGACTGCGCACCTCGTCCTGCACGTGCTTGGCGCAGGAGCGGAACGAGATCGCCTCGATCTCGAGGTTGGCCGTCAGCGGGTCGAGGTCGCGGGCCGAGATCGTCGGCCACACGTAGTCGGTGTCGGGCAGGGCGTCGAACAGGCGCATGATCGTGCGCAGGTCGTCGGCGCTGCCCTCGTGGCGCTCACCGGTCTCATCGTCGACCACGTACGTCGCCGTGCCGTCGCTCGTGAAGCTCAGGCTGCCGTCACCCAGCCACACGTCGTGGGCGGGGTCGCGGGCGGCGAGCAGCAGCTTCCGGGGTGTCGTCTTCAGGCAGCGCTCGACCAGCTCCCGGGGCAGCCGCGCCGTGAGGCGCTCGCGGTCGAGGATCGCCCCCGTCCCGGCGAGGATATCCATGGCGACGGGCGTGTTGTAGGCGACGCCCACCTCCTCGAGCACGCTCAGCGTCTGCTCGTGCAGGGTAGCACGCTCCTCGTCGGTCAGCAGGTGTAGCAGTGGCCAGGTCATCGTGGTCAGCTCCTTGTCGGTCCGTTCGTCGTCAGTGTGCCGGCGTCGTTCTTCGCGGACGCGGTCCCTGCTGCGCCCCGACCAGCCTCTTGGCGGTGGCCACGGCCTCGATCGCGTCCTCGGCGTAACCGTCGGCGCCGATCTCGTCGGCCCAGGCGCGCGTCGTCGGCGCGCCGCCGATCATGACCTTGACGGCGTCGCGCAGGCCGGCGGCCTTGAGCGCCTCGATGGTCTTCTGCTGGTTGGGCATCGTCGTCGTGAGCAGGGCGCTGAGCAGGAGCAGGTCGGGCTTCAGTTCGCGGACCTTCGCGATGAAGGTCTCGACCGGGACGTCGGAGCCGACGTCGGTGACGGTGAAGCCGGCCGCGCTCAGCATCGAGCAGACGATCGTCTTGCCGATCTCGTGGATGTCGCCGGCCACGGTGCCGGCAACGGCCACGCCGAGCGCCTGGCGCCCGCCACCGGAGATGTCGAGGGCGGGCTGCAGGACGGCCACGGCGGCCTTCATGGCCTCCGCCCCCTGGACGAGCTCGGGGAGGAAGAACTCGCCGCTGGCGAAGAGGTCGCCGACCTCCTCGATACCCTTGACGAAACCCTCGTCGAGGATGTCGACCGCGGCCAGGCCGGCGTCGAGTCCCTTGTGGGCGAGCGCCGCCGCGTCCTCGGCCTCGCCGTCGATCACCGACTGCTTCATCTGCGCGTAGAGATCCTCAGCCATCCTATTCTCCTTTGTGTGAGCCGCGGTCCGGTGGCCGTGAACCGCCCCGGCTTCAGTGGAGACTCGTTCGTTTGAGTACTTCCTGCTCTTCAAGGGCGGCTTTGCGATTATACTCCTCCTCGAACTCCGCCGGCGGGACGTAGCCGATGGGCTCGAGCAATCTCACGTTGTTGAACCAGTCGACCCACTCCAGGGTGACGAACTCGAGCTCCTCGAGGGTGCGCCAGGAGCCGCGATTGCGGACCAGCTCGGTCTTGTAGAGGCCGATCACCGACTCAGCCGTGGCGTTGCTTCTATGAGGTCACTGCCCGTCCGACCGGCACCACCTGGTGCTGCGCCGCCAGACGGACGACAGATCAACAGCCAGGACACCCAAGAGAACGTGAGGTCAGTCGTAAGCAAGGGTCAGGCCGTCTGACGACGGTCTACACTCTCACAGTCGTAACCGGCATCCAGACAGAGGCCCTGGGGCGCCGCTTCGCTTGGTTGCGACCGCGCGAGCGGGATCGAGTCGAGGGTGGCCTTCAGCAGCTGGTGGTCGTTGCGGTTGGCGCCGTCGTGCGCCAGCCCGACCGGCACCCCGCGTGCCTCGCAGAGAAGCGAACGCTTCGCCCCTCTTTGCCTCGATCGGTGGGGTTTGGTCCGCTCTTCTCACCGCCCAGCGGCGCCTTGCTCATGGCCCCGTCGGCCGCCAGCCACTCCCAGTCGATGCCGAGCGCCTCGTCGTAGGCAAGCAACCCCCGACGCCACATCTCCGCGAAGACGCCGGCGCGCTCCCACTCCTGAAAGCGCCGGTGCGCCGAGCTACAGGAGCAGATCCCGGTCACATCGAGCGCGCTCCACTGCATCCCCGTGCGCAAGATCAACAGCATGGCGTTCATCGCGTTGCGGTTGGGAACCCGCGCACGGTGACAGCCCAGGGGGTGAGACGGCGGCGGGGGCAGAAGCGGCTCGATCTGCTCCCACAGCCAGTTCGGCATCCGCCATCCGTCATCGCGGCTCACCATGTAGCCCATCACGGACCTCCTGATCGAGTGGCACCACTGCCGGTCGATCAGCAGATTCGACAGGTGCCACGAGACTCCTATCGGCATAGGTCCTTAAGAAGGCGGGCGCGCTCTTGGTCGGGCATGTCGGCGATGAGTGCGCGCAGGCGGTCGCGCTCGCGCTCGTTCATCACGCGCAGTCGCTGCCGATGGTCGCCCACCCAGCCCAAGGACGCCTGAGCGCCCTCAAGGTCGCGCAGGAAAGTCGCCACCCAGCTTCCGGGCCAGTTTTCCTTGAGCCACTGACGCCAGTCAGCGCCCAAGCCAGCCGGCCACAGCGGCCAGCCGTCCTGGGCGATGCGTGCGCGGATCTGGCCGAGGTCCTCTGCGAAATCCACCACCTCGTCGGCCAGGACGCGCAGGTCGGCATAGACGAGATCGCGGGCAGCAATGTCGAGGGCGTCGAAGGCATCCGCTGCCTCCACGGTCCAGTGCTTCTGCACCCAGCGGTGATAGTCACCGTCGGCCTGCGGCGGCCAGGCCGGCCAGGCGGGGTCGGCGAGCTCTTCCAGGGTCTCGGCCAGGCGGCGCGCGTCGCGGCGCGCCTGCTCGGCCTCGATGTCCTCGAAGCTAGCCATCAAGGCCCTCGACCTTGCGCTCCAGGCGTTCATATTCGGCGAGCTCCTCATCCGGTGTCGGCGGTCAATCAATCATGTCGCTCTGCGTACGACGAAACGTGTCGCTTGAGCGGGCGCGTACGGGTCAGCTTTGCAGGCGGCCATCACCTCCGTCCCTCTGCTCGAGCATGCGGTCCTTGA
>Ga0315282_10009483_pt1 | contig 15475 bp, 16 predicted proteins | sample YL17G07_20_MG_FD_203693 | JGI IMG/M metagenome (GOLD analysis project Ga0315282, IMG submission 203693) | Sediment microbial communities from Yellowstone Lake, YNP, Wyoming, USA - YL17G07_20 | ecosystem: Environmental > Aquatic > Freshwater > Lake > Sediment | place: USA: Wyoming | collected... | reverse complement strand
ATTCTTGAGAGACATTATCCATGACAATCACCAATTGTGCGAGGACAATAGCAGAATATCAAGATTAAAACTTGCGGTTCACAACCTAATCTAAAAAGATTTATTCTTCTCTGAGCCTTTCCATTAGTTCCTCCCTTGGAATGTTCACCCACAGGCTGACCTTTGAGATTATATCGTTAAGCGTTCCTTTTGCAATTTCATCATGCTCAGGGACTGTGATGTTATGCTCTCCCAGGTGGTTTTTCCTTCGAAGGCGTACATGGCTGCCTTTCTGTCGGATTACCACATAACCAAGGCCTTTTAGGAACTTGATGAGGTCTTTTCCGCTAACAACAGGGGCCCTAGGCAACGACATCCACCTTCGTTTCAGAGATGGACAATATCCGTATCTCCTCGCCCTTCGTCAGCCGGTCCTCGAAATGTAGGAGGACCGCCTCCTCAATGTTCTTATTTAATTTGTCAAGAGTCTTTCCTTGGGTGAAGATGTCCTCTCCAATCCCTCTTGCACACCAGAATTTCCCATCGAAATATATCTCGAACTTGACCAACATCTTCACACCTTCTTTTTTTTATTTCGACAATATATTCGGTGTCGATATTATATGTATCTTTTGGTTAATGGTCATAATATCCATAAATGCAGCCATTTTAACCTATTCCGGGAACGGTATCTCGTGCTCGTAGAAGTCCTTGGCGAGATAGGTGTCCGGGAAGATGGCCTTGGCATCATCGAGTAGCGCCTTGGAATCCTCTTCACGGTAGCGTGGCGATATGTGAGTGAGGAAAAGCAGCTTGACCCCGGCCCGCTTGGCGATCTCCGCCGCTTGCCGCGAGCTCGTGTGGCCCCACTCGTTCATCCGGTCCTCTAGGTCCGAGCCCCCCGTGGAATCATGGATAAGTGCATCGGCGCCCTGGGCCAGCTCCTCCACGGCCTTGCACGGTGCCGTGTCGCCTGTATATACGACCTTCCTGCCGCGGCGGGTGGGCCCGAGTACCATGTCGGGCGTGAAGGTCTTGCCATTGACCGTGACCGTCTCCCCGCGCTGGAGCTTCCCGAACAGAGGGCCTTCGGGTATGCCCAGGGACAGGGCCTTGGGCTTGTCGAACCGGCCCGGCCTCGGCTCCTCCTCGACGGCATAGGCCATGTCGGGGACCCCGTGGTTGGCCCAGGTGGTCCTGATGGTGTAGCCTTCGCGCTTCACGACCTCGCCGCCCTCGAGGTCGTGGACGCGGATCTCGAAGGTCGGGTTGAAGTGACCGAGTCCAAGTAACCTCTCGATCCGGTAGGTCGTCTTAGGAGGCCCGAAGATGTCCAGCGGTTCCTTGCGCTCGTTCAGGTACATCGTCTGCACAAGGCCTGGTAGCCCGAGGAAATGGTCCCCGTGGAAGTGGGAGAGCAGGATGCACTTGACCTGCATGAAGCTGATGGAGGTGTACATCATCTGCCGCTGGGTCCCCTCGGCGCAGTCGAAAAGGACGACCTCGCCGTCCATCATGCGCATGGCCACGCAGGCCAGGTTCCGCTCCTTGCTCGGATAGGAGCCGCCGGTCCCAAGGAAGACGAGCCGCATTGACCCTTGGATGAGGGTTATGGTTTAAAAATTGAACGGAACATACAATACATTATATATATGCAATATTCTAAGAAATTGATAAGTTATATATAGCAATAGTATAAAGAGAACAAATAGAGCACGGTGTTCCGGCATGCCTGGCAAGGATATCCCTCGGTCAAGAAAGGCCCAACTGGCGGCCCTGGCCATCATGTTCCTGATGGTCGGCCTGCCATCGGTCCTCCTGGCGGAGGACTTCAACGGGCCCATGGGGTCCGTGCCGGACACGGACTCGGAGCCGAACAACAGCGTTGTCGAGGCCACGCTGCTCGACCAGGCGACCGTGCAGCTCCACGGGACCCTGTCACCTACCGACACGGACGATTATTTCAGGGTCGTCCTGAACGTCGACGAGGCCAACAAGGTCGCGGACAGGCTCGACGTCCAGGTCAAGTTCGATTCGTGGAACACGGAACCGTCGGCGGCGATCATCGACCAGTGGGGCTTCGTGCTCGACTACATGCCCGGAACGAACGACACACTGAGCGTCGCCACGGCCCCGGACCTGCACGGCAACTTCTACATCAAATTGCATGTTGTCAGTGGCCAGTCTGGCTACGACCTGAAGATCACGGTCACACAACATGTATTCACGAACCAGGACAGGAACAACCAGCCATCGAGCGCGGTCCAGCTCCAGCCACTGAACCCGGACCGCATTAACACGACCCTGTCCGGGGACCCGGACCCGTCGGACTACCAGGACTTCTACAGGGTCAGGCTCGAGGCCCTGGGCCAGGAGGGGCCGGGGTTCGTCTCTGTCCACATGAATGTCGGCCCCAAGGCATGCTACAGGCTCGAGCTGTACGACAGCTACCTGACATTGCTGGCGAGCAAGGTCGACCTCTCGGACCCTGTCCCGGGGACCTCGCAGGTGCTTTCCTACGTGACCCCGATCTCTGCGGACCTCTACCTGCGCGTATGGGCCGCGAACGGCACGGGGCCGTACAACCTAACCGTTTACCTTATGACGATAACCGACCTCCCGGACGGGAGCATCGACCAGGCCAGGGACCTGGTGTTCAACGGCACGGACCCGCATGTCACGGCCCTGACGGAATCCCTCGGGTACAATACCTACGACCCGCAGCGCGGCGATGTCAATGACATGTTCAAGTTGAATGTCGTCGCGGGCGAGCTCGTGGAGGTCAAGGCAACATCGGTCCACTATGACGGCCCCACGGACATGCCGCACATGTCCCTCCGGGCATACGACCAGGACGGAAGGCCTTACCAGTTCAACCGATCCGGCGAGCATGTCAACGGCGGTATGGGACCCGTCGGAGACCTGTCCATGCTGCCCGACCATGATGCCACCGTCTATATCGAGGTCGGCCTGGACGGTGGCGCGCCCGGCGGCGGCGGGTATGGCCTTGATGTCTTCGCCGACAGGCCACCGCAGATCGTCAAGGGCGTTGGTCCGCAGCAGGATGTCCAGCTCACGGACGCCGGTCCCACGGTGCTAGTGGACCTGGCGCAGCTGTTCCACGACCCCGAGGGGGACGCGCTGGGATACTCCTACGCCCTCCAGGACCCTGACGGGACCAGGTTGCAGGACGGGCTCAAGGTCGACCTCAAGGACGGTTCCGTGACGCTGACGCCCTGGCCCAGGTTCGAGGGCCACGGGGTCCTCGCGCTGATGGCGACCGAGAGCGAATACGGCATCTCGACGGGCATTTCCTACGATGTCACCGTCGGCAGCTGCAGCTGCTACAAGGTCGAGACCCTGGCGCCGTACAACGTGACGGGCGCGTTCCCCGAGGCGATAAAGCTCGTCTACGGCATCCACGAGATAGACACATCGATCGACCTGTCGAGGGTCTTTTACGACCCGCTGGGGCATCTGATCGAGTTCACGGTCGAGGGTGACGGCGTGCTGAGGACCATGACCGACGTGGTCTCGGACACGGGCCTTACCAACGGGACGGGCCCGGGCTCGGATGCGTTCCTGGCCGGGTCCCACATGGAGTCCGCCCTCGTGAAGGGCATCGTGAGGATCACCCCGGGCAGGAACCCGGTCACATCGGGCGTCCCGTCGACGCTCGTGCTGTCGGTTACAGACGAGGCCAAGGCCGGCGAGGTGGAGATCCAGACCAAGGTCAGGCTCAGGGCCTGGCCCTTCGCTGGGAGGATGGCCGAGTCGTCCATACCGATCGAACTCACGATCAAGGTCGTCCGTGGTCCGGGCCATTCGCCGCAGTGGGCCCTGCCCGGTAACTTCCCGATGAAGGAGGACGGGGCCATCACGATCAAGTTGGACCAGTACATTTATGATGCGGACAAGGCAGACAACGGCACGCTGGCGTACCGGGTCGCATCGACCAGGAACAACATCTCGGCCACCCTGGTGAACAGGGAGACCTTCACGCTGAGGGCAAAGCCCGGCTGGTGTGGCGTCGAGAGGGTCATGTTCACGGCCAAGGACAGCTACGGGCTCATGGCCGGGACCTACGCAGACGTGGACGTGGGCTGCATCCCCAAGGGCCCGGTCCTCCAGTCAGCGAGCCCGCCCACGGGCGAGAGCATCGTGGTCTTCGAGGGCGAGGAGGTCGTGTTCTCGGTGCTGGTCTCGGACCCGGACAGCAGCCCGTCGGCGCTGGTCTACGATTGGTACGTCAACGGCTATCCGGCCGTGGCCGACGGTGGCCAGAGCTTCAAGCTGACCCCGGGGACGGGGACAGCGGGCAACCACAGCGTGAGCGTCGTGGCATCGGACAGCCGCACCGGGATGTCCGTCAGGGCCAACTGGACCCTGACGGTCAGGCACATAAACCAGCCTCCCAAGGCTTGGATAGACGGCCCAAGCCTCAGGAACGGGACCGTCCAGGTCCGTGTAGGGGAGGACATCAGGCTGACGGGAAACGGCCTTGACCCCGAGGGGAAGGGACTAAAGTATACCTGGGACCTCGGGGACAGCAGCTACGCCGTCGGAAAGCAGGTGACGCATTCCTATGGGGCGCCGGGCCGCTACACGGCGACGCTGGTCGTCAGCGACGGGGAGCTCTCGACCTACGTGCATGTCAATGTCACGGTCAAGGCCCAAGGGGTCATTCCGGTCGCGACACCGAGCGGTTTCAATTCCGCCGTCGGGCTCTGGGCCGGCGGTCTCCTGATCATCGTGGCCCTGTTCGGCATCGGGTCCAGCGAGCCCGGTAAGTTCAGGCTCTTCCTGCTGTTCACGGTCCTCTACACGAAGCTGAAGGGCACCGAGGTGCTCGACCACTACATCCGCGGGAGGATACAGGGTTACATCACGGCCAACCCCGGGGCCCACTACAACATGATCAAGGCCGACCTGCAGATCAACAACGGGAACCTGGCCTACCACCTGAAGGTCCTCGAGCGGCAGGGATACATCAAGTCCATGCGGGACGGCATCTACAAGAGGTTCTACCCCGAGACCATGAAGGTCCTCAGGCCGCCGTCGTTGCAGGAACGGATACTCGTGCTCCTCAGGAACCACCCCGGGCTCTCCCAGAGGGAGATCGCCAGGGAGCTGGACTCGAGCCAGTCCACGGTCAACGACTACATCAGAAGGATGTCCGAGGCCAACCTTGTAAAAGTGGAGCGCTCGGGCGTGACGAACCACTGCTTCGTGGTCGAGATGGAATAGGATTCTAGGGCCCGAAGGATTCGTTCCATGTGCCGTAGTCCTTTGCCGTCTTCCTGACGAAGGTCCTCTCGCATTCCTTGCAGAAGAGCCGCCCCTCTCCTTTGAGCTCGAGGGGCTTGGCGCAGCCGTCGCATATCGCGAAGATGACGCCGAGGCTGTCGTCCTGCGTCGAGAGCTGGACGTTCGGATCGAGCTGGAGGACCTTGGCCCGGACTATGTCCCTGACCCTGAGCTCGTTGTCAAGATTGTCGACGAACCGGTTCGCGACCTTGGAAACATGGATGACCCCGTCGGCGGCGTTGCTGACATCGCGTTTTTTCCCGACGACCTTGATGATCTCTGTGATGGCCAGGGCCTTTTTAATGTCCGTGATGCGCCCTATGACCGTGTCGCCTACGGAGACCCGGACCAGCGGATTGACGGGGTCCACGCTGGCCACGCGCTCCTTCCGGTCGAGCCTGGCCCAGCCCACGGCCGAGGCCCGGACCTTCCCGCCCTCCTCGAAGGCGCAGTTGCCGGCCTCGAACTCCTCGGAGCAGGCGAGCTCGTCGCCTGGCATGACCATCTTGCCGTCAATGTCATCATCGTCCAACGCGGGGACCTCCCTTCCTGGCCTTCGATGGGGCCTTGGCCGCCTTCGGGGCCCGCACGGTCCTGAAGAGCGTGGCCTTGAACTCCATGCGGTCCTTCCTGTGGAACTCGAAGGTGTGCCGTATCTCGTAGGTCAGCCTTTTCTCGAAGGTGACCTCGGCATTTAACCGTTTCGCAAGCTTGCGAATATAGTCCTCACAATCCGTGCTGTGGAGGCTGTACACGACGGGGCAGAGCTCCAGGGCCTTCTCCACGAACGGCACGTCCGCGTGTGGCCGCTGGCATCCGAACGGCGGGTTCATGACGACCGTGTCCCCGGGCTCGGTGAGCTCCGAGACGTCCATGACGAAGAAGTCGATGTCGAGGCCTCGCTCCTGGGCCAGCCTGTGCGCGATGCGCACTGAATGCTCGTCCACGTCCACCCCTATGACCTCGCTGGCCCCGAGCAGGGCCGCGCCGATAGAAAGCATACCCGTGCCGCAGCCCAGGTCGATGACCTTCTTGCCCTCGATGTCGCCGTTGGACAGGGCGATATAAAGTAGCTCGGCGGCCACGTCGGCCGGGGTCCGGTACTGCTCCAGCTCAGCCCTGGGGCTTGGGTGCGGAGGGACCTTCTCGAGTGCGATCTCAAGGGCCTTCTGCTTCATGATTTTGGGCCTCGGCCTGTGATTAGGGCTTGAGAGGAATTAAATCTTTGTTCGATGGGGGAGTAAAGAGTGACATATAGTATCAAAAGTAAAAAATAGTCTAGATATCAAATACGGTCTAGAGGTGGCAGGGATGAAGCGAAGGAACATTTTCGTCCTGATAGTCCTTGCCATCCTGATCATCGCAGGCATCGGCTGGGTGTCCACGATCAAGCATACGATGATAACGTATGAGGTGAAACCGCAGGGCCCTCCGCCGGTGGATGTGAAGTGGGACCCGGTATATATTTTCAGCAAGCAGGGCTACGAGCCAGGCCTTGTCTCGACCTCGACGGGAACCATGTATTACACTGCCCACAAGAACCTTGACGACAAGACCTCCTGGGACTACCTGGCGTCCTGGTTCTTCGTAAGCACGGACAACGGGAACACATGGAAATCGCCGACGGACCCGATGCCGCTCGGCAAGAAGTGGCAGCACTACCTGGGCGACGAGGGCGACATCGGCGTGGACGGCCAGGACAGGGCCTACTTCGTGGACACCTATCTCCTCGACAACCATCTGCATGTCTGGGACGACAAGGGCGTCTGGGCCTATTCGGAGCACATCCAGAAGAGCGGCGGCATGGACGACAGGCCCTGGATATCGGCCCAGGGGAACGGCATACTCCATTACCTGGGCAACAACGGCCAGGTGGTCAACGGCGGCAGGTACTGGTATTACAGGTCGACCAACGGCGGCAGGACCTGGGAGAAATCGATCCCGGTCCCTGGCAACGGCTGGGCCCTGGTCGATGCCGAGCGGGATGGGAAACACGCTTACATCATCGACGAGAGCGATGTGGACGTCCCGGCGGACATACTCATCTACAGGACCGATGACGAGGGCGCGACATGGAACTTCGACAGCCCCATAAAGATCGCCCACAGGGACGGCCCCGGCCGGGCATTCCCCGTTGTGAGCGCCGGCCCGAACGGGACCGTCTTCGCCTTCTGGAACGACGCATCCAACGGGACCACGAACGGGACGAAGCTGTTCATCGGTTGGAGCGTGGACTACGGCATGACGTGGAACTATACCAATATCACGCCGTTCGCGGGCTTCTTCGACTACCCGACGCTGAATGTGGGGGCCGATGGCTCCCTGGGCGTGACATTCTACGCCTCGGACGACCTGCCGATATCGTCCAAGAGCGAGTGGTACATCATGGGCGGCATCCAGAGGAACGCCATCCAGGACCCGGTCCACATGAACTTTTCAAGGGCCGACCCGCACCCGGTCTACGTCGGTTCGGACCTGCACGCGTTGCATGACCTGATGGAGTGCGCCATCGGGCCGGACGGTTATCTCAACGTGGCGTACCAGTATTATGTCGGGCCCGCCAACGGGCACAGCGACCTGTACTTTGTCAGGGGAACGCTGCCGCAGAACGCGACGATCTAGGGCCGAGATTGTCCTTGACCCGTGCAATGCTTATTTATTCAATCGCACATATTGTTGTCGGATGACCGGGAAGAAGGGGCTTCGGAGGAGGGCCGAACGCGTGGGCCCCGAGGAGTTCCATATCCTCTGCGATGTGTGCGGGAAGACCGCCATCACTTTAAAACAGGGAATATTCCTCGGGAACGTTGGCTTCGTGTACACGGGCATAACCCACGAGACCACCTTGCCCATGGAGGAGATGCCGAAGGTCTTCGATTTCCTCGGGAAGGAGGCCGTGGGGGACCTCCACAATTATCTCCACGAGCACTTGGACATATGGGAGGGCCTCGACGCCTACTGCCCTGAATGCGATAAGATATACTGCCGGGAGCACATGAAGATGGAGGTCGTCATGGACGAGGATGACCCTGGGTTCTATGACTGCACCTACGGGACCTGCCCCAACGGCCACCGGCGCATGATAGACGACTGAGACATGAGGAGGGCAATAGGTTGCCGACCGTCACGAGCGTCGATATGGGCCTCCTTGCCATATTGATCATCGTGCTCATCGGCCCCTTCCTTTGGAAGGTCATCGAGCAGAACCTCGAGGCATTTCTCTTCATCATGGGCATTATAGCTGCCACCATCGCCGGTGTCTGGAGCCTGGCCTTGGTCGAGGATGCGATCATCCAGCCAATCCTCCAGGGCATCGTGCCCATCGTCCTGGTGGCGGGCATAGCGTTCTACTACGGTCGTGCATCGATCGCCCGATGGATGAAACATCTTCAGAGAAGGATGTCCTTCAAGGTCTTGGTCTTCGTGATCGTGGTGGGCCTTGGGTTGTTGTCGTCCGTCATAACGGCCATTATCGCGGCCCTCCTCTTGGTGGAGCTTGTCCACCACATGCCCCTGGACCGCAGGAACAGGGTCGAGCTCGTCATCGTCTCTTGCTTCTCCATCGGCTTCGGGGCGGTCCTCACACCAATGGGGGAGCCTCTTTCGGTCATAGTCATCAATGCGTTGAAGGGGGCCCCGTACTATGCGGACTTCTTCTTCCTCTTGAGGAACCTCGGCATCTATGTGGTACCTGGTCTCATCTTCTTCGGCATCCTCGGTGTCCTTATCGTGGATGGGAAGCCGCACAAGCTGCTGAAGATGATCTCCCTCGCGGAGGAGGACGCAAAGGCGACCAGACAAAAGGCGAAAAAGAAGGACGAGAAAGATGATGTCCCTGAGACCATGAAGGATGTCCTCGTGCGGGTCCTCAAGGTCTATATTTTCGTTATGGCCCTCATATTCCTCGGGAAAGGGATGGGTGCCCTGGTTGTGAAGTACTTCACGCTGGTCCCGGCCATGGGCCTGTACTGGCTCAACATGGTCTCGGCCGTGCTCGACAACGCGACCCTGGCGGCGGCCGAGGTCGGACCGGCTCTGACGATTGTTCAGATCAAGGGGGCCCTCATGGGGCTCCTGATATCGGGCGGGATGCTCATACCCGGCAACATACCGAATATCATCACGGCCCAGAAGCTGAGGATCAAGAGCAGGGAATGGGCCCGGGTCGGGGTCCCCCTCGGCCTGTTGGCGATGTTGTTCTATTTCGCGTGGCTGTACTTCATCCCGTTCCCGTGAGGCGATATTGAATCGGGTTCCAGAACTAACAACTCTCACATATCATTTTCTCGGAATGGAACGATCCCCTCAATTCGATGGGATTTCCAAAAAGAATAACAATGAGGACCACTAAGTTGAATATGAGAGGGATGCCGATTACATCAGATTTTATCGCGTGGATATTCCTTCTATTACTCCTTTCGATAACAGGAATGATCATAGGTATCTATGGCCTTGAAAGAAGGAATATACCATGGTTCTTATGTGTGATTTTCCTAAATGGAGGATTGGCCGGTTTAACGCTCTTGATAATAATTGCGTTGAATTGGAGTGGGATATTTGGACCTGCGCTTTAGTGTGAAAAAAAAGGAAAAGGTGGGGCCCGGCCATCGCCAGGCCCGTTCCCTAAGTGCTCACTGGTCTTTTGCCGCCCGCCCAGCCTTGATGACCAGGACGACCGCCATGGCTCCCAGGAGGGCCACGAACTCGAAGCCCGGTGCACCGGCCTGCTTTGCTGTCGGGTTGCCGGACCCGTACTTTTCGAGGTAGGTCATGAAGCCCGCGGGCGGGACCGCGGATTCGACGTTGTTGGTCTTGCTCTCCTCCTTTTGCTTGTTCGCCGGGTCGATGGCAAAGTAGACTCGGCCCGTGCTCTCGTGCGGGAGTTTGATGCCCCTTAACTGGGAGTTGGTCACCGAAGCTGTGACATTCGTCTCCTTGCCAGCGTCGAGCGGCCCCACGGTCAGGGTCGTGATCGTGTATGGGGCCAGGTCCATGTCCGGATCGAGGATGCCGTCCATGTCAGGGTCCGGGTCGATGGTGTAGACCCCGATGGTGGTCGAGGTCGATGTCGTGTTGCCGAAGTTCTTGATGTTGGCCGTGATGCCGTAGGCCCCAGAGCCGCCGCCGCCCTCCACCCGGGCGCCATGGTTGCCGAAGCCCAGGTCCTCCTCCTTGAGGGCCGAGATGTAGACCACGCGGCCGGTGGTGTTGCTGTTGCCGGCCAGGTCCCAGGCCGTGACCTTGAGGTAGAGATACTTGCCACCGCTGTGGAGCCAGTCCATGTCCGGGAGCTTGGCCGAGTACTTGTTGCCGACATGGGTCGTCTCGAGCGCGGTCCATCCAACGACGTTCGGTCCGCCCTCCTCCTTGTCGCCGATGCCGTAGTAGAGGGTGACGTTCTCCTCTTTGAGACCGGACACGACGCGTCCCAGTGGACTGTCATCTACCCTTATTGAGAAGGAGTAATCCTTGGTCTGTGTGCTGGCCTCGGGAGTCGTCCATGTGCCGAACTCGGGCGGGATCGTGTCCGTGGCCGCAGGGCCCTGGGTCGGGGTCATGGCAATGTTGGCCACCAGGATGGCCACGATAGCGACCGAAATGATACCCACGATGGCGAGCATGACCGCGAACCGGACCTTGCCGGGGTTCACGACGTTCTTGCCCTTGAAGGTCAGCTTGTAATAGACCCACTTCCTCGGCGGGCCGACCTCCGGGGCCTCCAGGGGGTCCTCGGACTTGATGGTGGTCATCCGCTCGTCCCCGTCGAGCCTCTTGACGAGGCCGACCTCGCGGAGCTGCTCGAGGTGCTGGTACATGGTGGCCTTGTTCATGTTCATCTCCCGGGCGAGCTCGGAGACGGTCTTCTGGGTGCCATCCAGGTGCTTCAGGATGTCAACCCGGGTCTCCGATGCCAGGGCCTTGAACGTGCCGCGGTCGAGAGTTATGCGCTCGTCGTTACCTATGCTCATTCTGCTCCCTCCTGCTGACCACCGGTCAATCCTACGATTTACCGGTATTTCTGGTTTTTGGGGTGGGCCCTCCAAGGGCCTCGATACCTATTATGGCGGGGGGAATATAAGCCAATAGGGTTTTTGTTTGGAAAAAACCAACCCTAGAGTATATATGGGGCTCACCGGACGACCTCTGGGGCCATATGCTCGTTGAAATGGACCTCCCTGGAGCAAACGGCCTTGGCCTTGTCCCGGACATGGGGGTTGACATCGTCGGCGCACATGAGAACGGTCAGATCCTTCCAACGGGACATGGCCTTGAGGAGCCCGCCCATGGTTTCCACGTCGATATAGCAGGACAGGGCGGAGAGGTCGTCGACCATGACGAAGCTGACACCCTCTTTGATCATCTTCGCGTGGCCCTCTTCCGAGAGGAGGTCCTGGACCTCCCCGAAGAACGGGTTGGCCATGAACTTGACCTGCTTGTCGGTGGGCAGCGGGGGTAGCCCGGACACCTTCGAGATGGGATCGAGGAAGATGACCCGGTCGGGATTGATCTTCTTGGCCATCAGGAGGCGCTTCATGATGTCCGATGGCCGGTCCACGGTCAGGAAGACGCCCTTCTGGCCCTTGTCCTTGACCAGATGCCTGAGCAGGAGGATGTTCAGATGCGAGTTGAACCTCTGGCAGACGGTGAAGAGGATAGGGGTCCCCCGGACGGAATCGAGGATGTCGAGGACACCCTCCATCGTGTCCACCTTCATCTCTGCCATGGGCCTCATCCCGCCTTCGATATCCGTCGATGGAACACGCTGATTGTCTTGGTCATAACAACACCGGCCAAACGGGTCTAATTGTTCTCCTGCTCCAATTCCCTCACTGCCAGCAGGAAGCCCTTGCAGAAGGCCAGGCCGAGGTTCATGTCATACTTGGAGACAATGAGGAACCCTCGGGATAGGGCGCATGCCCTTTCCTTCAGGATCTCCGCCTTGTCCGTGGGTACGACCTCCTTTTCTTCTCTGATCTCTAATTTTATTCTTTTACTAAAATATAATTATCGATGTATGACTTCTTCTATAAAAAATTTTCTATTAAGCTGTTCACGCCATTTTGCAGTTCTTAGACATTCTACTATATAATTAATAAAGGCGTGCGATTTTGTCCGATTTACACATGAAATCGAGCTTGGCCAGAAAAAGGGCCGTTGGAGGCGGATTTTCCCTGTGTGCCGATGGGTTTTTCATTGGGAAGGTGGATTCGAGGCCTGCGTCCCAAGGAGGGTCTAACATGGAGGTCGAACAGGTCCAGCTCAAGAACGGCACAGCGCTCGGCGTCAAGATTGACATGAAGGTCGCGCCCTTACTGCTCATCAAGACCGGAAAGGGCTTCGTCATGTGCGGCTATCTGAACATCGAGGCCGCCGAGAAGATGGGAGACGCCGCAGCAAGGGTCTCGGGAGTGAAGACCTTCGAGGACGTCCTAAACGCTAAGGTCAACATGCTGACGAGCAAGGCAAAGGAACTAGGGATCAAGGAAGGCATGACGGGAAAAGAGGCCCTCGAGAAGATGCTGTAGAACCCTAGCCAAGTATGTTCGTGATGTAGGGCTTTATCGAGCCCAGGAACTCCGCCGGGCTCGAGAAAGATGCCGTGGCAAAGTATTGGTACCAGTGGCAGTGCCGGTCGCACCTTCGCATCATCTTCCTGCGCTTTTGCGCCTCGGCCGACTGGACGATCTCGTTGAGGGGCGTCTCCAGCAGGCTGAAGGGCTTCTCCTCCAGGGTCCTGCATGGATAGAAGACGCTGCCGTCCGCGTCGATGATGATGGATGCCGCGTTGCAGGTGTGGGGCCTCTCGAAGTCCATCAAGTACCGGTCCGGGTCGATGATGGTGTTCGGATATTTTTTCTTGAGATTCATGACCAGGGCTACGAACTCCTTGGGGTCCGGGAGCATGTCCTCGGTGTTCGGGATGTGGCAGGCCGGCATGACCACGGCCTTGGCGCCGGCCTCGTGGCATTTCCGGATCTTGGTCTTGAGGACCCCCATGTCCTGACTTCTGACAACGATCTGGGCGCAGACCACCGGGCCCCATTTGACGAACTCCTTGACCTTGTCGTAGAGGTAGACGTTGCCGTGGCCCTCGTCCATGCTTATGTGCAGGAAATCGATGTATTTCCTGTATTCTTCCATGTCGATGCGGTGGAACTGCTCGCCCGATGTTGTGAAAAGTAGCATGAAGGGCTTGGTCGAGGCGTACTTGAGTATCTCGCCTATGTCCTTCCTCAGAAGGGGATCGCCGCCCTCCATGCTGAGGAGGAAGATGCTCGAGCCGGCGATGTTGTCGAGGACCCGGAAGACCTCATCGGTCTCCAGGTTCCGGACCTTCTCGAGGTGCATGTTGCAGAACGGACAGCGGCGGTCGCAATGGGTCGTTATCTTGTAAGAGGCGTAGAACGGGAATACCTGCTCCTGCCTTACCATATTGGAGAACATGTATCTCGTCGATGAGAGATATTTCGATACTGGCAGTCGCCTCATTAATTTCCCCGGCCGTCCAGGGAATCCAGTTGTGAGATATAAAAAGGTCTGTCAGGGCCTAGAGGCTCGTTATCATCTGGGCCATCTCGTGGAAGGCCATCTCGACGCTCTCGCCCGACTTGGCCGAGGTGTAGAAGTATTTCCGGTCCCGGGAAATCGCGAGCTTCTGCATCATCTCATCGGTTATCTGCCGGGACTCCTTGAGGTCCACCTTGTTGCCGAGGAAGATGATGGGTATGTTCTCGTGCATGGCCGTCAGGAGGTCGACCCAGTAGTCCAGCTCCTCGTAGGTCTCCTTCCTGGTGAGGTCGCAGACGACTAGAACGCCCTCGGCGCCCGCATAGTATGACGCGGGCACGGCCTTGGGGGACTTGTGGCCGACAATGTCCCAGATCATGAGGACCACCAGGGCCTCCTCATTGCCCTTCTTGACGGTGACCTCCTTCCTGGTGATCTTGGTCCCAATGGTCTCCAGGTACTCGTCCTCGAACTCGTCGTAGACGAACCTCCGGATGAGGCTGGTCTTGCCTACGCCCGGGTCGCCGAGCATGCAGACCTTTTTAATGAACCGCCTGGCCATCGGGTTTCCTTCCTTGACCTAAGGACGATTGGGGGATATCGTTAGGCCTTTAAATGTTTTGTTGATTGAGTTCGAAATCCTGCCTTGCCGGGCCTTGTTTCTGGTGCCCCGCCGACAACCGAATCCCCAAGTTTGATATGGTCTTAGGTCAATGCTATTTCCAGCATGAAGTTCAAGGGCAAACTCATCCAGGGTGTTCTCATCAACAGGCCCAACCGGTTCATAGGCCTGGTCAAGGCCGGAAGGAAGCAGTACGAATGCTTCGTCCCGGACCCCGGCAGGGCCGAGGAGCTCCTCGCGCCGGGTGCCACGGTCTATATCCGGGCAGGGAAGAATAGCGAGGACCGCAGGACCTCCATGGACCTGGTCCTGGCCGTGGATGGGAGGACCCTGGTCTCCGTGGATACACGCCTGACGAACCAGCTCGTCCTCGAGGCCATGCAGGCCAAGGCCATCAAGGAGCTCAAGGGCTACAAGGTCATCGGGACCGAGCACGAGTTCCTGGGCTCGCGGTTCGACTTCCTTCTGAAGGGGCGCAAGGGCGAGATGCTCCTCGAGGTCAAGTCCGTGACGCTCATGAAGGACGGCCTGGCCCTGTTCCCGGACTCGCCCACGGAAAGGGGCAGCCGGCACCTGAAGACCATGGCCGATTCCCTTAGGCGCGGCATGATGGCGGCCGTGATCTTCGTCATCCAGCGCGGGGACGCGAAGGCATTCTCGCCGAACGATCCCCTCGACCCGGAGTTCGGCCTATCGCTGCGGGTCGCCATGGCGAAGGGCGTCGGGGCCTTTGCATACAAGTGCAAGGTCACCAAGACAGGAGTTGTTTTGGACAAGATGGTCCCCGTCAAGGTCTAGATTGGCCCTGCTTATCGTTCATCTTCCTCTTCTGCCGGGATATCCTTCAATCGAGCTCTCTTTCTCCTCATCATCAGAAATAGGGCAACGACGGAGACCAATGCTATGATCACGATTGCGGAAAAGAGCAGGTATGCCGGCGAACCCAGAAGTACAGGATCTCCCCCAGAGGAATATTTCACCTTGAATTTCACGCTCTTTGTTATGTTGTTCCCCGAATAATCCGTGGCCTTGACATATACGACATTCTCGCCCTGGGTG
>Ga0315282_10009482_pt1 | contig 15478 bp, 10 predicted proteins | sample YL17G07_20_MG_FD_203693 | JGI IMG/M metagenome (GOLD analysis project Ga0315282, IMG submission 203693) | Sediment microbial communities from Yellowstone Lake, YNP, Wyoming, USA - YL17G07_20 | ecosystem: Environmental > Aquatic > Freshwater > Lake > Sediment | place: USA: Wyoming | collected... | reverse complement strand
GTGTTGGCCTCTCTCCCCACTTCCTTCCACGAGGGAACACTGTGGCGCCAGGAGGAAGAATGAGCGCCCGCCACCCGGAGACTGCCTCGGAGCGCACCCTGCTGGAACTCGGCGGGGAGGCCGTTCACCTCCTGCGGTCGGCGCCCGCCGGCACTCTGGGGGTCTATTATCTCGGCAGTGTTCCCTTCGCACTGGGTTTTCTGTTCTTCTGGTCGGACATGAGCCGGAGCGCCCACGCCCGCGAGTACTGCGGCGAGGCGGCCCTCGGCCTCACGGTCCTTTTCTTCTGGATGAAGTCCTGGCAGGCCGTTTTTGCCGCCAGGGTCCGCGCCATGCTGCAGGGGAGCGCGCCCCCGTGGTCCGTGGCCCGCATTCTCAGGCTGGCGGCGTGTCAGATCATCCTCCAGTCCACCGCCTTTCTGGTGTTTCCCGTTGCGTTGGTGCTGTTATTCCTCCTCCCGTGGGCCTACGCCTTCTATCAGAACGTCACGGCTCTGGGGGACGGAACCCCGCTCACCCTGATGGAGACGGTGAGCCGATCCAGGGAGCAGGCGCTCCTCTGGCAGAAGCAGAATCTCGGGGTCCTGTGGCTGCTGAGCCCATGGGCGTTGCTGCTGGGGGCGGTTCTGGCTTTCTTCGCACTGTGGCAGTCCGGGGCCGGGGCGGCGGCGGCCACCCTGGCAATACTCATTCCCCTTCTCATCGTGATCAGTCCCCTGGGTCTCTTCACGGCCGGCAACGCCGCCCTGCTGATCCTGATCCTACCGAGTCTCCTTCACAAGCTCCTGGGTATTGAGACCCGCTTCACCCTGAGCGGAGCATCCGCCGTCTTCAACAGCACGTTTCTCACCGCGGTGTTGTCCCTCTCGTATCTCGTCATGGACCCGCTCGTCAAGACAGCCTACACGCTGCGGTGCTTCTACGGGGATTCCCTGGCGACCGGCGCGGACCTGCGGGCGCAGCTGCGCGCCGTGGTGCTGCGAAACGGCAAGACGGCCCTGATGGCCCTCGTTGCCGCCGGTCTGTTTTTCTCCGCGCCGGGCATCGTCCGCGCTGAATCCGCGCCCGCCAGTCCTTCCCCCTCCCCGGCAGTGGCGCCTTCCGAACTGAACCAGGCCATCTCCGAGGTCCTGAAGCAGCGGGAATATGAATGGCGCCTGCCCCGCGAAATCCCGGGCAAGAAAGATACCCCCGAGGAACAGGGAGTTGTATCCGAGTTCCTGGACAGCATTGGGAAGACCCTTCTCAAATGGCGCGACACCGTGCGCCAGTGGTTCCCGCGGCGTTCCCCCAAGCCAGTTCCAGACAAGCCCGCGCCTCCGCCTCCCAACCTAGGGTTCTTCGCGCTGGACGCGGTGCGGATCGCGCTCTACGCTCTTCTGGCGATTACCGTCGCGGCAATCCTGTGGATCGTGGTGGAGCAGTTTCGACGAAGCCGGGCGGGACTATTGCTGACGGCCACCGCTGAGGAAGTCCCCGCCAAGCTCGATATCACGGACGAGAGCGCCACGGCGGACAAGCTGCCGCCGGACGAGTGGCTGGAGTTGGCAAAGAGCCTTCTGGGTCGCGGCGAACTGCGGCTCGCGCTGAGGGCGCTGTTCCTGTCGAACCTCGCGTGGCTCGCCAGGCGCGAGTGGATCACTATCGCCCGCTTCAAGTCCAACCGGGAATACGCGCGTGAGTTGCAGCGCCGCGCCCATTCCCGGCCCGAAGCCGTGCGGACTTTCTGGGCGGACGTGGACACCTTCGATGCCGTGTGGTACGGCCGCCTCGATCCGGACACTGGGATGATTGCGGATTTCCAGGCCGATCTGGAAAGGATACGCGCCCTTGGAGAATAAGCGCAAGACCTTCCCCGCGCTGATGTTGGGGGTTGTCCTCGTGGTTTTCGCGGCCGGGATCGCCTCCCTTTTCCAGCTGCGTTTTCAGGCGGGGGACGTCTATCCGCCGTGCTCCACCCTCCGCGCCGATCCCCTGGGCGCGCGCGCCTTCTATGAATCCCTGTTGCGCGTGAGGGGCCTCTTAGTCGAGCGGAACTACCGGCCCCTGCAACGGCGGTTTGCGGACGCCGAGCCCGCCACCCTCCTGTGCCTCGGCCTCGAAGCGGGACAGCTGCGCCGGATACCGCGCGAAGAGGCCGAGACTCTGGACTCCTTTGTCCGGGGCGGCGGGCGCCTGGTCGTGACCACCCTGCCCACGCGCGACGCCTCCCGATTCCCCCTGTTCAAGCAGAAACTGTCCGCCGTGAAAGATGATGACGAGGACACAACCGATCCTCTGGAGCGCCGCCTTTTCGACCGCTCGACCACCACCACTCTCCGAAGGCCAAGAGTTGCCCTGACCAGGCAATGGGGATTCACGATGGCTTGCCAACTCTGGCCGAAGGATGCGAAGAAAGCGGTGGAGAGGGTGACGGCGGCGCGGGTGGATGGGCCGGCGGGAGCGGATCTTCCCGAGGAGATTTCCTGGCACAGCGCCGCGGGCTTTCGCGATCTCGATGCGGCTTGGCGCGTCCGTTACGCGTTTGATGAAATGCCGGTGTTGATCGAAAGAACCCTGGGCAGGGGCTCGCTGGTCCTGGCCACCGATTCCTTCTTTCACAGCAACGAAGCCTTGCGCGACGAGCGCCACGCCGCTCTCCTGACCTACCTCATCGGTCCCCATCGCCGGGTCGTTTTCGACGAGACACACCTGGGTGTGGAAGAAAACACGGGGGTCATGGTGCTGGCGCGCAGGTACGGCCTGGGGGCATTCCTGGGGTCGCTCCTGTTTCTGGCCGCGCTCTTTGTGTGGAAGAACTCCACGAGCCTGGTTCCCCTGTCCGGCGGCGCCCGCGCGGGAGGGGCGGAGGACCAGGCCTTCACCGAGGGAATCGAGTCCCAGCAAGGCTTCGTCAACCTTCTTCGGCGCAACATTTCCAAATCCCGGATTCTGAGGGTGTGTTTTGAAGAATGGAGGAAATCGGCGGGAGTGACGCGGCAGCGCGCCACGCCCGCCGACATCGAGCGCATGGAAGCGATCCTCGCCGCCGAGAACTCCCGCGCGTCGAACCAGCAGGATCCCGCCCGCGCTTACCGGGAAATGGCCGAGGTCCTGGCCGCAAAGAACCGCCTTGGAAAGAAGGATGAAGGGCGAAGGATGAAGAGTGAAGGATGAAGGGCGAAGGATGAAGAGTGAAGGATGAAGGGCGAAGGATGAAGGGCGAACGGGGAATGATGAATGACGAATGGCGAATCACCCTTGTACGATAGGTTTCCCCGAAGGGGAAGAACATGAATAGCCCCAGGTGACGCCGCCCCGAAGGGGCAAGGAACCTGGGGTACGCGGAGAAACATATAAGGGTCCCCGAAGGGGGCCAACAAAAACCTCTAACGCGGAACGGCGTTCCCACCGTGTCCTATACGCAAATCTACTACCACATCGTCTTCTCCACCAAGAATCGGGCGCCAGTGCTTGCGCCCGGTGTCCGCAAAGAGGTCTTCGGGTATCTGTGGGGGATTCTGAAAGACAAGAAGTGCCACTTGTATCGCATGGGAGGGGTCGAGGACCACATTCACATCCTGACGCACCTCCATCCCACAGTCGCCCTGGCGGTGCTGATTCGCGATCTCAAAACGAGTTCGACGGCATGGATCAAGGAGCATCAGGTGGTCCCGGAATTTCCCGGCTGGCAGGCCGAATACGCGGCTTTCACGAAGTCGCACGCGGACCGTCCCGCGGTCATCGAGTACATCAGGAGTCAGGAAGAACATCACCGCACAGTCTCTTTCATGGATGAGTTGAAGGCCCTTTTGCGCGAAGAGGGGATTGCCTTCGAGGAGCGTTACCTCGCATGAGCCGGATTAGTGCCGAGAGCGGGATTGGAATCGGGGTTGGGTTGGGGTTGGGGATGTTCGCCCCCTTCGGGGACGGGGCTCTTTGGGGGGGCGTCTGTCCCCAGGTTCCCTTGCGCCTTCGGCGCGGCGGTCACCTGGGGCTATTCAAGGTGTGGCCCCTTCGGGGCCGCAACGCACCTGAAATCGGCGCTCTTGTACGCGATCAGACAGCAAAACACCAGTGGCCCCTCTGGGACCACTCGGCGCATCGCTCGGCGTATAGTTATCTCCGGGGGCGGTTGGTGTACGGTTACCTTCGGGCTGTGTGCTGTGCGGCCGTGTGGTGTGCGGCCGTGTGGTGTATGATTGTCTCCGGGACTGGTTGGTGTACGGTTACCTTCGGGGTCGCGTGGTGTATAGTTGCCCGGCGCTTTGCCAGACATGGCTAAAAGGGTTACCTAATATGTCCTTCTTGTCCTTTACGTCCCTTATGTCCCTTTTGTCCCTTAGTCCCTTTTGCCCTTCATGGCAAATAGATAAAATCAGAAAAGGGGGGATCGCATGAACGCAGGTCTTGATGAATTGAGAGAGGTGCTGGCCCAGGCTCGGCAGGAGATTTCGAGGGTCATCATCGGGCAGAAGGACGTGGTGGAGCAAGCCCTGATCGTGATCTTCACCAACAACCATGCCCTGATCGAGGGCGTGCCCGGTGTTGCCAAGACGCTCCTGACGCGGACGCTCGCGCAGGTCCTGGGATGCTCCTTCAACCGCATCCAGTTCACGCCCGACCTGATGCCGGCGGACATCACCGGCACCAACGTGTTCAACCTCCAGAAGAACGAGTTCACCCTGATCCGCGGACCCATCTTCACCTCCTTCCTCCTGGCCGACGAGATCAACCGCGCCCCCGCCAAGACCCAGTCCGCGCTCCTCCAGGCCATGCAGGAGCGGAAGGTCACCATTGACCGCGAGACATACGACCTCCCACGCAACTTCACCGTCTTCGCCACCCAGAACCCCATCGAATACGAAGGCACCTACCCTCTGCCCGAAGCGCAGAAGGACCGCTTCATGCTGAAGATCCGCATGCTGTGCCCGGACCGCCACGAGGAGCTGGAGCTTGCCCGCAAGATGCTCGGAAACGAGTCGCCCGAGCAGATGCTGGAAAAGGGCGCCGTGCGCTGCGTCCTGAGCGCCGAAAACCTGGTCCGCATGCGTGACAGTTTGGAGCGGGTCCTCGTGCGGGATGAGCTCGTACAATACCTTGTGGACGTGATCCGCCTCACCCGCGCGCACTCGAGCGTGCTGGTGGGGGCCGGCCCGCGCGCGACCCAGGCCCTCCTTCTGTCGGCCCGGGCGTACGCCGCGCTGGCGGGCCGCGATTTTGTCAGCCCCGACGAGATCAAGACAATGGCCTTCCCGGTCCTCGAGCACCGCCTCATCCTGCGGCCCGAGCTCGAAATCGAAGGTCTCAGCGTCCGCGAAGTGATCCAGGACGTGCTCGAGAACGTGACGGTCCCCAGATGATCGTGCCCCGCGACCGGCTGCTCTACTGGACGATGGTCCTCGTGCTGCCTTTCGCGGCGATGGGAGGGATCGTGCCCTCCTCCCTGCCGCTCTGCACGGCCCTGACCGCTTTGTTCCTCGCGGTCGCCGTCCTGGACGCGGTCCTGGCCTGGCGGCTGCTCGACCGGCTCGGGGTGGAGTATCCCGGCGTGTGCCGAATGACCAAGGACCGCCCGGGCTTGCTTGCCGTCCGAATCCTGAACCCCGGCGGCAAACCCGGCCGCGTCCGCATGGGCATCCCCTTTCCGCCGGAGATCCAATCGGAAGAGGAGACGATGGAAGTGGTGCTTCCGACGGGAGAGGCGGCGCGCGTGGACTGGCCCTGCCGGGCATCGCGGCGCGGACTCCACGTGCTCGAAGCCTGCTACCTGGAAAAGGAGTCGCCCCTGGGATTCTGGAGCCGGCGCAGGGCCTTTGGCTGCCGCGGCGAAATCCGCGTCTATCCCAACCTATCGGCGGAGCGGCGCTGCCTGGCCGGCCTTTTCCTCAACCGCGGCGGAGCCGGAACCCACGCCCAGCGGCAGGTGGGCAAGGGGCGCGACTTTGAGAAGCTGCGCGAGTACATCCCCGGCGACAGCTTCGACGAGATCCACTGGAAGGCCACCGCCAAGCGCGGCCGGCCCGTGACCAAGGTCTATCAGATCGAACGCACGCAGGAAATCTACGTCCTGATTGACTCCTCCCGGCTCAGCGCGAGAACCTTCCCCTTTGCGCCGGACCCGCGCGCCACCGCGCAAAGCGCCGTCCAGGAGGTCCCCATCCTCGAGCGGTTCATCGCGACCGCGCTCATCCTGTGCCAGGCCACCGAACGCCAGGGCGATCTCTTTGGGCTCCTGACCTTCAACGACCAGGTGCGGCGGTTCGTGCCCGCCCGCAACGGCAAGGAGCACTATGGCCTCTGTCGCGACGCGCTCTACACGCTGGAGCCGCGGCCCGTCACGCCGGACTTCGGCGAGCTCTTCACCTTCATCCGCACACGCATGACCCGCCGAGCGCTCCTCATGATCCTCACGAGTTTGGATGACCCAACACTCGCCGAGAGCTTCGCCGAGAAAGTCTCCCTGATTGCCCGGCACCACCTGGTCCTGGTCAACATGCCGTGCCCGCTGGGGGTCCGCCCGCTCTTCTCCCACGCGGACGGTGGACGGGAAGGCGACCTTTACGCCAACCTGGCCGGACACTTGCGCTGGCGCGGCCTGCATGAATGGAAGAAAGTCCTGCACAATCACGGTGTCCAGTTCTCCCTGATCGGCCACGACGCCATGAGCGCCGAGATCGTCAGCCAATACCTGAGAGTGAAACAGAGGCAGGCCCTGTGATCATAGACCTCGAGAAATTCCTTGCCGCCGAGCGCCCGGTCTGGCGCGAGTTCGAAGAGACGCTCGCGAAGATGGAAGAGGGCGAGCCGGTCCGCCTGAACCTGGACCAGGTGCAACGCTTTCACTATCTGCACCAGCGCGTCTCAGGCGATCTCGCCAAGATCATGACCTTCGCCGCCGAACCCCGCACGCGCGTTTACCTGGAATCCCTCGTGGCCCGCGCCTACGCCCAGGTCCACGAGGTCCGCTACCGGGGCGGCCGGCGGGGGCCCCTGCGCTGGTTCTTCCGCACGTTTCCCCGCACGTTTCGCCGCCACGTTGCCGCGTTCTGGATCACGGTGGCCGTTACCCTGGCGGGGTGCGCTTTCGGCGCCGGCGCCGTGCTGTTCGACCCCGAAGCGAAGGCGGCCCTCTTGCCTTTCGGACACGGCGAAATGAACCCCGCGGAGCGCGTCAAGCAAGAAGAGTCCGCGAAAGAAGACCGGCTGGCCGGCGCCAAGGTCCCCTTCTCCGCTTTCCTCATGACTCACAACACCCGCGTTTCGATCCTCACCCTCGCTCTTGGCATGACTTGGGGCGTTGGCACCATCATCGTGCTCTTTTCCAATGGCGTCATTCTCGGCGGGATCGTCCTGGATTACGTGCAGGCGGGCCAAACCCGGTTCCTCGCGGGCTGGCTGCTGCCCCACGGTTCCATCGAGATCCCCGCGATCCTCCTGGCGGGCCAGGCCGGGCTGGTCCTCGCCACCGCGCTCATCGGCTGGGGCGGCAGGGTCCCCTTGCGCGAACGCCTTGGCGCCATCACGTCCGACCTCACCACCTTGATCGGCGGCGTCGCCATTCTGCTGGTATGGGCCGGAATCATCGAAGCCTTCTTCTCGCAGTATCACGAACCCGTCCTGCCCTATGCCGTGAAGATTTCCTTTGGGCTGCTGGAGTTGACCCTCCTGGCGCTCTTCCTTTCCCTGTCGGGGCGCGGGGAAGAAGAAGGGAAAGCCTCCTGGCCGCGGCGTGCCCTCCTTTTTCTCTGGTCCTATACCTCCGCGGGCAAAGACGCGTCTCCCGAGAAAGGATAACGGGCAACATGGCCGGAATGGACCGCCTCTATATCCGCACTCCGGAAGGGATCGTCTTCTCGCTTGAGTTGGCGGACCCGCTTGTCCGGCTTGTCGCCTGGGCGTTCGACTTGCTCATCATTGCGGCCGTTTCGGTGGCGACTCTCCTGGTAGTGAGCTTCTTCGGCATTTTCATCGGTCCGGGGCTTTCCGCCACCATCGCCATTCTGTCCCTGTTTCTGATGTCCGCCGGCTATGCGATCTTCTTCGAATACCTCTGGCGAGGACAAACTCCCGGCAAAAGACTCCTGCGGCTCCGGGTCATGGACGCGCGGGGGCTCGGCCTGACTTTCAGCCAGATCATGCTGCGCAACCTGCTGCGCACGGTGGACGGTCTGCCCGGCCTTTACCTTCTCGGAGGGCTTTCCTGCTTCTTCACGCGCCACGTCCAACGGCTCGGAGACCTGGCCGCCAACACCATTGTGATCCGCACTCCCAGGATCGCCGAACCCAATGTGGACCAGATTCTTCCCGGCAAGTACAACTCCTTCCGGCAGTATCCGCACCTTGCGGCGAGGCTGCGGCAGAGGATTTCCCCCGTGGAAGCGGACCTGGCCTTGCGCGCCCTGGTTCGCCGCGGCATACTCAACGCCGACGCCCGCGTCGAGCTCTTCCAGGAAATCGCCGAGTATTTCCGCGGCCTCCAGCAGTTTCCCCAGGAGGCCACCGACGGCCTCTCCGACGAGAAATACGTGCAGAACGTGGTGGACCTGATCTACCGGCCCCGAGGAGGATGAGGGATTACGGATTGCGGATTGCGGATTGCGGGTTGCGGATTGAGGATGGGGGATTGAGGATGGGGGATTGCGGATTGGGGATTGGGGATTGGGAATTGGGGCGGATGGCAGAATGCCGTCAGAACCGGCTGGTGTCCCAATCCGCAATTCGTAATTCCTAATTCCTAATTCCTAATTCCCAATCCGCAATCCGCAATCCTCAATCCACAATCAACAACCACCCCCGTTTCGAAGCGATCGGAATTGTATCCCCTGGCTGGAACGCCTTCTCCTCCTGGAACGTTTCGACCGCCGGGGCGTGGAGCCGCGCCTTCGCCGGGTCCATGCCAAGCCGCTTCCAGTCCAGCGTGAGCCGGCATTCCACCGGCGACTCCGCCCAGTTTCCCACCGCGATCAAGGTCTTGCCCTTCTTGACGTAGGCCGTGGCAAAGACGCTCGGGTCGCTCGTCCGCGCGGGGCAATCCTTTTCCCAATACCCGATCATCTTCGCATCCACGATCCCGAAACTGTCCCATACCTTCCAGACGTGCCGGGGATCGGGGCGCACGTTCTCCGTGGACCACCCCAGCCGGTTGGTCATGCCGAACACCGGCCCCAGCCACTGGTTCCCGCCCGCCTGGAGCATTTCACCCATCAGGCCAAAGGGGATTCCGGAGACCTCGACAAGCCACTGGTCCGGGGGCATGGCGTTGTAATTGAAGCTTTCGCCGAACCACAGGCGGTCCACGTAGGGGAAGAACTCCGCGTATTGATTGGCGGGGCCGATCGAGAAGCCCGTGTTGGAGTGCAGGTCCATGATGCATCCGGGCTGGTTGCGTTCCATCACCTTGCGCATCCGCTTGAGCACGCGGCGGTCGTAGGAAACGTCGTCCAGGTATAGGCCGTCTATCCCCACGTTCTTCGTGAGCCAGCCCAGCCCCTCGATGTAGTAGTTGTACCAGCGCGAAGCGCCGCTGGTGACGATCGAGGCGTCCGCCGTGCCGTCGGAATACGGATGGAACCACGACGGAGTGTAGCCCGTGGCCAGGTGCTCGCGCAGCCAGGGGAAGCCGCCATCGCCACCGCCTTGCAGGATCTCATCGCCCAGGCTGCGCAACGCGAAGATCTCCGCCACGTAGTTGGTGATCTCGCGGATGGTGTAGTAGATCTTGACCTTGCGGCCCGCGGCATGCTGTTCCTTCACGAAGCGGGTCATCTCCCCCGTAGCCACAAAGGGATAATTGATGTAAGGGTTGACCGGGTTGGCATGATGGACGTTGATCACGTTTACTCCCGCGGCGATGGCCTCCTGGCCGGGGGCGGGGCTCGCGGAGTCGTGGTAGTAACGAGCGCGGAAATGGCTGGCCGTGTCCAGCGGTTTGACCGGCGTGACCAGAAGCGCGAATTCGAAGATCAGACTCTCGCCCGCGGCCAGACTGCGCTTGCCGCTGTAAGCCTTCACGAGCGCGCCCTCGCCCGCATCGTTCACCGACACGCCGCCTTGCCCGCCGTTATGCCAACTTGCCGGCGGGGCGGGATGATAGAGATTGAGCAGGGGACCATGGTAGGCGCCGCCGCGCAGCTCGCAATGCAGTCCCGCGTGGACCCCGCCGACCCAAAGGCTGTCATAGGGCCCCGTCCATTTCCAGTCATGGGCGGCCAGCCGTTTCCCGCCGCTGCGGCCGATTCCCATCATGTACTCGGATGCTTCCTTCGTCAGGGGGATCTCCAGGCGGATGTCGCGAACACTGAGGGGTTTGGCCGCGGAAACCTTAAAACGAAAATCCACGTGCCCGTCAAACTCCATCGTGGCCTTGCTCTCCAGCGTGATACCCTCGCCGCTGCCGGCGCACTCCCAGGTCACAACGCCGCGGGCTTTCTTGGTCAAGCGCGGTTCATCCCCCTTCAGTACAATGGGGCCCTGGTCCGTCTCGATCACGAAAGCGATCGGAGCGGACAGTATCTCGACGGCCCCGACGCGAATGCTTTGAGGAAGCCCCAGCGCGTTGAAAGTCAGGTCGCGACCCAGGCAACGCACCGTGCGCCCCTTGATTTCCAGCGGCGTGTAGGGAGCGACGATATCATCGTCCGTGCCCAGGGTCGAATTCAGCCAGCGCAGGCGCGAATGCCGCCACAATTCGCCATCGCCGCTGTCCGCGAGAACGGCGGACCCGACCGTGATCGCCACGTCCACCGTCTTTGCGGGAGCATCGGACGGACGAATCGTAACCTTGCCCGCGTAGGTCCCCGGGGCCGCGGTTTCCGGAATCTGGACCCCCATCCAGAGCGCCTGCACCTTGCCTTGCGGCACGTTCACGGTTTTCACGAGCGGCGAGCCGTCCCAGTTCGTCCCGCCCACGTTGAAACACGTCATGCTGGAGGCCGGGATCGCCGCGCCTCCCGCACCGGCTTGCGGCGCCAGGCCGGTAAACTCCACGCGCAAGTCGCTGAGCGGCTGCTTGGCCGCGTAAAGCCCGATCTGAAAAACGTAATACTCCTTGCGGTCCGCCGAACCGCTGAAAGCGCCTGACGGTCCCTTCTCGATCCAACACACTGGCAAGTCATCCGTCATGCGGATGGGGTAGCGCCGGTCCTCCGGAAAAACCAGGTACGGATCGGGATACTTGGCCAACAGCCCGCGCAATTCCTCCCTCGTGGCCACCACTTCCATGGGATCGAACCGGTCGAACTCGGTGCGCGCCTCGATCCGCTTCACCTTGGCCTCGGGCAGGGACTTCCAGGCGCCTGCGGCCATATCCGCCGCCTTCAGATGGTTCCGCTCCACCCACGCCGGATCGGCGGTGTCCTTCGGAGCCACATAGCGCCCGTAGTACCCACCTCCAATCGAATCCTGCCAAGGGAAGGGCAGATAGTAGATTTCATAATCGCCCGGCGCGGTCTGCGGCTGGAAAACCAGGTCTCCGGCCTCGCGGTTGATCTCGACGCGCACCACGTTCCCCACGGCTTGCCCCGTGGCGGCATCCACCACCACGATGTTTTTGGCCGCGGCGTTCTGGTCGCGCCGCCGCCACGGAATATGCACGCGCACAGCGTCGGATTTGGCCTCAACACCGGCGATGGCGCGATGGTAGCCCCGCTGATCCACCGTCCACGGTTTTGCCGCGACGGCGCGGGGAATCTCCTCGGCAGGCAGAACACAGGGGGCCATAGTCACCATCCCCAAAGAGAGAATCGCGGCGGCAATCGAAGCGCGCATGGGGAGTTTACTCTCTTTCTCTCGGAATTCTCAGAATCCCAATCCGAAGTTGCCGGGGCCGAAGTAGGTGATATCGCCTTCGCTCCTGGTCCCGTTGGTTGCATCGTAAGGAAAGCCCCAGCTCAGCTGCCTGTCGGGACCAAACGAACGAAGTTGAAACCGTACCTCCGCGGCTCTCCCATAAGGCGGCGAGGGCGTTGCAGGATACGGTATCGGGTACTCGAGAGTGTTCACCTTGTAGCTCTGAACCAAACCGAGGTATATCCCGCCCGTATCCGCCGGATCATTGGGCTCGGCGGCGCAGTAATAATAGAGCGGGGCGTAGGGATGCAGAGGCGCCCACATCCCTCCCCCGGTGGCCTGATCCGTGGGCGTGAAAGGGTCCTTGGGCAGAGACGTGACATACGCGACGGGCGTGGTGAGCCGGTATATGCCCCAGTCCGTGATGGGCCCCCAGGGATTGCCATAGGGATAATGGTTGTAATCCACGCGGTAAGACTCGAGCGCCACAACTTCGGTGCGCACGTCCGCCTTGGCTCGGGAGATTTTCGAGCGCACCTGCGCCTCGAGGAAGTTCGGAACGGCAATCGCCGCCAAGATCGCGATAATGGCCACCACGATCAGAAGCTCGATCAGGGTGAAAGCCATTTTGGAACGTTGATGCTGATGTCTCATGAGTTTCTTACCTATCCTTTCCATAAACGGTGCCGCGCCGGGAAGCCCCGGCAACAAACAAATTCTCCCCATTACCCACGAGGGGAGAATGGAGAGGACGGCCCCTGTGTGCCGGGTCATCCGCTTTGGTTCCTCTTGTAGTCGCGCGGGTCACTCTAACGAACCGGTGGAAGTTGCCGCTTCTCCCGGTTTCCGCTTCTTTGAACAGTCTGTTCCTCCGGTGTCCCTCCTTCCCTCCAGTATGCAATGCGGGCTTCGGCCATTTCTCATTTAGCGCTCATGACGGTGACGTCTTTTGCGCGCTCGGCCGGCGCCACCTTCAGATTCACCACCTGTCCATTCCGCACCTGTCCCTCGACGACGGTGCGATACGGCGCGTGGAGTTTGAAATCGGCATTCCATTCCCTGGGCCAGGCGGGAAGCAGGTAAATCGCGCGTCCGTCCGTCTGCATCAGCATCGCCTGGAACGCTCTCATCAGCACGCCGCCGTGGTCCTGGTCGGGCACCCAGTCGTAGTTGGGACCCCAAAAGGCGGGAAAGCGGGAGTTCTTATCGAAATTGCGGGCGCGCCCCGCCAGATTCCTCTTTGCTTCTTCAGCCAGCCCCAGGTAGGCCATGAAAACCTCCTCCTGCCGCCAGCCGAAGTTCCCCCTGTCCCATGCGTGTTTCAGCGCCTCGACGGCGAGTTCCACGCCGGGTTTTCCGATGGCGATTTCCCGGAAGGGGAAGACCGCATAGAGCTCCGGATTCTCGATGTTGCTCTTCTTGTCGAACTTCTCCGCCGGCGCCAACATGCGGACGCCCTTTTCCTCCCGCGTCGGGAGCTCCGGCAGCTTGGCGCGGAAAGCGGTTACATGTTCCCGCCCTTCTCCGCTCATCAGGGCCTCGGGCAGCGCCAGCAACCGCCTCGTAACCGCGCGCAGCCCCGCCACCTCCGGCATCGGGTTGGTGCACTCCCACCAGGTCTCGACGGCCTGCGAGGGGTGCATCACGAGTTTGCCGTCCCCCCCGGTCTTGTAGTAATTGTCGAAGAACATCATCACTTGCCGCGCCAGAGGCAGGATCTTCTCTCGCAGGAACGCCTCATCCCCCGTATGCTCGTAATAATCGAGCATCATGCACGCCAGCTCGGGACCGCACACCCACTCCCATTTGTGCCATCCGCTGCTCTGAAGCTTGTCCTGGCGTTCCTCGAAGGGTGTCCAGCCGTAGGTTTCGCTGAAGCAGGGCCCCCAGAAATAGATGCACTCGGGGAAATAGGCCCCGTCGAACCCGAAGTAGTGTTTCGTGCGGTATTTCGAGAGCGCAAGAATGTCCTCCCCATACATCCGGAAAAGAGGCTGCATGAGGTCGTAGTCGCCCGCGGCGCACATCCCGATGTAGGGCAGGCGCGTGTTCTGCCACCAGTAGCCGGGCCCCCACGCGCGGTAATCGGCGTCGCCGGGCCTGCCTGCGCAGGGCACGGTGAAGATCGTGCCATTGAACTTGATTGGATACTGACCGCGGCCGGCGCACGCGGTGATGAAGCGCTGCAGCATGTAGGCGCGTGTCAGGACAAAGGTGTCGCTTTCGCCGGGGCCGGTCCCGATCTGCTGCGCCACTTTCTTCCCGTTGTGAAAGAGCTTCTGCCGGCCCGTGGCGCCGTCAATCGTCGCGGCCACGTGGTGCCACTGCCCCGGCGCCAGCGCGTCCTTGATATTCAGGACTCCCGCCTGCGTGATCAGCCTCAAACCGTTGCCCGGCCACGTATCGAGGAGGAATCCGTCGGTGCCGCCCGGCGTTGTCTTGTCAATGATGCGGGCGCCACTGGCTGGCAGGCTCTCGGGCTGCACCCAGGCTTCCAGGGTCAGCGCGGGGGAACGGTCCGCGGCCTTCAGGGCGTCCAGTGTCTTTCCAGGTTCCACGCCGGTCCAACATCCAAGCAGTTCCGGGGTGTTCTTGAGGGCGTCCTTTGGCCCCTGGGCCATCGCGGCAATCTCCTCTTCACGCAGCGCCTTGTTGAAGATCGCCACGCGAGCGATCTTGCCCTGGAAACGCTCCCCGCCGGCCTGGCTGACGCCCAGACGTACCGGGTGCTCCGACGGCGTGATCAGGGAAGGGAGGGAAGGCTTCTCTTCGGTCGCGAGAATCCAGCTCCGGCCCCAGAAATCCCCCCACCAGCGCACGTGTTCCGCCCGGCGCTTGTCGAAGGAAATGCTCTCGACGGCGCGGATTTCCGCCTCCATCGCCGCCAGCCATTCCTCCGGCGTGGAGGGGTGCTTGGTCAGAACATATACGGAAATCCGCTGGGATTTGCCTGGAGTTGTGGTCAGCGTCAGGTCGTCCACCCGTTTCCCGCTTTCCGCCGCGATCACGGCGCCAAAGGTGCGATGCAGGATCGGGTCGCTCATCTTGTAGCCCGAAAGCCCCTGGATGCGCATGGTCAGCTCCGGGCCGACCGACTTCCCGTTATGATGGTACCAGCCGATCCGGCCCTGTTGATTCGTCAGCACGGTATCCGGTTCGACGATGGTCGCTGTTTGCTTGGTGCCGGGCTTGTTCGCCCCGTTGTGAACGTCGCTGCATTCGATCGAGGGCAGTTCATACGGCGTCTTGCGCCAAATCTCGATCCGGGCCGTTGCGGTGAGGGGTTGGGTCCCTTCGGCGGTCACGTGGATCACGGGATGGTTGGCGTCCACCCACACGCGCAACACCGTTTTCGACGCGCCGCCGCCCGCTCCCGCCGCGCCCGTGATCTCGATCACGATCTCCCCGGTTTCGAGCGCCAGGGTTTGCCGGAACTTCGCGCCCGCCGTGAGCGGGTTCGGCGTCAAACTCACGCGCACCTTGCCCACTTTCAGCAGCCGCGCGTTGTCGTCCCAACTGTCCGTCCTGCTGATGTAGAAACACAGGTCGCCATTTTCCGCCATCCAGACGTTGAGCGCGGTGCTGCCGTTGCCTAGCGGCATCGTTCCCGTGTAGTCCTTGCTTGGCGAGTCCCACACCACGTAGTATTTCTGGATATCCCTCACGGCCCCCTCCTTTTGTTGCGCCGGGGAGTTTCCCACGGCACATA
>Ga0315282_10009481_pt1 | contig 15478 bp, 17 predicted proteins | sample YL17G07_20_MG_FD_203693 | JGI IMG/M metagenome (GOLD analysis project Ga0315282, IMG submission 203693) | Sediment microbial communities from Yellowstone Lake, YNP, Wyoming, USA - YL17G07_20 | ecosystem: Environmental > Aquatic > Freshwater > Lake > Sediment | place: USA: Wyoming | collected... | reverse complement strand
ATCGATCTGGCTTCCCCCTGGGACGCCCTCACGAGCGGGTGGGTGATCGGATTATTGGTGGTGCTTTCGGTGATCGAATTCTTTGCCGATAAAGTGCCGGCTGTGAATCATATCAATGATATCCTGCAGACCTTCGTACGTCCGGTGGCGGGGGCGATCATCTTTGCTGCCAGCGCCAGGGTGGTCACCAATGTGCACCCGGCGCTTTCGCTGGCTTGCGGTTTATTGGTGGCCGGCAGTGTCCATGCGGTCAAGTCTCTGGCAGTCCGGCCAGCGGTCAGCGCCACAACCGCGGGGGCTGGCAATGTGCCGGTGAGCATTCTCGAAGACGTCATCTCGACCATTCTATCGATACTCTCTGTGGTCATTCCCGTTCTGATCGCAATCCTGTTGATTCTCTTTACGAGCTGGGTGATCTGGCGGATGTGGCGGCGCGCCAACCGGTTAGGCGCTGCCTGAGCATAAACTTCATAGTAAATTTAGGAGGATTGTTATGAGCGATCAAACACCCTACGGCAGCGCTTCTTACGCTCCACCCAACAGTAGCATGGCAATCGTCAGCCTGGTAGCTGGCATATTGGGATTGACGTTTTTTCCATTGTTGGGCAGCATCGTGGCTTTGATCACCGGTTCGATGGCGAAAAAGGAAATCCATGCCAGCCGCGGCGCGCTAGGCGGAGAAGGGCTGGCAAAAGCCGGTGTGATCCTGGGTTGGATTGGGGTTGGGCTTTCGGTGGTCGGATGTTGTGTTGCAGCCGTGATATTTGTTTTGCCGTTCCTGCTGGTTGCGATCGGAATTTCGCAAGATAACAGCATGTTGCTGCCAGCGTTAATGGCAGTTTTGTAAACCAGGCTAAAACTCGGCTCTGTATACCGGGTTGCCTGGTAAAATCAGAATATCCACCCTATCAAAAAGGAGAAGAAGATGAATCAGGATTTCGGAGCTCCCCTCGAGGAACCCAAGAAGAAGAGCAACACGACGCTTATCATCATAATCGTTGTGGTTGTGCTGCTGGTCTGTTGTTGCTGCGCGGCCGCCGTTTATCTGGGCTATAACTATGGCGACCAGATCATGCAAAGCTTGGGTGTTTATTAATTAGATTGTCATATTTGGTATTCCCCATTTTGAGAGCAGTAAGAATCTCATACAAAAAGGAAGTGAGTAGTTCTCTAACAGTCCAGACATGTTCTGTCAGGTGAGCTGACCTAGCGGGCGCCCGCGGTTTCCATTTGCGACCTGAGACATCATGGCTTTGCACGCAGGATCGAAATGAGCAGCCATATCCCCAATCCGGCCGCGCTGAAAAACCCAATGATGACCAGCCATTGCGCCAGACTGCCAGGCGCAGTGGTTGGGGTGAGCATCGCCAGGCCAATGATTAACCCAGCGACCAGAATACTGAGAGCCAGACGCGTGGCTATCCGATCTAGTTTGCGCAGGATTCGTTCGTTATCCTTTAGACCCAATTGGAATAGTTCGTCGCGCTCAGCTCGCTCCAGCAGGCGGATCCCAGTGCGAGGTAGTGCTTTGAGAAGTTCAGTCCAATCTGCTCCGCCGAGTAGGAGCGCCCGCGTCCATTGTTGATTTGGTGATACCAGGCGCCAGACCAGGCGGCGGACGAACGGCTGGGAAACCTCGAATATATCAAAATCTGGATCCAATTGCAGCCCAACGCCCTCCATCATTGTCAGTGTTTTCCCCAAGAGCCACAGGTCACGTGGTAGGCGCAGATGATGGCGAAAGGCGATGGGCATAATTTCCTCGACCACATCGCGAGCCCGGATGTCCTTAAGGGAAAGGGCATAATATTTTGTAAGAAGCCGGGTGATGTCGCGCTCCAGCGCTACCTGGTCTATCTGAGCCCCTGCCGCACCCATGCGGATCAACTGATCCACGATTCCCTCAGCGTCTAGCGCCACCGAGACGAGGTAGAGACGAATCAGATCTCGCCGGTCTCTGTCTCTCAAGTATCCAACCATACCGAAATCCATGGCGCCGATCACCTCACCGGGCATAACGACGAAATTTCCAGGGTGAGGGTCGGCATGGAAGAATCCGTCTTCCAGCACTTCTTTGATGATGATACGAGCGCTGTGCAAGGCCACCCGATGGCCGTCGTAACCGGCAGCTTCCAGGGAGGGGATATCGTTAATCTTGATTCCGTGGAGGCGTTCCAGCACTAACACGCGTCGGGTGCTGAACTCCCAGTACACTTGCGGAATATAGAGATTGGGCTCACCAGCAAAGTTCTCGCGAAAACGGTCGGCGTTACGTCCTTCACGGTGGAAATCCAGTTCGTTTCGGAGGGTGAAGGCAAAATCATCTGCAATACTGACAAAGTCATATATCTTTCCCAACTGCGTAGATTGCGCGCGCAGTGCCAAGGAAGACAGGATTTCAAGATCGGTGCCAATCATGGTGGTGATGCCTGGCCGTTGAATCTTGATCACAACATCTTGACCACCGGGCAGCGTGGCGGCGTGGACCTGGGCCAATGATGCCGCTGCCATCGGCTGAGGGTCAATCGTGTTAAACATCTCTTCCGGCTCATGCCCAAGTTCTTGGGTCAGCAGACCACGGATTGCCTCCCACGGCTCTGGTGGAATGGTGTCCTGCAACTTACTGAGTTCAGCAAGGTAGGCCGGAGGAAGCAGATCGGGACGAGTGGAAAGGATCTGCCCAAATTTGACAAAGGTCGGACCTAGTTCCTCCAGCGCAAGCCGGAAATGTATCGCCAGGTCTTCGGGCAGCGTTGGAACACTCCTTCGGGCTGGAAGCCGCAGGATTTGGCGCACGGAAGGCCATTCCGGTTCCAGATGGGCAAACAAAAAACCAAAGCCGTGCCGGAAAAAGGCGTTGGCGATCTCACGATAGCGCTGCAGATGGCGAAAGGAACGCAGGGGAGAAAACATGGTCCGGTTCTTATACCATTCAAATTGTTCGATTTGCTCCGGTGTCTGTATCATCGGGGCGGGGAAGTCGTCGCCGATTTGATCCCAGCAGTGCGATCTTCTCCTTGGGCAATGTTTTGATTTTCGACCAATACTCGTTCAGTTGCTCATATGTTTGAGGAACGAAAGCCAGGCGCGCCTGTAAATAACAATTCAGAGGGTCGAGGTCGCGGCGCGCCGGCAGCCTACGGATACGTTCGCGTGTAAGTTGCATCGTATCCATCTCCATCCAGCGGTTGAGTTGCTCCCATCCCGAACGATTAAAAAGCTGCAGAGGATTGGAGAACTGCACCCAGTGTTGGCGAAGTTTACCCAGATCCATCACTGAGCGGCTAACAGAAGCCTGGGGCGGTTCGAAGGCGCCGAATTCATACTTGAAGGGGAGCGATCGGACCGGTTTGCCCGCCAAGGCATACATTTCGCACCACGCGTACTTCAACCCAAGACTCACAAGCCCCTCTTTTTCAACGCGCCGCATCGAGACCGGAATATGGGTACTGCTTAAAATGCCAAAATTTCCATACCGTTTCGCCCGGCGAGCATAATCAATATCCTCGCTTAAAATAAGTGATTCGTTGAAACCGCCCATTTTTTCATGAATTATGCGCCTTGATAAAATGCAAAAGCCAGGAGCGTGCGGCGAAATCGGTTGAATAACCCGGAAATACAGGTTTGTACCGGCGGAAAGAATTCGATCCAATGGGTTTTTATCTAATGCAGCGATGAAGCATGTGGCAACGTCATAGTGTTTAAACTCAAACTCTTCCAAAGAACGGGCAATGAAATCGGGTGGCGGCAGCACATCGGCATCAAGAAAGAGAATGAGATCCCCTCCAGCTACGCGAGCTCCTGCGTTACGTCCAGCCGCAGGCATACCACCGCGTACCAATAGTGCGCCACGTGCTTGAGCCAGCTCCACTGTACCGTCCGTCGAACCAGCATCAGCGACGATGACTTCATCCGGAATAAGGGTTTGTGCGTTAAGGGCATCGAGCAAGCCGGGCAGATACGCAATTTCATTTAGAGTGGGTATGACAACAGTTAAGCGTTGTTTGCTACGGCTTTTGCTAAGCACCAGTCCAACGCGCGGTCTACGAACCATTTTCCATTCTTGTAGTTTGTTCAACATACACTTGTATTGCCTCCTGAATTTGCTCTCGCTGAAAATCCGGCCAGAGGACCGGGGTACTCCAGAAAATTGCGTGGGCAGCGCGCCAGAGTAAAAAATTGCTTAGCCGCCATTCACCGCCGGTGCGAATCACCAGATTGACATCAGGGCAGTCAGGGCAATATAGATAGCGGGCAAAGGTTTCTTCATCTAAAAGAGAAGCGTCCAGAGTACCCTGTTGGTGGGCGATCAGGATGGCTTTTATGGCGTTTACAATCTCCGCTCGGCCACCGTAGTTGAACGCCAGATTCAAGACCAAGCGCGAGTTTACCCGCGTTTTGCAGATTGCAGTATCCAGCACCTCCAGGAGTGTAACGGGTAGATCTTCACGCTGCCCCATAAGTTGCAAACGGACCCCATTGTGGTGTAGCTCTGGTAGCTCACGGGCGGTATACTCCTCGAACAGGCTCATCAAGAAGTTCACCTCTTCCGTTGGACGATGCCAGTTTTCAGTGGAAAAGACGTATAGTGTCAGCACTTGAATACCAAGTTCTACACAGGCCTCGACGGCCCGCCGGGCTGCCTGCAAGCCAGCCTGATGTCCGGCGGTGCGCGGCAGCCCGCGCGCTTGCGCCCAGCGGCCATTGCCATCCATGATGATGCCCAGGTGGTGAGGCGCCGCAACATCCTTAGCGGTTGTGCTTTTTATGTTCATCAGGTGAAACAAACCTTTCTGGCAACGACTTTTCGCGACCGTTGCCTCGCCCGTTGGGTTGAAGATAACACTTCTGCCAGAGGGGATCGGAGAGCACCTGGTAGGCAATATCGTATTCTTCCATTCCACGGGCATAATCTGGATCCTGCAGAGCCTTGCGCGCCTCCTCGTCACTAGGCTCTGGCTCATGCCGGGCTATTAGATGACGCAAATCGCGATGATGGTCACGAGTAATGCAGGGTGCCAGCCAATTGCCTTCTCCTTTCCGGTAACCTTCCTGCCAGGTGCGAATGTCTGCAAAAAAAGGATTGTTCCAGATATCATTTAATGTGCCACCCCGCGCATATACCTCCTTGATGTTGACAGGCGAGTATGGCACAAATACGCAAGGCGCGACGGCGCCATTCCAGTCAATGTATAAATAGCCACTTCCACGAGCACGCCCGCCAGCAATGCAGCCATCCGATAGAGTAGCGTGATTCCAAAAATCCGCCAGGAAAATATGGCGCTGATGTATGATCTCCCAAACTCGTTTCCACATCCAGATGCGCTGCTCGGGTGTGGGCATCAGGTCCAGGGTGAATGAGCGGCCGATCGGCATGTAGTGGAAGATCCAGCCATACAGAGCGCCCTGTTCCTCGAAAAAGAAGTCAATGAACTCGTCTGAAAGAATTTCCTCGGCATTATGCCGCGTGGCAGTGAGCGAGATGCCGAACGGTACGCCAGCACGCCGCAGCCGCCTCATCGCGGCGACAACTTTATCAAATACTCCCACGCCGCGCCGTTCGTCGGTACGCTTCCGCCAGCCCTCGACCGAAAAAGCCGGCGTCAGGTTACCCAACGCGGCCATCCGCTCTGCAACTGCGTCATTAATCAATGTGCCATTGGTGTACATTAGAAAGAAGATATCCGGATGTTTTTCGACTGCGTCCAGGATACCTTTTCCATCGGATCGATAGGCCAGCGGTTCGCCACCAGTGATGACGAGAAAACGCACGCCCCAAAGCGTACTGGCTTCCGTAATAATCCGGTCGAACGTAGCCCAGCCCAGTTTTTCGGATGCTGGACCAGCGCTGGCGTAGCAACCTGTACAGTGCAGGTTGCAGGTTTTGCCGGGGCCGATGGTAAGGAAGCCGGGCGGGTACGTCCTGTTTTGTTCGAAGAAACGATCAATGGCAGGGCGATTGCCTCCCAGCATAATCCCATCAACAAAGTTCTCTAACAGACAGCGCAAGACATTGGGAGACAGCCATCCAGAAAAGATCTGATCTGCCATGTGCAGGATTACCTGCCCAAATTCGGTGCGATCTGCTATGACGCCAGGCAAGCTAGATGTATCTTGATTTATTCCATTTCTGGCAAAACGAATGTATCGTTCTCCAGCCCAAACAGCCGCATGGCGCATAGGACCGACATGAGACAACAGGGGTGCGGTGCGTACCACCGCCTCCATGCTTGCGCTAAGGCCAATTTTTTGTACGGTTTTCATTGTAAACATGGAAATCTCCTATTTTTATAGAAAGTGAAACGATGAGATGAATAACGCCCAGCGACCAACCACCACAAAAATCGACAACGCCAGAAGAATGATATTCAGGGGAAGAATGTTGTAATCATTACGAGGTAGGTGAACTGTAAATATCGCTAAAAACTGAATAAACCCAAACCCTATGGCAGCCAGCGGGGTCAACCATGGTAAGATGCCGGTCAGCATGGGAAGAATCATGTCTGCTGCACCAAGTAGTTCGCTTGTTCCCACAAAACGGATACTGCCGGATGATTCTTCCTTCGCCCACGCCATTTGCTCGCGTAGTTTCTCGGTCTGGAAGACTTCTCTGAAACCAATCATTCCATATATGACCGCCAGCAATATCTGGATAGTCCATAAAGCAATGTTCATTTTGACTTGACTCTCCGGTTCTGATGGTATCTTTGACACATGCGCTGCCTTACGGATCAAAGAAGATGGAATGATAGAGTTGGCGACCTATAGAGTAAGGCGCTTATTCTCTGCGCCCTGGCATTCTATTCCGCATCCATTTTAGGAGAGGCGCGAATACCTTCCCGGCCGATTGATCCAGGGCCCTCATTGAGTTCAGAGTACGATCGAATCCGGCGCCTTGCCAGGCCAGAGCTATCTTGGGGTAAGAAAACCAGGCGGGACGGAATTTTTTGCACAATCGGAGGTATATCGCCTCGTACAGCTCTGCCACGCGGGGCAAACCATGTTGCAGTGCGATTTGACGCGAAGCGTTTCCCATCTCCAAACGCAAGTCTTCAGAGCGTAACAGTCGCGCCATGGCATCCGCAAGCGCCTGCTCATCCTCTGGTGGAGTCAGGAATCCGTTCACATCGGATTGGATCAGTTCCGGCAAAGCCAGCGCATCCACCCCAACGATGGGCAAACCGCTGGCCATCGCTTCCAGCACCACCAGCCCCTGTGTTTCGATGATCGAGGCTGTAACGAAGAGATCGGCCTGGCGATAGAGATTCGGCAGTTGGTTGTGAGGAACCTGACCGGTGAAATCCACCCTGCGAGCAACTTCCAGGTTTTTTGCCAGGGATTGCAGGATGGAAGCCTGGGGGCCATCTCCAGCAATCACCAGGCGAGCTTGAGGGAATGTATGGGAAAGGCGGCCAAATGCGCGCAGAACGACATCCACACGTTTTTCATAGCCCAATCGTCCCACGTGCAATAGGGTGAGCGTCTGCGGATGATGCTGGAAAAGCGAACGGCGCGGGTGAAACAGGCTGGTATCCACGCCATTGGATACTGCCATGGAGGGAACACGCAGCCCGGCGGAGAGCAGCCTCTGCCGCATCACTTCCGATGGCGTGGTGATGTAGGGGAAACGGTTGAAAAAGGTGACAGTGTATTGCCAGGCCGCCTTTTCCACCATCGGTTGTCTCTCCAGAGGGAGCGGGGCATAGTTGAGAAAGCCAGCCAGGTAGACATGGCAGGTGCCCAGGATAGGAATGCCCAGGAGACGCGCCGCGGCCAGCGCCTGCACACCCATCACGCTCATCGAGTGATTGTGGATGACCTCGGGGTGGAATCGAGCCAATTCGCGGGTCAGTTTCGCCGGGTCTATCGGGACACGACCGCCAGGGAAGCGAGCATAGCGCAGCGCCCACAAACCGATCACATCCAGGTCGGTATGGCTGTGGGTGGGATCGGCAGCAGAATAAATGAGGACCTGATGCCCGCGCTGACGCAAAGCACGGGCCAACGCGGCAACCGCGGTCGAGACGCCCCCGTGCCCTTCAACAAAAGAATCGGTGGTAAGGGCGATTTTCATTATTTAGAAGCCTCCGGTCGATATCCGCTATTGGGGGATGAAAAAGCGGTCAAGAAATCCAGGTCGGCCAGGGGGAACTCACGAGCCGCCAGGGGCAACAGGGCATTCATTAAAGCAGCTCGCTCTTGGCGGCTCAGGTCTTCAAGGAAAACGCTTAAGTGTTTATCGGCCACACTTTTCAGAAAATACACTCGCTGCTCGGGCGGGATGCGTACCCATATATGGGGCCATACTTCTGCAGCCAGACCGACCAATTCCTGCGGAGCCAATTGCCGCGCCATGATGCGACCCAACCAAAACGCCCATTTCATCACGTCAATCTCCTTAAGTTACTTGTGGTTCCTCTTCCACCACTCCAGATACCATGCCAGGGCAAGCGCCAACCCATAGATGAGCCACAGGTATCCATGCAGGAATGGACCGAGAAGGATGGGATTCATCGTGCAACCTGGACGAATTCGATAACTTTTCTGGCTGGTAAAACGCCCCTACCAATTGAACGGCGATTTATGTTTTACCTTGTTTGTTGAAAGCCTCTACTTTGGCAACCAACTCCTGGATGTCCTCTTTGGTTGCCAGGCCCAAATCGTCCAGGGCGCTTTTCACCTCTTCATGGATCAGTTTGCGGACGGCTTGGCGTTCTTCCTCGCCGCGGTGGACCAACTGCTCGATCCATTCCTTCGCCTCACCCTTTTGAACCTCGCCTCGCTGGGTCAGTTCATCCACAATCTTTTGGGCTTTTTCGTGGGTCATAGAGAGCAGGCCGATTCCTACCAGGAAACTTCGTTCGAACAATGTACGCATGTCAACCTCCTTATTTGATTATTTGTTATCTGTGTATAAGGCAATACCGATCGTACCCGGCCCTACATGGGTGCCGATGACCGGGCTTAACTCGACAATAAAGATTTCTTTGCAATTCAAGCGTTGAATCACCTCTTCTCGAAATTCTTGGGCGACCTGGGGTGCATTTGCATGGACGATTCCTGCATGGACGGGTTGTCCTTTGGCTTGTTCTTCTGCAAGAGTGATCAAGCGTTGTAATGCTTTTCGTTTGGTGCGCACCCGTTCCAGAGCATCAATTTTTCCTTCTGCGTTGAAAAACAGGATAGGCTTGATGCTGAGAGCTGTGCCTAAGTAGCGGGAGGCGCCGCCTATCCGCCCGCCGCGATGTAAATACTCCAATGTATCCACAGCAAAAAATACATGCAAACGTTGAACCACTTCATCTGCCGCTTGACGTACTTCCTGAAGCGATTTCCCTTTCGCCGCCGCCCGTGCTGCCGCGAGGATAATCAATACTTGTCCCATTGAGGTGATGTGAGTGTCTACAATTTCCACTGGCAGGCGGGAAAATTCACGCGCGGCCGCTTTAGCCGATGCCACCGTGCCACTGATGCCAGAGGAAATCAGCGGTACAACGATGCCATCCGATTGATCTACCAGGCTTTCGAATGCCTGGAGAAAATCTTGCTCGGAGGGCTGCGAGGTAGTGGGAAGGGTTTTGCTGTGAGACAATCGCAGGTAAAACTCGTTGGGGGTGATGTCTACGCCGTCGAGATAAGTCTCATCTCCCCAATGAATTTTGAGCGGGATCACCCGCACATCATATTGGCGAACCCACACCTCTGGGAGGTTCGCTGTGCTGTCTGTCACAATAGCAATCTTAGCCATCAAGTCTCCTTTTCGAAAATAACGAAAATATTGGATAAAAAAATTAATTTAACAGGATCTGAGCCACCTCACGCGCGAATTCGCTTAGACGATGCCGGTTTTCCTCGCTCATTTGCGCAAGCAAGTCCTCATACTTTCCGATTTGGGCAAGCAGGATGGTTGCAGTACGGCGGTTGATGCGTTCCAGCGCGGAAAGGGCCAGCCCAATTCCACTCAACGCACTCAATCCAATTTCCTGAGGTAATCCGATGCGGCGCAGCCGTTCCAGCATGGCGCGGACTTGCGGCGCGTCCGGGATCGTCGCCAGGGTTATGATCATGGCCGTGATTAGCTCGGTAACAAAAATCAGCGGGGAGTGTCGTTCCGGGATACGCAACAATAAATCCATTATCAACTCTTCGTAGCCACCTGCCTTTCCTTCATGTAACTTTTGTAAGATGCGTTCCTTGGCTACTTTCCAATCCCCCAGATCAGCGAAATCTCCCGCCAATTGGTGGATCACGCGCCGGGCTTCCTCCGTAGGTTGGAAAAGAACGGTAGGACGACCCGGGCCATGCGATCCCGAATCGATATCATACTCAGCACGCACCAGACCGCGTTCTTCCAGGAGGCGCAACATTTCATAGACAGTCACTTTTCCAAGGCATAGGCGTTCTGCAATCGTGACATAATGCACGGGACGATCCATTTCCCGGTAGATGTCGAGGAACTGGCTCAAAAACTGTTGTTGGCGGTAAGTGAGTCTCCTTTTCATAAAATTCCGAAAATATCGAAAATATTATACATAACCCTTAAATATTTGTCAAGCATCTCTTCTCCCATTCACAAAAATCACGCAAAATTACCAGAAACAACTGTTTTTACGATAAAAGCAATTCTAAAACCTTTAGGGTCTGTCTTGGGGTTTGATTTTTCAACAACCTTTCATCTTCATAACCTTGTTTAAACAGAAAGTGGATGAAATGGATTCCCAACTCTCGACCAGCCGAGTGGTCTGAGTAGATTACCTGCAGATCGATTGCCCTTTCTGTAGCGAACTGATCAAAGCGCATCCGCACTCGAAGAAGCACGAGTAACCTATCTTGGTACACTTCCTCACATTTGCAGCTTTTGCTGAAAATCGCGTTTTAGCTTATCCAGAGCCAGACGAGCCTGTTCGCGGCTGGCTTGGGAAAGATTCAGTTTTTCGAATTGATCTTCGTCGAGCACTAACTGGCGGCCGTCGGGAAAAACCAGCAGGTCTAAAGCCAGGTCGATGTAGCGGATGGTATTTTCGGCTATGCTGGCCGGGCGGGTGATGTTGCAGTACCAACCGCGCAGTTGGTCATCGCGGCGGTCATGGATTTCGAAGATGTTGTACCAGCGATCGCCGAAGTAAGTCTCCAGGAAGCGGTCGCCTCTCAACAGAGGCATCCCATGCAAAAGCATATCCGGGCGGTCGAAGAAGGCTTCGATAACGATCCAATTAGCCTGGCGCTGGATCACTCTGCCGGGGTAGCGCCAAGTTTCCCGACCGGAGGCGTCCAGTTTGATGACTGTAACATGGGTTGGACTATTGGCGGGGAAGGTTTTCATCTTTTTCTTACCACCTCCGGCTGCTTATACTCCAAAAGACTAGTTGTAGAGCAAGTCTCTGACTTGCGCATGCAAATCGGAGATTTGCACTACATTCCGCACATTCCGGCAAATTTTCCAGACAACTCTTGCGTGCGCACAAGCCCAAACCACACGATTTATGGGCGTTTTCGGCATTTGCAAAAGTTAATAACATACCCATTTAGATAATATTTCCAACGATATTAGCGCCTCAGTACCTGGAAAGCTAGGCGCGGGTCAAAACTCAATCCGACTTTTTCTCCAATTCCTGGTAAGTGATCGTGCGAGAAAAAATCGAATTCCAGCGTTATGCCATTAACCTCGATAGTTGCCCGGCACAGGTTGCCGCGAAAGGAGCGACTCGTAACCACGCCCTCGACCTGAGAGCCAGTCCCTCCGTTGACCTTCACACCCTGCGGGTGCAATAAGACGGTGACCGGCCCATCCAATTTTTGGTCGCAGGGCAGCTCGCCGATTGGCAGCTCCAGGTAGGTGCGGTCGCCGATCTGGCGGGCATGCGCCGGCAAGATGTTGGTCAACCCGATGAATTTAGCAACAAAGATGGATGCTGGTTGGCGGTAGATCTCGGGGGGCGGGCCGATTTGTTCGATCATGCCGGCGTTCATCACCACTACCCGGTCTGCCAGGGTGAAAGCTTCCTCTTGATCGTGGGTAACGTAGATGGCGGTCTGGTGCATCTGGGTCAGGATCTGGCGTAGTTCGAAGACCAATCGTTCGCGCAGGTTGCGATCCAAGGCTCCAAGGGGTTCATCGAGCATCAAAAGGCGGGGGGAGGGCGCCAGCGAGCGAGCCAGCGCCACCCGCTGTTGCTCGCCGCCTGAAAGCGTGTTCACATCCCGGCCCTCGAAGCCTGGCAACCCCACCAGTTCCAGCATCTCCTTAAGGCGCGCCTTCAGGTTAGCTGGCGAGTAATTCTTCATGCGCAAACCGAAGGCGATATTCTCTGCCACATTCAGGTGGGGAAAGAGCGCCAGGTCTTGAAACATCAAACCGAATCCTCGTTGGTTGGGGGGAGTGTTAGCCAGGGATGCGCCTTGCCAGGCGACCTGCCCTTGATCGGGAGCCTCGAGGCCAGCGATGATCGCCAGGGTGGTTGATTTTCCGCATCCGCTTGGACCCAATAAAGCCACAATCTCCCCCTGAGAAACCTCAAATGAAATCCCTTGTAAAGCTTGTTTATCGCCGAAGGATTTATGAATGCCGGTCAATTGCAATCCGGGCGGATTCATTTTCAAAACTCTCCCACTTCAGCGATGCGGAAACGTTCAATTGCCAGCATACCCCCAGCGGTGACCAGCATCAAGATGGTGCTTAACGCCAACGCCTGGCCATAATTGAGCGCCCCGGGTTGGGAAAGGAAGCGGTAAATCATAATGGGGATGGTGGGATATTCTGGGCGGGCGATCAGAGCTGTGGCGCCGAATTCACCCATCGAGATGGTAAAAGCGAATATGGCAGCCACCAAAACAGCGCGCCCAACCAACGGTAAGTCGATATACCAGATCACCTGGCCGGGCGAGGCTCCCAGGACGGCGGCAGCCTGTCGCAGGCGGGGGCGGATGCTACGCAAGGCTGGCGTAAGGCTGCGGACGACAAAGGGGAACGCCACCAGGGTATGAGCCAACGGCACCAGAACCGGAGAAGCGCGCAGGTTGAGCGGCGGGCACCCCAGGGCAATAATGAAGCCCAACCCCAACGTGACTGCTGAGGTGCCCAGGGGCAGCATGAGCAAAGGGTCTAACAACTTGTTGGCAGTCGCCACGATTGGCGCAGATTGCTGTGGCTCTCTGGATAAAGCCCAGGCGGCTGGCAGACCTAATGCTAATGCCAGAATGACGGTGCTCAGGGCGTAAGCCAGTGAAACAGCCATCGCAGTGGTGGGAGGAGCGTAAAAAAGAGCTGCCCGTTGATTGATGGATAATTCGCGGTAATATTGCAGGGTAAATTGGGGAGCGATTACGGAAGCTGCCCGGCGATCTCCTCCCGCCCGGAGAAAGGAGCGGGCAACCAGAGCTGCCAGGGGCGTGATTTGTAAACTCAGCAATATCATGATAAAGGCAGTTGCCAGGATGCGACTGCGCCCGCTAACCAGGCGACGTTGGGTCTGGCGTTGGGGGTGTAAGGAGAGGGGGCGGGTCAGCCGGCGGGAAAGGTGGGTGTAAAGTACTGTCAAGCCCAGGGTGCTGCCAAGCTGCAGCAAAGATAGAGTGGCTGCTAGAGGCAAGTTGAACAGGCTGATGGTCTGATAATAAATTTCTACCTCAAGGGTGGCGTAGCGCGGACCGCCCAGCACCAGGATCACTCCAAAAGAGGTAAAGTCGAAGATGAAAACCAATAAGGCAGCCGCGGCGATGGCCGGCAACAGGAGCGGAAATGTGATTCGCCAGAGAGTTTGCCAGCGGTTAGCGCCTAAAACCTGAGCTGCCTGGCTTATGCGAGGGTCGAGGTGTGACCAGAAATCGCCAACCATGCGCAGAACGATGGTGAGGTTGTAAAAGACGTGGGCGACCAGGATGGCAGTCAGCGTGTTGACGAAATGAATGGGAGGCGCGCTAAGGTTGAACCAACTCATGGCAGCCAGGTTGATCCAGCCGCGCGGCCCCAGCAAGGCGTTGAAGCCGGCTGCCACCACCAGGGTGGGCATGACGAAAGGGATGCTGGCTAACACCTGAACCAGCCCCTTGCCCCGAAATTCGTAACGCGCCAGAAGGAAAGCGCCGGGTAACCCCAACAACAACGTCAGCGCGGTAGATAGAGTTGCCTGCCAGACTGTAAAACCGGCTACCCGCCAGAGATAAGCGGAGGCGAAAGCCTGGCGGAAGGTGGATATTGCTCCGCCCAGGGAGCGAGACAAACCGACTGAAAGGATGCTGCCAAGGGGGTAAAGATAAAAGAGTATCAGGAAGAGGACCGGCGCCAGCCAGAGGAGCAGCATTCGGGTAGATGGAGGCCTCTGGCTGCACCGTTGGCCTGATTTCTCTTTCAACGTAAAACGGTTTCGGTCCAATCGTTGATCCATTGCTCGCGGTATTGATTGATATCTTCTGGGCTCACCTGAGCGGTTTGCTCAGGAATGGTAGCGAATTCGCTAAATACGGGCGGCAGCTTGGCTTTAGGATTGACCGGAAAGACATACATCTGCAGAGGCATGTCTTCCTGGAAAGCCGGGGAGAGCATGAAATCGATCCATTTTTCAGCCAACTGGCGTTGGCTAGAATTCTTCAAGATGCCGACAAACTCAACCTGGCGGAAGCAACTTCGATCGGCGGTGATGACGCTGGTTGGAGGTTCATCGATGGGGGTTTCGGCAAAGATCACCTCCGCGGGTGGGCTGGAACCGTACGAAATCACAACCGGGCGGGAACCCCCATGAGCGCTGAACTCGGTGTAATAAGCGCTCTCCCAATCGTTGACCACCAGCAGATCGTTTGCAACCAGGCCCTTCCAATAATCCAGGTATTTATCCGTCCCGAAAACCCCGATGGTTGCCAGTAAAAAAGCCAGGCCGGGGGAAGAAGTTGCCGGATTTTCGACCACCAGCAAGCCTTTATATTCGGGCTTGAGCAGGTCTTGAAGGTTAGCGGGCGCCGCCAGATTGTGCTCGACGAAATAGTTCTTATCATAATTCGGGCATACATCGCCGTAATCCACCGGCAAAGCCCGGTTTTGGGCATCCAGTTTGAACTGTGGGGAAATTTCATCCAGGGCGGGCGGTTGGTATGGTTCGAAGATGCCCTCCGTCAGGGCCCGGCTGAGAAAGGTGTTATCGAGGCCATAGAAGACATCTGCCAGAGGGTTGCCCTTGGAGAGGATGGCTTTATTCAAAGCTGTGCCAGCATCGCCTGCTTTGAGGAATTGCAGGCGGGTATTGTTCTCCTGTTCGAACCTGGCGGCTACATTTTCGGAAATTGCAAAGGAATCGTGGGTCATCACCGTAAGCTGGCTTTTTGCCAATGTAGGGGGGGCGGCAGTTTGAGTGGGCAGTTGAGTTGGCACCGCGCAGGATGCCAACAAAGCGATGAGCAGAGCAATTGAAAGTAAAATCTTATGATCCATCTTACACCTCCAGATAATCCATTCTTCGTATCTTCCCAATAGAACCAATAGAGGGGG
>Ga0315282_10009480_pt1 | contig 15479 bp, 13 predicted proteins | sample YL17G07_20_MG_FD_203693 | JGI IMG/M metagenome (GOLD analysis project Ga0315282, IMG submission 203693) | Sediment microbial communities from Yellowstone Lake, YNP, Wyoming, USA - YL17G07_20 | ecosystem: Environmental > Aquatic > Freshwater > Lake > Sediment | place: USA: Wyoming | collected... | reverse complement strand
GGAACCAGCGCAGATCTAAATTTGAGCGGAAGGTAATCCTCGCGATCCTGTAGGGCGTGTCCTAATTCGTGGGCTGTGACCGCCAGGGCTGCAACTGAGCTTCCCTGATACACCCCCTGGGAAAGGCGCAGCACTTTTTTACGCGGATCGTAGTGGTCGGTCAGGTTACCAGGAATGGGTTCAACCTGTACATTGAATAAACCTCCCGCGCTGATTAATTTTTGAGCCGCTTGAGACCCGGTCAACCGTAATTGTGAGGGAACGCGGCTCCAACGTTTGTAAGCCGAACTGACATAATATTGAACCAGCATCATCAAGATGAAAGCTGGGGCCATGAATATCAGGTATCTTGGATCGTAGAAAAACATAGTTGCCACCTCTTAACAAAAATCTTCGCGATATTTTATTGGGGTTTGGTTAGCACCTCGATTGCTTTTTGAAGCTGAGGATCAACCCCATTATTGAAATTATCTTCGGTAAAATCTACTTCTATATCTGGCTTGAGTCCTTTACCATTGATAGTCTCTTTATTGGGAGTCAACCATTTTGCGACCGTTATTCGCACTGCGCCTTGCTGATTGACGAGTTCAGTCCAAATTTGAACCGAGCCTTTCCCATAAGATGTTGTCCCAATTAATACTCCCCGTTTTCTATCTCGGATTGCGCCAGCCACAATTTCGGATGCGGAGGCGCTGCCTTCATTGATCAAAACCACTATGGGGATTTTGGTAGCTTTGCCGCCTGATTTTGCATTGAAGACTTTCAATTCCCCATCTCCGTATTGCTCGTAAGCAATAACACCGTCGGAGATGAACTCGGATGCCACCTCGATGGCAGAATCGAGCAAGCCGCCGCCATTGTTTCTCAGGTCTAAAATGATCCCAGCCGGGTTTTCTGCCATAAGCGTATCTAGGGTTTGGCGTAAATCTCGAGTGGTTTTCCGATCTCCGAATACGAGCAATTGCACGTAAGCGACATTGTTATCCACCATTCTGCCGACGACATTGGATGATTTGATTGCTGCGCGGATAATTTCGACATCGAAAGGTTTTTCGACGCCCGGACGATGGATTGTAAGAATTACTTTCGATCCAGCCGGCCCTAAGACTTTTTGTCGAACCAATTCACCATCCAATCCGGTCATATCTTCTCCATCGATTGCAATGATCTTATCACCCGATTTCAAACCGGCTTTCTCAGCGGGCGAACCAACCATCGGGCTGATGATGGTTAAATAATCCTTCGTAACGTCAACCCAGGCTCCGATACCTTCATAATCTTCTCCACTGATCTGCGTATCGAATATTTTCAATTCTTCAGGGCTCACATACGAAGTGTTTTCATCGCCAACTGCTGAGAGCAGGCCCTCGATCGCCCCTCTCATCAATTTTACATCGTCGACGGGTTGGTCGACATATTGGTCATGAATTAACTTCCAGGATTGCCAGAAGGGGGCAAATAATTGTTGGAGATCTTGAGGTGTGCTACCGGTATTGATTTCTTGCGGTGCGCCGGTTTGTAAACCAGGAAGAACCAGAAATGAGGATAGCTGGTTCTGTGGAACAAGTCTACCGGCAATAAAGCCAGCCGAGCACATTCCCATCAGTAAAATAATCGCTACGAGACTACCGATAATGATGCGGTTTGGTGAGGATTTCATATTATAAATACCTACGTTATTTCCGTACGAATTGTTTCTTGCTTAAGATTATCACAGGATGATTAGAAATAAATAAGCGCTAGGGTAGAAATTCGAATAAATTTCCAGGTCGGTCATGCGCAAATCCAATTCTTCAAGTATCGACGATAAGAATCGGGATCGCTGACCTGTTCCGTATAGGTTAGAATTGTTTCCCCGTTTATTGGATACAATGGGTGACAGGAGGTAGGGGCTGCACCACCAGGCGTGGCAATCACGGCATGGACGAAGGGAGCCACCAGGTCGGCGTGAGGTAATTCTGGGAGCACCTCCTCAGCGGTGACGATCACATAACTGGCAGTGATAGCCAATTCCTCATCGACCGCTTTGTTCATTCCAATCAAGGCATTACCATCGTAATCAGCTTTCAGGGCATGGATAATCGCGACATCGGGTTTAATGGCGGGGAAGGCAATCAATTCTTCGCTATTATACGGATCGACCACCTTTTTCACATCGGGACGTAACGCTGGCAGATCTGTGCCCAGCCAGCCACGACCCGGCATAAAGCCCACGCCAGCCATCTGGGCTCGCAATCCAAATGCCAGGCTGGCTTCGGTTTCCTCGATAATTTCTATCGATCCAGCGTTTGCATAGAAAGTGAACATTGGAGCAAAACCAAATACTTCTAAGCCAAAGTAGCAGGTTCGCACTTTGTTGATCATTCCAGCCCCGATCAACCAGTCGCATTCAATCCCACCCGTAAAGGCGAGTAATATCAAACCATCGGGGGTATGATGCTGAGTGTAATATTCGATCAGTTTGCGTACGAACGTGACAGGTCTGCGATACAAGGTCATCCCACCAATTGCGAGGGTGCAACCAGGCGGGATTTGGGAAAGCACCTCCGGGAAGCTTTTGCGTTTATCCATCCTGGTTTTTCTTGAGCGCCTGGACTTGTTTAGAAAGTTCTTCAAGCGATTTGTCTTCGGATTCCCAGGGATTACGAGCACGAAGGGATGCTTTTCTGAACAAATCAATCTGACGGTAGGCGTCACCGTGCACGATTAGGGCATAGATGGCTGCATTGATGCCGATTACAACAAAGATGGTCAGGCAGATGACAAGGGTTGCTTTGGATGGATCCATTCTTTACTCACTGATTAATATTTTTACACTTACCACAATTCTGGAAATTCATCTGACAGGTCTAACAACCTCTTGATTGATCGGTGGGCTATGGAAGGATGTTTGGAGTTTCCAACCAAGACCGTGAAAACCCCCAACTTCTTGGCAGGTTCCAAGTTAGCGGGAATGTCATCGAAATACACGCATCTGTCCGGATGGTCAACATGGGCAATCTGAAGGGCTTTTTCATAAGCTTCTATTTCAGGTTTGCAAGAGAAATCCAGCGCTTTTACATCAATGATGCCATTCATGCAGGATTCGACGCCTAACACCTGAAGCACCCGCGAAGCATGATTGGCATCCGCATTGGTGAAAACGTATTTGGATTGAGGCAGGCTGTTCAGTAATTTACGCAATTCTCTATCCTCGTGGAGGTATTCTCCCAGAGGAATGTCGTGGACAAATTTTAGATAATCATCGGCGTCAACGCCATAATGTATTTGGAGGCCACGCAAGGTTGTACCGTAGGTTTTGAAATAATATTCTCGTAAGGTAGGGATGGTTTCTACCGGGATATGTAACCTGACTTCCATGTACTTAGACATGCGATTGCGAATGGTATCCCATAAACCATTGCCGCTCTCGTATAAAGTATCATCAAGATCAAAAAGAAGAGTTGAGTACTGCATAGGTTTAGTATAACTGAAAATCCAAAAATAATAGGCACCGTTTCTCGCAATAATAACCTTTTATTTTGAGACATTATGAACGCTCTTGGTTTGTTGTCGAGACCTTATTGCTTCTTGGGTATAATGGACACCAGGGTTTGATATGAGCATACGCATCTTGACTCCTGAAGTGATCTCCCAGATCGCGGCTGGCGAGGTTGTCGAAAGACCAGCCTCGGTCGTAAAGGAATTAATCGAGAATTCGTTAGATGCGGATTCTCATCAAATATCGATCTCTGTCGAAAGCGGTGGGCAGAGAATGGTGGAGGTTATGGATGATGGTTGTGGAATTCCGGCTGGCGAACTTGCCCTGGCTGTTAAACGACATGCAACCAGCAAATTGAACCTGGTAGAAGACCTGAACCAGATTCATACCCTGGGGTTTCGGGGAGAAGCGTTGGCCTCGATTGGTTCGATCGCCAGATTAACAATCACCTCTCGCGCAGCCGGTGACGAACATGGTTCTTGCATTCGAGTAGAAGGCGGCATTTTTCGAACCCCGGAAGCGATTAGCGTGCCGGTTGGAACGATCGTCAGGGTTGAAAATTTGTTTTATAACGTACCGGCGCGCCGGAAGTTCATGAAGAAGGAAACCACCGAACGGCGTTTCATCGATACTTTAACGACCCGGTATGCCCTGGCTTATCCTAAAATTCGTTTCCATCTCCGGCAGGAAGGTAGAGAATCATTTCAGACCAGTGGGAATGGCAACCGCCGCGAAATCTTAGCGGGATTGTATGGGGTCGAGACTGCCCGCCAGCTCATGGAGGTCATATTCGAAGAGGAAAATATTCAGATTACCGGTTTTGTTAGCCCCACCAATATCACCCGTTCGAACCGCCAGGAGATTATCTTTTTCGTTAACGGTCGACCGGTTCAAGACGCCACTCTGATCTCCGCAGTTGTCAAAGCTTACCATACCCTTTTAATGGTGGGGAGATTTCCGCTGGTTTTTCTCTTTATTGAGCTCCCGCCTGAGCTGGTGGATGTAAATGTTCATCCAACCAAAGCTGAAGTCCGTTTTTCGAACCCAGGATGGATCTTTGCGAATATTCAACGCGTGGTGCGACGGGCGCTGATTACTTTTACGCCGGTACCGGAAATCGGAGATTTTCAGCAATGGGCAAATGCTCCCCAAATTGATCATCTTCCAGCCGACCGTTGGGGAAGTCAGGATGAGGCAATACCGACCGGCTTTGGCGGTCAAGATTCAGCACCTGAAGGTGAGCATCAGGGGGTGCTTCAGTCTAAAAAGATACCCCTGTTACGACTGGTGGGTCAGGTAGCTTCTACATATCTGGTTGCTGAAGGGCCGGATGGTTTGTATCTGATCGACCAGCATGCCGCTCATGAGCGAATATTATTCGAGAAATATCTAGCCCAAAAAGATGGGAAGATGGTTTCTCAAACCTTGTTGCAGCCTGCGACGATTAAACTGCCTCCCGCTCAAGCGCGATTATTATCCGACCAATTAACTCTTTTAGATCATTTAGGATTCACTGTTGAGCCATTTGGACCTACTATATACCGGGTGCAAGCCATACCAGAGTTTTTATCGGGAATGGATCCGGCGGAAGCACTATACGCTCTGGTCGAGGAGTTTGAGGAAGATGAAACGCCTTTACAAACCCAGATTGAACAAAAAATGATCGCCCGCATCTGTAAACGGGCAGCAATCAAGGCTGGCCAACTGCTCACACCTGAAGAACAACGAGCTCTGGTAGCCGCGCTCGAGAAATGTGTTTCACCGCGGACATGCCCTCATGGTCGCCCGACCATGATCCACTTATCGGTAGACTTATTGGAAAGACAATTTGGTCGGAGAGGAGCAAGATAAGCTATAAGCAGACGATCGGCGAATTCTATGGCTGAATCGACTGTTAAGGATTGGTAATTGCCTGAACGATTGCGGGTAGAATGGTCGCCACATCTTCCCACATCACCAAATCCGCGCGCGTATCCAGATAGGTATGCGAATGATTGATAATAATCAAGTGAGCTCCCTGTTCAATTGCCTGCATCGGTAAATTGGCGGCTGGCATAACTTCTAGTGAGGAACCCGCAACCAGGATTAAATCACATTCCTTCACGACCTTAACCGCCTGAAGCCAGGCTTTTACTGGGAGCTGTTCTCCGAACAAAACAACATCGGGTTTCAATATATTATGGCAAAACGGGCAGAGTGGAACATTGCCATTTTCCAAATAATCTTCGATGATATCGGCCGATTGTTGTTGGCGAAAACAATTGACGCAGGTCATGGTTTTGATCGTGCCATGGACTTCGATTACATTTTTTGAGCCGGCGCGTTGGTGGAGACCATCAATGTTTTGGGTGATTACGGATTTGATGTGACCCAGTTCTTCTAATGCTGATATCGCAACATGAGCCGGATTGGGTTGGGCGGAGTAGATTTCTTTTACCAGGGGTCTCATCCAGTTGTAAAATTTCTCCGGGTGATAACGAAATGATAGCAACGATGCAACTTCAAGGGGGTCGTAACGTTGCCAGAGCCCACTTTTGGTAGAACGAAAATCTGAAATTCCAGACGGGGTTGAACTCCCCGCGCCAGTTAGAACTACCCCTTTTTTTGTGTTGCGAACGATATCGGCAATGGCTTGAATCTTCTGAATTGTTTTTTCTGCTAGTTGCGTCATTCGATTTTTAGATGGGGTCGGGCAACTTTTTCAACCAGTTGTTGAAACTGGCTGGCAGTTAGGCTTTCGGGTTGTTGTAAAACCATGGCTTTTTGATTGGTCGAAGCATGATATGCCAGCTCAGGTGCAGATGTGATGGTCGCGATTACCGCCCGACCCAATAGCTCTTGCACCTCGCTGATGGTGAGCTGAACGCTCGACCGCAATTTGTTGACGATAACGAATTTGGTGCGACCTTCGCCGACGCCAAGAGAGGTCAAGTCTTTGATCAGGGTTTTTGTTTGGGTCAATGTGAGTGGGACGGGTTCGATCACGACAATCAACTCATCGATCAAATTAAGAACTTTACCGGCAAAAGGGAATAAATTGTTACCCAGGTCAATCACCAGGTAGTGGGTTAGGTTAGCCAAAGTTTCAGAGATGAGCTCAAAATGTTCCCGGTTGAGTAAATATTTTGAATCCATTGGTTGATGGGAAGCCAGCAATAACTTAATCCCTGGAGCGTAGGATATCAGCTCGCGTTCAATTTCTAACGGGGTTATAACATCAGTCTCTCGTTGCAACAGATTCCTCAATCCCTCAGCGCTCAGATAGCCTAATTCAGGTCCCAAAGTGGCTTGACCAGGCCTGAAATCAGCTATAGTCACATCTTTCTGGAGGATTTGGTGGATGGTAATCCCAAGATTTATTGCTACGGTCGTGGCGCCTAAACCCCCTCTAGCTGCGATGACCCCGATAACAGTGCCTCTCTCAAATGTAATCGGTGGTGTTGTTGCTGCTTGGCCAGCACCTTTTTGAGCTCTAGCCAGCACCGCTTTTATATGCGCAAGTAGTTCACGCGGTTGGGTTGGCTTTGTAAGGTAATCGTCGGCCCCGACTTCGAATCCGAGGACTTTATCGTCTACCTGACCTTTAGCGCTGAACATGATGATGGGGATGCTTGCTGTCTGGGGGTTAGCCTTCAAACGCCGGGTAACCTCATAACCATCCATCTCGGGCATCATAATGTCTAATAAGATCAGGTTGGGCTTTTCTTTTTCGGCAAGCACTAAAGCCTGAGGACCGTTGTTGGATGCAACTATCGAAAAACCGTGCCTTTGCAACATCGCCCCCACCAATCTTAAGGTGTCAAGGTCATCATCAACAAGTAATATCTTTAAAGCCATGCTACCTCCACATCGGCGAGGCTGTTATCGGCAAGATGAATGGTCTTATGCGATATCAACCGCTAAACCTCCGCAGATAATCAGAATTGATTAATTCCAATTATAATCATTTCTGATATGTTTGCGTTTGTAAATGAAATCTTAGAGAAGCGTTGTAACCTTTCCCGGTCTGAACGGATCCTGGTAGGCGTTTCGGGTGGGGCGGATAGCATGTGCTTAATGAAATTGATGAAAGATTTTGGATATTCCATTATCGTTGCTTATTTTCATCATCAATTAAGAACTGAGGCAGACCTGGAAGCCAAGGGAGTAGAGAGTTTGGGCGCCAGGCTGGATGTGCCTTTTTTATTTGGTACTGGCGATACTCGGGCTTATGCCAGCCAAAAATCTCTCACTATCGAAGAAGCCGGGCGTGAGCTTCGCTATCGGTTTTTATTCTCACAGGCAAAGGATCATCAAGCTCAAGCGGTCGCGGTAGCGCACACTGCGGATGACCAGGTTGAAACCTTTCTGATGCATCTCCTGCGCGGTTCGGGACTCTCTGGATTGAAAGGGATGCAATATTACACATTACCAAATCCCTGGAGTGAGGAGATTCCCCTTATCCGCCCGTTGCTTTCGACCTGGAAAGAAGATATCCTCAGGTATATTCAAGAATTGGGGTGGAATGCCTTCTTCGATCAAAGCAATTTGAATACTCATTATGCGCGTAACCGGATAAGGCAGGAATTGTTGCCCTACCTGGAGACTTTCAATCCCCAAATAAAAAGAGCCCTCTGGCAAACGGCTGATTTGCTTGCAGCCGACTCAACCGACCTTGAAGAACACTGTGAAGATGAATGGCGCGCTTGCTTGTTAAAACATGGCGAAGGATATTTGGGTTTGGATCTGGCCAGGATGAGGTCGCTCTCTCTCAGTTTGCAAAGGCGTTTGTTTCGGAGAGGGATGGCGCAATTACGACCTGGGTTGAAGGATGTCGATTATGCGACTATTCAAAGAGCGATAGCTTGCCTGAACGGCAAGAACGAGTCGCAATATGATTTGGTAGCTGGTGTGAGAATCAAAATAGAGGTTGATTTGTGTTGGATGCTGGTGTGGGAAGCGGATCTGCCCAATAATCAGTGGCCTCAGTTGTTAAACGATGAAATTATTATGATAAATCCATCTGACTGTATCGATATTTCAGAGAATTGGAAAATCTCTTCGGAAATTATCGAGAATGACGAAGCTATATTTGAACAGGTGCTGCACAATCCTAATCCGTACCAGGCGTGGTTAGACGAGAAATCCATCAATTTCCCATTGGTAATCAGATCTAGGAAACCAGGCGATAGATTTCAACCCTTAGGGATGGCTGATAGAACCGTTAAAGCATCTGATTTCATGATTAATAATAAGCTGCCTTCCCGAGGGCGAGCACGCTGGCCGCTGATTTGTTATGGCGATGATATTATCTGGATACCTGGCTACCAGATCGCACATCGTTATCGGGCTCAACCCGAAAGCGAGCGATTAGTACATATCCGTTTGTTTGCCAGGGATGGGGAGGATCAAAGGCTGGATTTCGATTAATCAGAGTTCTCAGCCAAACGGCGTAATTTTATACTGACCTCGCGCCATTGAACTTTAGAGATACCTAATTTTTGCCGAATCTTATCTTTTTCAACGCCAGCATTCCAATCCAATAAGGCGCAAGTCCAACGGCACATATCAAACGATATGTGTTTCGGGATCCCAATTTCTTGAGATAAATCCTCCAGTAAATACTCCAATCTGCGTTGAGACCAGGGAAAGAGCTGATCTGTAATAGCGTATTGGAATTTATATTCCTGAAAAGCTTCGATCCAGTTCGGTGAGAGCTGAACTTTCCGTTCTTTATATCGGTGCTGAGGGCTGGCATAGCGGACAAAAAGTAATGCTCCCTCTGGGGCTTCTAGATCAAGGTGGTTTAAACGAATATTGAGACATTCCCCTTTTTTAATCCCGGTTTCGATCAGTAGGGTGAAGAGGGTATAAATTCGGGCATCTGGTTGTTTAGATTGCCGGTGAGTTTGAGCCATCTTCAGGGCAAGCTCGACCTCTTCTGGGGTGAGGACTTCAGGTAGAGGGCTTATCACAGATTTCTGGATAACCTTTTCAGCCGGATCGATCAACAAGACGCCATTCTTATTTAGCCAGCGAAAAAAAGATTTCAAGGAAGTGATTCGGCGTGAGTAAGTTTTTGGGCTACAGGGCACACCTCGTCCGGTTTGCATCCAATCTAAAAAATTGTTCAGGTCAGTTGTGGCAATAGTGCCCAATGTACGATCGGGAGGAAGATAGGAAGCGAATAAATTGAGGTCATGGGTGAAGGCTTTAACGGTATGAGAAGAAAAGCCCTGGTCATTCAGATAAATTTGCCAGGCATAAATTGTAGGCCTAAGAAGCGACGATGCTGAGATATGGGCTGAGGAAACATCTTTCGAAGGCATAGGAGCATCCTTTGGCAGGCAAAAATTTGCGCATAGCCGTTACATTCTAGCGGATAGCGTCCGTTTTGTCAACCATCTAAACGATTAATTCCTTATTGGGGGGTAGGAGAAATGTTACCCACCAGACCTAACTGAGGGGCAATCCGACGCATGGCCAGGATGACATTGCCAACATGTTCCCAAAGATCAATTCCAAAATCATGGGTTGCGCGTTCGATTTCCTCCCGATTTGCACCGGCAGCAAAAGCTCTATCTTTCCACTTCTTACGGATAGATGAAACTTCAAGATCGTACAAAGACCTAGAAGGACGGACCAGTACAACCGCGGTAATCAAACCGGTAATTTCATCACATGCGTAAAGTGCTTGTTTCATCAGCGTGTCCCGAACGATTCCAGTATGATCGGCATGGCTTAATATTGCCGAGATGATATCTTCGGGAACATTTTTTTCCCTTAAAATTACCGCGCCTGCCTGAGGATGTTTTTCCATTGTGGGGTGAATTTCCCAATCAAAGTCATGTAATAATCCAACCATACCCCAAGTTTCGATGTCTTCCTGATACTTCTCGGCATAAAAACGCATGGCAGCTTCTACTGCCAGCATGTGGTGGATGAGATTTTCGTTTTTAACAAACTCGTGTACGATGGCTAAAGCCTCGCTGCGTTTCATTGCGCCTCCAATGGGAAAATGGGTTGTGGATCGCCTAACAAAGGTACGGGATGAGAAATATGCACCTGCCACATCGCAATGAGGGTTGCGGGCAATTCGCGAATATTCCAATAGACGGTCGAATCATGGTTGTATTGCCTCAAATTAGCAACAACCCCGATAGAATTTACTCCTAATCTGTTGCAGGTGTAGATTGCTCTGGGTAGATGAAATCCTTGAGTAATCAGAATTGCATCTTCAATTTTAAAAATATTTTTTGCTCGGTAACAGGTATCGTAAGTTCTCCGACCGGCATAATCCAATACGATTGCTTCTTTGGGCACGCCTAATTCCAACGCGTATCGTTGCATCGCTGCCGGCTCATTGTAATTAGCAAAGCGATTATCACCGCTCATCAGTAGTATCTTCACCTTACCAGTGAAATATAGTTGGGCAGCCGTGGTTACCCGGTCGCTAAGAACAGGCGTGAGGCGACCATCTCGCCATAATCCAGCCCCAAAGACAATCGCGACCTTGCCCTCTCCGCCTAAATTTTCAAGTGTGAAGATCCGGTTACGGGCATAAAGCGCTGTAATCAGGCGAGGCGTCAGAAATACGAAGAGAATTAAGATAGCAGTAGAAAATATTAGATTGATCATAACCGTTGTAAGGCGTTTTGGCACGGTCGAATTTTACCACGCCAATGAGACGAGGTTTTTCAAGTCTTGCGTAGTGAGGGGCATGGCGTTAAAATCAATGGATTATGGGCACCGAAGATTCCTATCGCGCAGCATTAGAATATTTGTACAGCTTTGTAGATTATAGCCTATCGAAGACTATTCGATACTCGGCGGTTAAATTCGAGCTGGATCGATTGCAGAATTTAATGGAGTTAATGGGACAACCACATCTAAAATACCCGATTATTCATGTCGCTGGTACAAAAGGCAAAGGATCGGTAACGGCGATGTGTTCTGCAGCATTGATCGAAGCCGGTTATAAAGTGGGAATGTACACTTCCCCACATATGCAAGATTATGCTGAGCGGATTCGGGTCGATGGTCATCCAATTCCCCATCCAGATCTGGTTTCTTTGTTAAATGAGATAAAACCAGCGATCGAGAAATTACCTCAGCTAACAACTTTCGAGATCACCACCGCCCTCGGTTTTCTATATTTCGAGCGCCAAAGTGTAGACGTTGCGGTAATCGAAGTTGGCTTGGGAGGCCGATTGGATGCCACCAATATCGTTCTTCCCGAAGTTTCTGTGATCACAGCCATCTCATTCGATCATACGTACTTATTAGGAAACACACTGGCAGAAATTGCAACCGAGAAAGCTGGAATCATAAAACCTGGAATTCCGGTGGTAGTTGCGCCGCAGGAGACAGAAGCCAGAATCGCCATCGAGAAGAGCGCAAAGGAAAAATGTTCCCCGCTCATTCAAGTGGGGAGTGATTATCTATTCGCGCCAGTATCCCATTCATTGGATGGACAAACTCTACTGATCTGGGAAGCGTCCGACCAAGCATACTTAGACGAATATATCGAATCTGGCGGTATGACGGATTGGGAGCCGACCCGCCTTAACATTCCTTTATTAGGGTATCACCAGGTAGAAAACGCAGCCACAGCTTATGCCGCTCTACAAATTATTAAAAACAGAGCTTTACGGTTAAGCGAAACTGACATAAGACAAGGATTTTCGAAGACAAAATGGCCTGGGCGTTTTGAAATTCTGCAACGTAAACCACCGGTGGTTGTCGATTCAGCGCATAATCGGGCTTCGGCTTTGAAGCTACATCTGACATTGGATGATTATTTTCCAGGTAAACCGGTAATCATGGTATTCGGGGCGTCTGAAGATAAAGACTTGCAAGGGATGTTTACAGAATTAATGCCGCGTGTAAATGAAGTCATAGCGACGAAGTCATTCCACCCACGGGCGATGGAACCAGAAACCATTGTAGAAATGGCGCACCAGTTTGGTAAACCGGCACATATTTTCAAAGATGTCGCTGAAGCATTAGTGGAAGCTGAGAAATTAGCTAAAGGAGAAGCGGTTGTTTTAATCACGGGTAGTATATTCGTTGTCTCTGAAGCGTGTGAAGTCTGGCAAGAACGCTACCCAGAGATAGAACGGTGAATGATACAATATTGATGAGATGGGGGATTTGGATGATGCAAATGTCTATAAATGAATGCTAATTATTCTTTTTTTGTTCTATGGTAAAAATATAGGACTTAATGATATATCTAAAACTCTTTCCTGATAGGGGAAAAAATAATGAAAAGTGACGACTGGTTTGCTCGTGACCAAGATGACGATTTTGGAGAAGCTCTCCATCGCCGAACTGAAGAACTATACCGGATACCCGATGCAATCCAAGATGAAGATGGTTATATCGAATGTCCGGTATTACCGCTCCGAGACCTGGTTGTATACCCACACATGATCTCTCCGATCTTTATCGAAAGAGAATCGTCCTTCCTAGCTGTTGAAGAAGGTCAGATTGGAGCCCAAACGATTATTGCTTTGACCCAACGGGATCCGGAGATCGAAGAACCCGCTCCAGAGGACCTGCTTCCAGTGGGCGTTGAAGTTGCAGTTGGCAGGCTGCTCAACATGCCAGATGGTTCGAGTTCGGCGCTTATTCAAGGACGGCGGAGGGTTGATGTAATCGAATTTACCCAAATCGAACCTTACCTGAGAGTACGCGCTCGTCCGATCTTCGAGCCTAAAAAAATCAACCGGCAAACCGATGCGATGATGAGAACGGTGCTTGAACTATTTCAAAAATGCGTCCAATTAAACCGGAGTTTACCCGAAGAAGCGTATCTATATGCGTTGAACATCGACCATCCCGGTTGGTTAGCGGATATGATCGCTACAGCCATAGCGCCAACTATCGAAACGCGGCAGGATTTATTGCTCACCTTTGATCCCATCACCCGATTGGAGAAGGTGGTTAGTTTATTAGCCCGCGAAGCCGATGTTCTCCAATTGGAAGATGAAATTCATAATCGCGCTCAGAGTGAAGTGGATCGTTCTCAACGCGAATTTTACCTCCGTGAACAAATCAGAGCTATTCAAACCGAACTTGGCGAAGGAGATATCTGGACAAAAGAATTAGCTGAATTGAAAGTTCGTCTAGAATCGGCGGGTTTGCCAGAAGAGGTGCTGGTTAGAGCAATAAAAGAGGTCGATCGCCTGACCCAAACACCCCCTATGTCGCCCGAGGTAGGTATCGTGCGTGGCTACATAGATTGGATTCTGGAGATTCCCTGGACCCAAAAGACGGAGGATAACCTGGATGTACGGCATGCTTCGCACATATTAGAAAAAGATCACTATGGCCTCACCAAAGCAAAAGAAAGAATCTTGGAATATATTGCAGTTCGTAATCTAAAACCGAAGAAAATGCACCAACCGATTCTCTGTTTTGTCGGCTCACCAGGAACGGGAAAAACGTCTTTGGGGCTATCAATCGCCAATGCCCTGGGGAGGAAGTTTGTCCGTCTATCGTTGGGGGGGGTGAAGGACGAAGCTGAAATTCGTGGCCATCGCAGAACATATATCGGGGCGCTCCCAGGACGAATCTTACAAACTATGCGGCGCGCCGGTACGATAAACCCATTATTCATGCTGGACGAGATTGATAAATTGGGACAAGATTTTCGAGGAGATCCAGCCGCTGCCCTGCTTGAAGTTCTGGATCCGGAACAAAACTACCAGTTCTCAGATCATTATCTTGAGCTCCCGTACGACCTTTCTCAGGTCATGTTCATTACTACCGCGAACTACACAGGAAGCATCCCCCCGGCGTTATTAGACCGGATGGAGGTAATAGAGTTTCCTGGCTATATCGAAGAAGAAAAGATTGAAATTGCCAATCGTTTCTTGATTCCTCGCCAGTTAGAAGAAAATGGTTTAGGCGCAAACGAAGTACAATTTCTGGTCGAAGCTGTGCAAAGGATCATTCGTGAGTATACCTATGAAGCCGGGGTTCGCAACCTCGAGCGTGAGATTGGCCGGATTTGTCGAAAAATTGCGCGAGCGAAAGCTGAAAAGAAGCGTTATATAACCCAGATATCGAACATATCCATCGAACGTTTTCTTGGCCCGCCTCAATATTTTAACCTCGAAGCTGAACGGAAGAATGAGGTTGGCGTTGCGACAGGAATCGCCTGGACGGAGAGCGGCGGTGAAATTATGCCTGTGGAGATCCTCTTGGTCGAAGGTAAGGGCAACCTGCAGATTACCGGCCAAATCGGGAATGTAATGCAAGAATCAGCTCAGGCTGCCTTATCATATCTTAAATCGCGGGCTAAAGAATTCGGGGTAGATACAGAACTTTTTGAGCAAATTGACATCCATATCCATATTCCAGAAGGAGCCGTGCCAAAGGATGGACCAAGTGCTGGAATTACCCTATGCACAGCCTTAGTATCTGCATTCAGCAGTCGAGAAGTAATGCGAGACGTTGGTATGACCGGTGAAATCACTCTTCGAGGCCGGGTGCTACCGGTGGGGGGATTGCGTGACAAAGTCCTGGCTGCTCATCGAGCTGGATTGAAAACGGTAATCTTTCCTAAGCGAAATTTGAAAGATTTGGTCGACGTTCCCCGGAAGGTCAGGAGTGAGTTGAAGATAATTCCGGTTGAACATATGGACCAGGTTTTGAAAATAGCGCTAGCACCTGCCTCCCAATCGAAACAAGTTCTTCCAATAAAGAGCAGGAAGTCTGGTTCGGAAAAAGAAACCGACCACCCCAAAAAATCTCGCCGGCGCGAGCATAGAAAATTACCCCCCATTCAACCCGGAGCTTGATCCTGTGAAAAAGATAGTTATCCAGGTATTCTTTATTTTCGGATTCGGCTTATTACTATCAGGTTGTAATTATCCTGGAGCATTGGCCTCTCAAAACCAGTCTGGGACAATGACCCCTATAGAACGAACTGCACCCTCACCTACGTTTATGAGGGCAACGCCTACTGTCGAAAATATTCCCACAATTACTGTAATCCCAACCCCTGGGT
>Ga0315282_10009479_pt1 | contig 15481 bp, 11 predicted proteins | sample YL17G07_20_MG_FD_203693 | JGI IMG/M metagenome (GOLD analysis project Ga0315282, IMG submission 203693) | Sediment microbial communities from Yellowstone Lake, YNP, Wyoming, USA - YL17G07_20 | ecosystem: Environmental > Aquatic > Freshwater > Lake > Sediment | place: USA: Wyoming | collected... | reverse complement strand
CAGAGAACAGAAGTAAAATCAATTCCGTAATCAGTAGTAGCCGCAATAAGACGTCCATCGTAAGGCTTTGGATAATAAGAATGGCAAAAATATACGTAAGAATTATCAGCTACGCCTTTTAATAAAAGACAAGCGCTATTCTTTACTTTTAATTGGTTCCAGCCCATATGCGGCACCTTAAGGTTATCTTTATTTTCAAATTTCTTAACTACACCTTTTAATATGCCCAGTCCTTTTGACACTTCGACTGCGCTCAGTGTCAATGGTGAGCGTAGTCGAACCATTGACTCTCTGGCTTCTTCGCTTTCTTCAAATAAAAGCTGCATACCTAAGCAGATTCCAAGGAATATTTTTTTGCTCTTTATGTGTTCGTTTAAAGCCGGGATTAAATTCTGTCTTTTTAACTCCTGCATAGCATCATCAAAAGCTCCCACACCCGGCAAGACTGTTTTGTCAGAAGCCTTGATATCATCAGGCTTATTAGCCACTATAGTCTTTGCACCCATAGATTCAAGTGCCTTTTGCACACTATGAATATTACCCATGCCGTAGTCAATTATAGCAATCATATTATTTAGTAACTAGTAAACTAGTAACAAGTAACTAGTAATTTAATCGATAACACCCTTTGTAGAGGGTATACCCTTTCTACGCGGGTCAATTTGGGTGGCTTCATCCAAGGCTTTACCCAAAGCCTTAAAGACAGGCTCCAGAGTAGCATGCAAATCATTACTGGGGTTTTCAAGCTTTATGTTAAGGTTCATACCGAGCTGTTTGGCAAAAGCATCAAAAAAATGCTCTGCATATTTAAAATCATAACCATCTTCTGACTTTGGGTATGCAAATGTGGCCTGTCCGATATTTAATTTAAATGAACCTCTGCCACTAATATCTAACGTCACACTTGCGATTACATTCTCCATCGGTATCGAAGCAAAACCATTTCTTCTAATGCCTTCTTTATCGCCCAGCGCCTCTTTAAAAACCTGCCCTAAAACAATAGCTACATCTTCATTTGTATGATGTATATCGATTTGAAAATCACCTTTGTTGACTTTTATATCCAAATTAAAATGTCCCCAAAAAGCAAATAATTCAAGCATATGGTCTAAGAAGCCTATGCCGGTATCTATTTTATATTTGCCGACGCCATCGATATTTAATTTTACTGTTATATCGGTTTCCTTGGTTTTTCTTTCTTTTTTTGCGACTCTTTCTTTCATATGAATTTACCTTTCTAACTTAAAATCTTATTTTAACCGAATCTAAATGTTTATCCAAACCTTCAATGCCGGCAATCTTTTCTAAGGGCTCCTTTATTTTCTCCAAGGCCTTGCGTGAATATCCGATAACATGGCTGCTTTTCATAAAATCGAATACTGAGAGGCCGGAAAAAAACCTTGCAGTACCTCCTGTTGGCAAAACATGGCTGGGGCCTGCTACATAATCTCCTACTGCAGTAGGACTATAAGGGCCTAAGAAGATCGCCCCGGCATTTTTTATTCCTTTTATCAGCCGTCGGGGATTCCTAACCAAGATTTCCAGGTGTTCAGGAGCAATTTTGTTGGTAATATCAACTGCCTGCTCAATATTCTTAGTCAGGATAATAAAGCCCGGTGTATCTTGGCATTGCGACTTAACCTCTTTAGCTAAGCTCTTAGAGTTAGTAATCAACACAGCTAATCCTCCGGCATGTTCTGTCTGTGCTTTAAGATCAGCAATAATAAATTTGGGTTCGCTGTAACGGTTGGCGATAATAACTAATTCAGTAGGGCCGGCAATCATATCTATATCAACCATGCCAAAGACTTGCCTTTTTGCTTCGCTTACATAAACATTACCCGGCCCGATTATCTTATCAACGCGAGGAATGGTTTTAGTCCCATAGGCTAATGCGGCAATACCCTGAGCACCTCCTAATCGATAAATCTCATCTACCTTAAGAAGATCCGCTACTACAAGAATGTGAGGATTTATATAGCCATGTTTGTCAGGCGGACTAACTAAAATTATTTTTTTGACACCGGCCATTTTTGCGGGAAGCACCGTCATATAAACAGTAGAAACCAGGGGCGCTGTCCCTGCCGGTATATATATACCCACCCTATCTAAAGGAGTATAGTTCTCACCTAAAATAACTCCATCGCTATCCTTCATCCTCCAGGATTTTTTGATGGTCTTACGATAAAACCGGTTTATATTTTCAATAATAATCTTTAAACTAGAGACAAAATTTGGGCTGATATTTTGATAGGCACCGCTGATTTCTATTTCAGAAACCTTAAGTTGCCTTAGGGATAATTTAACGCCGTCGAATTTACGGGTATACTTTATGAGCGCCTCATCGCCAAAGACACGCACATTTTCAATAATCTGACGCACTTTATCTTCGACTCGCCTGGATTTGATAAACCCTCGGTTATAAATCTTCTCTAATTTTTTACTGGTAAAACGGATAATTTTCATAATTTGATTTGACCGATAATAGTTTTCAGCTTCTGGATAGCATTGGCAAAGCTTCCTGGCTTTTTGCCTCCGCCTTGGGCAAAATCTTTCCTACCTCCGCCTGAACCGCCGATTTCTGCCTCAATCTCCTTGAATAGCTTGGACGCATCAATACCCTTGGCACATAAATCAGGGGTAACCGTCAAAACCAACAAGTCGCCGCTCGTAGTAGTTGTGCCAGAAACAATAATGCTATTGGTATTGTTCACCTTTTTTTTAATTAAATCCGCGATTTTACGTAAAGTAACCATATCTGCGTCTAGAGTATTATAAGTGGCCACCTGTATTCCATTGATTAATTCAGGTTTTAATTTATCCAGCGACGCCTGAATACCTGTTAACCTGGAGGAATTAAGTTGCTTCTCTAATTCTCTGATTTTGGCCAATCTTTTTTCAATCTCCGGGGTTATCTTATCTATAGATACGCCTAAAACTGAAGAGATGTCGCTGATAACCCTTTCTTCTTCTTTTACGGCTTTATAAGCAGCACTGCCAGTGATAGCCTCTATTCTTCTTATCCCGCTTGCTACCGAACCTTCGCTAATTATTTTAAATAAACCTATTTGGCCGGCAGAATCCAAATGAGTTCCGCCGCATAACTCTTTAGAGAAATCACCGATTGCCACCATGCGCACCCTTTGTTCATATTTCTCGCCGAAAAATGCTAATGCACCCTGTTTTTTTGCTTCCCCAAGAGTCAGCATTTTAGTTTTAAGAGCTGCGTTATTTAATATGTAATTATTGACCTCTTCTTCTATTCTATCCAGCTCATCATTCGCGATATCCTTAAAGTGCGTAAAGTCAAAACGTAACCTATCTTCGGCCACCAATGAGCCCTGTTGCTGAACATGAGCACCCAAAACTTTTCTTAAGGCTGCCTGCAAAAGATGGGTGGCAGTATGGTTTCTGGCGATAGATAATCTACGTTCAATATCGACACAAGATTTTAATTCATTGCCGGTTTTAAAACCGCCTTCTAAGACTTCCCCTTTATGGACAATTACTTTATCGAACTTTTGTGTATCCGTAACCCGAAAAATATTTTTTCCCTTTCTAAATTCACCTGTATCGCCAACCTGACCGCCCGACTCCGGATAAAAAACGGTTTTATCTAAGATTAACTTGACTTCCTCGCCTTTAGTTGCCTTCTTTACCAGAGTATTATCTTTAATAATTTTCAAGATTTTTGCCTTGGTCTCATATTTTGCGTAACCTGAAAAACCGGTTTTGGCGCCAGCTAAATGCAGTTCTTTAATATCAAAGACATCACCTTTCATTGTGCTCCGAGATTTAGAACGAAACCTTTGTTTCTCCATCTCGCTATCGAATATTGCCTTATCAAGCTTTATGCCATGAATATCAGCCCAATCTTTTGTTAATTTCCATGGGATGCCATAAGTATCGTAAAACTCGAAGGCAATAACACTAGCTTTTCTTACATCGTCCCCCGAAAAAGTTTTCGTTTCTGTCTTTTTCACAAGTTCGGACAAACCTTTCTTTAGTAATTCGTTGCTTGAATCTAAAATAGCAATAAAGTTTTTTTCTTCCGCTAAAATTATTTCCGAAATATTTTCTCTACGATTCTCTAGGTTAGGATACGGAACATTCATAACCTGCGTTAGTATCGGCACTAATTTATATAAAAATATCTTTTTGATTCCTAAGGCTCTCAAATTTTCTATTGATTTGCGAATCAACTTTCTAACAACATAACCCCTCTCTTCATTCAAAGGTAAAACTCCATCTGAGATTGCAAAGGTAATCGCACGAATATGGTCAGCAATAGCATAAACTAATTCGTTTTCATACTCATTCCTTAACGACTTTCCAATATGTGTTCTTATTTCCTTTACTATCGGTTTAAACAAATCCGTCTCAAAATTATTAGGCACCCCCTGCATGACTGCAGCCAGGCGCTCTAAACCCATCCCGGTATCAATATTCTTCTTAGGTAACGGCTCTAATATTCCGCCTTCCTTACGATTAAATTGGGTAAATACTAAATTCCAGACTTCTACAAATCTGCTGCAGCTACAGGCAGGGGTACATTCAGGCCTTCCACAACCTATATTACTACCTTGGTCAAAAAATATCTCAGAACACGGCCCGCAGGGCCCATTAGGGCCTTTTTCTTTTGCTTCAGAAGGCCAGAAGTTTTCTTTATCGCCTAATTTTATAATCTTATTTTCTGGAATCTTTATTTTGTTCTTCCATATTTTATATGCTTCATCATCATCTTTATATATAGAAACCCAGAGCCGTTCTTCTGCAATCTTAATTTCCTCTGTTAAGAATTCCCAAGCGAAGGATATTGCATCTTCTTTAAAATAATCACCGAAAGAAAAATTTCCCAACATTTCAAAGAATGTATGGTGTCCTGGCGTCTTACCCACCTTATCTAAGTCATCAGTGCGTAAGCAACGCTGGGCAGTAGCTGCACGAGTAAAGCCGGTTAAATGACCAAAAAAAAGCCTTTTGAATTGATTCATCCCCGCGGGCGTAAATAATACGGTAGGATCGTCTCTGGGAACAAGCGAATCGCTGTCTACAATCTTGTGTTTTTTGGCTTTAAAGAAATCCAAGAATTTCTGTCTTAATATATCTGTCTGCATAAAAATAATCTTAGGGGCGTTTGCGATTAGTTTAAGAATTGCCTCTACGCTCTATCTGATTTAAGACATCAATAACTACTTCGGGAGAGAAACCGCGGCGTAAAAGATATGCGTAAACACGTTTCTTTGCTTTTTGAGGGTCGATGCCCTTTAATTTATTAAGCCTGTCTTTGGCAATTCCTCCCACTATATCTTCTTCAGAGTAACTCTTTTTAATTTCATCTATTTGTGTATCTATAATTGCCTTATTAATGCCTTTTATGCTTAGTTCTGCTTTTAACCTTCTTATCCCTAAAGGTTTTTTTATGCGTGATTCAATCCACGTTTTAGCGAAATAATTGTCGTCAATAAAACCTTTGTCTTTTAAGAAAAATAAGGTCATTTCTATTATATCCGCATCAAATTTTTTCTTTTTTAGACGCTGGCGAATCTCATTTTCGCTACGTAACCTGAACTTAAGAAGCAGGAAGGCGTAATCTTTAGCTTTCTGTAACAAATCTATACTTTTTTTAATTATTATCCACCTTCGGTTTTATTAAAACATAACCTCGCGGGAACTTAAGCAAAGCATCTCCTTTTAATGCCTTGGTGATTCTCTGGTAATCGGACATATTTTTTACAGCTTGTTTATTTATCCCCAATATTACATCTGGGGCAATTATACCTGCCTCATCTGCAGGAGAACCTGGCTCAACATCAGTTACCACTACCCCAATTTTGCCTTCAACTCCCAAACGGCTGGCAGTGCCAGGAGTTAATTCCTCAACCGTTAATCCCCGCCAAATGCTTACGGTCGCCTCAGTCGTCGAAACCTCTTCTAAATTTTCTGGCCTTTCACCAACCTCAACCTCCAAGCCCATTTCTTTTTTGTCGCGTAAAACCGCTACTTTTACTTTACGGCCAACTTCAGCTTTTCCCACTGCATTTAATAATTCCCTGACATTATTAATTGCTTTATTATCAAATTGTTTAATGATATCACTTTCTTTTATACCTGCTTTCTGTGCCGGGCTGTTTTCCAGAACACTGACTACCAGTGCGCCATTTTTATCTGGCAGGCCAAAGTATTTTGCTAATTCATCAGTTAAATCCTGCACAGTTACACCGAACCAGCCATAGGTTATCTTTTTTCCTTCGATGAGTTTAGCAATAATCTTTTTGGCACTATTGATAGGTATGGCAAAACCAACGCCTTGATAACCTCCGCTGGTAGTAAATATTGCCATATTAATGCCTACAACTTCGCCCTTAAGATTAACCAAAGGCCCGCCGGAATTACCCGGATTTATAGCAGCGTCTGTCTGAATGAGGTCATTATAATCCCTATCCCGGCCAAGGGTCCGACCTAAAGAACGGTGCAGCGCACTGATTACTCCTACGGTCACAGTCGGCTCAGGATTCTGCATGGCAAAAGCAAAAGGATTACCAATAGCCACAGCCCATTGCCCAATCTTCAGGCTATCAGAATCGCCCAGGGATATCACAGGCAGATTATGTGCGTTTATTTGAATAATTGCCAGGTCTGAACGCGCATCCTGGCCTTTGATTACGCCTTTAAAATCTCTTCCGTCGGATAAAGTTACGGTTATCTTGTCAGCTTCATCAACAACATGTTGATTGGTTAGAATATAACCCCTGGGGTCGATAATAAACCCTGAACCCAGGCCTCTCTGCTTGTATTCTCTATCAGGCATTTCACCAAAGAAGTCATCAAAGAATTTACGGAAAGGGTCGTTTTCTCCAAACGGCGATGTGCCAGAAGGAGAACGGAAATAATACCTCCTTCCTCCTCTAATCTTTTCGGTATGTTCTGTGCTTATAGATACCACGGTTGAACCAGCAGTATGAGCCACATTGATTATCGCATCTTCCATTCTAAAACCCTCAAAAGATGGACTAGTTAGCTCTTGACTATTGGCAGGTGAAAAGAGATTCAATTTTATCGTGAGCACAACTCCCAAGGTCAGCCCTGCTAACAAGGCTGTAGCGAAGAATATTATTTTCCTCTTCATCTTAACCACCCCTCTTTAATTAGGGACACCCTTTATGCTTACGCCAGAGGCGTATCCGCCTTCGGCGGAAATCGGGAGGGTGTCCCTGAAGTCTATGTTAACCTAAGGAAATCTTCTTGCGTATTTCTTTTTCTATATCTTCCTGTAACTTAGGTTTTTCTTTCAATAATTTTATGGCCGCATCTCTTCCCTGGCCAAGCTTCTCATTTCCAAAAGAAAGCCAGGTTCCTGACTTTTCGATAATACCTAAATTCACTGCTGCATCTACAATACTTCCTGTCTTAGCAATACCTTCATCGTGCAGGATTTCAAATTCTGCCTCGCGAAACGGCGGTGCCACCTTATTTTTTACTACCCTTGCCCGCACTCTGCCTCCGATAACAATATCACCGGATTTTAAGGAAGCGATCCTCCTTAAATCCAACCTTACTGAGGAATAAAATTTAAGTGCCCTGCCGCCTGTTGTAGTCTCTGGCGAACCAAACATCACGCCGATTTTTTCTCTTAGCTGATTAATAAAAACAACGCAAGTGCGGGATTTGCTAATCGCTGCTGTCAATTTTCGCAGCGCCTGTGACATTAAGCGCGCCTGCAAACCCATGTGTGCATCTCCCATCTCACCTTCTATTTCTGCGCGAGGAGTAAGTGCAGCTACAGAATCAATCACAATCAAATCCACAGCGTTTGAGCGCACCAGTGTCTCAGTAATCTCTAATGCCTGCTCTCCGGTATCCGGTTGAGAGATTAAAAGGTCATCTAAATTAACCCCGATTATTTTAGCATAAGTAGCGTCAAAGGCGTGCTCTGCATCAATAAAGGCAGCTACCCCGCCTTTTTTCTGAATCTCTTTTATCACGCTTAAAGTAAGCGTAGTTTTACCGGATGCCTCAGGGCCAAAAACTTCGATAACTCTGCCGCGCGGAAGGCCCCCTACGCCTAAAGCTAAATCCAGGGTAAGCGCGCCTGTAGGTATGGCTTCTACATCCACCTTTATTTTTCCGCCCAACTTCATAATTGAGCCTTTTCCAAACTGTTTTTCTATCTGGGAAAGCGCCAGTTCCAATGCTTTTTGACGGTCAGACATATCTCCGGAGACTTCTTTAGATGGTGATTTTTTTTCTTGAATCATAATTACCTCCAATTTATTTTTATGGTGTTAGGAAAGTATAAAGCACTTTCCTATACCACTAAAAATCGCACCTTCAGGTTATCCTAAAAAGGATAGACCTTCCTAAACCTCTTAAAGGAAGGGTCTAATCGCCGAAGGCGATTTTTTTGCAAATGAGACACTAATTATAACTTAACAATATCTATCTGTCAAACAAAAAATCCCTGCCTGCCGGCAGGCAAGCCTCCTTTCTATTGTCAATAGACGTAAATGTAAAGGGAATCTAACAGTAATTCTTAATTAATCTGCAATCAATCAGTCACTACGCATAAGGGTGGCACCCAGGGACACCCCTTAAAACTTGACAATGAACCCAAAATATGTTAAATTTAACCATTATGATGGATGAGATAACTAAAATCAAACAGGAAGCCGAACGCGCTAAAACTGAACTGGATATCCTCTATGAAATCTCCAATGCTATGCGCACCACCTTAAGACTAGATGAAATTTTGTATATTATCTTAACCGGTGTTACTGCGCATATAGGATTGGGATTTAATCGGGCAATACTTTTTCTGGTAAATGAAAAAGATGGCCTTATTGAAGGTAAAATGGCTATTGGACCAGAAAATGTTGAAGAAGCCAACCGCATCTGGACACGCGTGGAACAAGAACAGATGGACATGGATGACCTGATCAGCGCCTATAAATTTTCAGGTGACGTGCTCGAATCCGGCTTTAATCAACAGGTAAGACGCTTAAAAATTTCCTTAAAAGAGCAAAACGGAGGATTACTCGCATTAGGGGTATTAGACGGCATGCCCTTGCTTTTAACCAAAGAGACTATGCAAAACTACAGCCATGACCCCATCATACAATTATTAAATACCGATGAGTTGGTAGTAGTCCCTTTAAAGGCAAAGGATAAAGTAAACGGAATAATTTTAGCGGATAATTTTATCACCAAAAAATCCGTTACCAAGGATGATATACGCATGTTTATTATGTTGGCAAACCAGGCAGGCCTGGCTATAGAAAATTCCCAGCTTTATGAAAAAACAGTTACGCGAACACATTCTGATTCTCTCACCGAACTGTGGAATCACGGTTATTTTCAATATCTATTACAGGCGGAATTAGAAAAAGCCAAAATTACTAAAACACCTTTAAGCCTTATTATGTTAGATATCGATAACTTTAAAATTTATAATGATTCACTCGGCCATCAATCCGGAGACAAAATATTAAGGGCATTAGCTACCTTAATTAAAAATCAATCCCGCAAAATGGATTATGTCTGCCGCTACGGCGGAGAGGAATTTACTATTATATTGCCGCAGACGGAGAAAAAAGAAGCATTTTTAATTGCAGAGCGAATAAGAACGGATATCGAAAAATATTCCTTTCTCAATGAAGAAATCCTACCTCATAAAAAATTGACCGCAAGTATGGGACTGAGTTCCTTTCCCGAAGACGGATTTTCGCCTTCCGAATTAATCTTACATTCCGATAAAGCGCTTTACGAAGCAAAACAAAAAGGAAAAAACAATACCTGTTGCTACGCTGATTTTAAATACGACTAAACAGCCTCGGCAACAGCAGCGTCCGGTTCTTTATCCTTTATTGTCCTATTTTCCGCAAACTTAACTGACACAATCTTAGACACACCCGATTCCTGCATGGTAATCCCATACATGACGTCGGCACTGATGATAGTCTTTTTATTGTGGGTTATCACAATAAATTGAGAATCCTTGACAAATTCCTGCAACAAACGGCTGAACCTGTCTACATTCGCCTCATCTAGGCTTGCATCTATTTCGTCTAACACGCAGAAAGGTGATGGTTTAACCTTAAATATAGCAAATATTAATGCTATTGCCGAAAGTGATTTTTCCCCTCCTGATAACAAGAGGACATTTTGTAATTTTTTTCCTGGCGGCCGGCAGATAATTTCAATCCCCGATTCCAAGGGATCCTGCTCATCAATTAAGAAAACCTGGGCGTCTCCTCCGTTAAATAACAACTTGAAATAATTGCGGAATTCTTGGCGCACTCTTTCAAAGGTCTCTAAAAACATTTTTTTGGTAGTACGATTAATTTTTAATATTGCCTCATGCATTGATTCTTTGGCACAAACGAGGTCGTTCTGTTGCTGAGTTAAAAAATCATACCGCTTTTTTAATTCGTCATATTCCTCAATAGCTATTAGATTAACTGTGCCGCAGGCATCCAGTTTCTCCTTTAATCTCTGTATTTCTTGCGTAAGCATATTTTTGTCAATCTTCTGCGTAGTGTCACTAGAAATATCCAAATCTATCTTATAGGCCTGAAAGATTCTGTCTTTTATGCTTGTAATCTTAAAATCCACGTCTTTATTCTGCATTTGCAATTCATATAATTTATTCTTGAGAGTATCTAGCTCCTTTCTATCCGATTCCATTTTCTCAATTGCATCGCTTACACCTTCTGAAATCTCTTTGTATTTATCTTCGGTTTCTTTCAGGTTTTTATTTTGCCCTTCAATATCAAGATGCGCCTGTTTAATTTTAGCCTCTAAATTTCTAATCTCTAAAACCAGATTCTCCCGCTTAGTATCATTCTCTTTCATCTGTCTTTCAAGATTCAAGCGGCTTTCTTTGTCCTGCTCGTAAGTACCCTCTAAAATCTTCAACGTAGCCTGATCAGAGTCAAGACGCCTACTTAAGCCTTCGAGTTCTGTCTTTGTCTGGGCAATCATAACCAGGACTTCCTCTTTGGTTTTGTTGTTTAAATCAATATTATCCTGCTCATGTAAAATTAAATCCTCGCTATCCTTCTCCTCTTTATCTAAGCCAGAGAACTGAGATTGCAAACCAGTTATTTTTTCTTCTAATATAGTTAACTCATTGCCTACATCGGATAACTCCATGAGTATAACCTCCTCCTCCTCATTTATTTTATTAAATTGTTCTAACGTAGTATTGTGGGAGGTTCTTCTGTTCGACAAGGCTATTTCCTGATTGCGGGACTCATCCAAGAGATTGTGTATAGTAATGTTTAGCTCTTCAATGCGTGTAAGGTTGGCTTTTTTAGTATTTTCTAAGGCATTTAAATTTTGTCCTATTTTTTCTAACTTTTCGATAATTTTCTGTGCATCCAAATCAATGGGTTTTGCCTCGCCTGATAATTTAAATCTTGCTGATTCAAGGGCCTGCTTATCATCGCTTGAGTTAATTTCAGGATAGTCATTTATCTTTATTACCAAACCCGTTACTTTATCAAGGGGTAGCTTATCTAAATATACAACTGCATTCATTGATTCACTGATGTCTTCATATTTGGTCTTTAATCTCTCCAGAAATTCCTTATGTGACAGCAGGGTCAATTTTTCTTTTTCTAAATTATCGATATCTAAATTTATATTGTTTAAAGATAAGTTCTCCTGCTCTTGTTCTGTTTTAATGTTATTTATTTTAAGGTTCAAATCCTCGAATGCTCTCTCCAGGTTTTTTAACTCAACTGTAATATTATCTAAATTATTCTTAAACAAAGCCTTTTCTTCGCCAACCTTTGATTTTTCAATTTCCAATCTCTTCTTACGCGCTAAATAAATCTGCTGTTTACTGGTTAAGTCGGCAATCTGATTTTTAACCTGTGCAAGTTTCGTTACTAGCTCTAAAATATTTCTTTTTGTCTTAGCGGTATTCTCAAGCGACGTCTTAATGGAGGACCTAAGGTTACTAAGTTGGGTTTCTTTTTCTTTGAGCAATAATTTCTTTGTTTCAATATTTTTCGTTATATTATCGTGCTCGCTTTTTAGGTTATTTAATTTCTCTTCATCAAGGGTAAGTCTATTTTTAGTCTGTTCAATTTGTGCCTGAAGATATTTCTGGTTTGCATCTAACTCGACTGTCTTTTCTTGATTAAAATTTATACGTTCTTCATTTGCCGATATAAGATTATCGAGATTTAATATCTGGTTCTTTAAAGCCATAATATTATCTTCCATGGCCTTTAAATCCACACGATGAGTGTTTACTTTTGATTCGTGTTCCTGAATTATATTTAAAAGCCTGTCTTCCTCTACTTGGAGCTCATTTAATTGATTTATAATATTATCTTTTTCAAGCATTAACTCGCTTTTCTGGAAAAATGCTGAATTTATTTCTTTTTGTTTTAACTCTTCAAAAATTTCTTTGTACCTACGCGCCTTATTTGCCTGCCGCTCTAAAGAACTAATCTGGCGTTTTACTTCTGCAATAATGTCATTAACCCTCAAAAGGTTCTCTTCTGTTTCTTCTAATTTCCTGAGTGCCTCTTTTTTCTGAACTTTATATTTAGTAATGCCTGCAGCCTCATCAAATATTAAACGCCTATCTTCCGGCCTTGAGCTTAAAACGAAATCGATTTTGCCCTGTTCAACTAAAGAGTAATTCTCCGCGCCGATGCCTGTTCCCATAAACAGGTCTAAGATATCTTTAAGCCGAACCAGGGTTTTATTTAAAAGGTATTCGCTTTCGCCTGAACGGAAAACACGCCTGGTAATCACAACTTCATTCTGGTCAACGCTAAAAAATCTCTTATAATTATCAAAGGTTAGGCTGACTTCTGCCATGCTCAAAGGCTCTTTTGAATCAGTGCCGTTAAAAATTACATCCTGCATCTGGGAACCGCGCAAAGCCTTTATGGACTGTTCGCCTAAAACCCAACGTATCCCGTCGAAGATATTACTTTTCCCGCAACCGTTTGGCCCCACTATTGCTGTAATGCCGGGTTCAAAATTTAATGTTGTTTTATCAAAAAAAGATTTAAATCCCACCAGTTCCAATTTTTTAAAATACATCCACCTCTCCTTTTCTATGATAACGATTTATTATCTAACCACGCATCAATCTTGTCTTTTTTGAAACGCCATTGACCCACAAGTTTTATTGCCGGAATTTTATTTTGTTTAAGCCAATCATAAATTGTGCGCCGGGTTACCTTTAAGTAACCGGCTAAATCCTCAATAGTCATTAATCCGCTATTATTCCACATTCGATTCTCCTAACCGATAGATTCAATTATAAATAAAAAAGGAAATTTGTCAAGGAAAATCTTTACATTCTTTGACATAAATATACAAACAAGGTAATTATAGACCACAAATATGCAGACATTACGGAGACTTAAAGGAAGATTCTAAAAGGATGATTTATGGGGATTGGTTGTGTCTTGCGGAGGGTATAAAAGAAAAAAGGAACTATTAATAATGTTTTATCCGGACCTGTATTGCCTTAAGAGCTAATAATATAGGATTTAATTCTGTATTTTCTAAATTAACTCCTACTCTATATTTATCGGGTTCAATCATATTAGACCAAACTACCTTTCCTTTTATATAAATTTGTTCGCCATTATCAGGCATCTGTAACCATATATCCAAAGGAGTATCCTCTGCTAATGCCTCCCTTGTCACCAAGCATATGCCTTTGGCGCTGATGTCTTGGGTTTGCGCATGGGCTTCTCCCAGTAAATTTAAATTGAAGTATCTTAACAATATTTTTACCGAATACCTAGGAAATACCCTTTTTTCTTTTAAGCCCAAGTTCTCCATAGTTTACCTTATTATCTTCAAGAAAATCGCTTCGCGATTAGACCCTTCCTCTAGATGATTTAGGAAGGTCTATCCTTTTTAGGATAATTTCAATACGATTTTAGAGTGGTATAGGAAAATGTTTTATACTTTCCTATACCATTAAATTACAACATTTATTATGCAATTTCAAGGGTGATTTGAAGGAATAAAGAAAGCGGTTTCAAATGGAGAAATTTGTAAAGAATGTTATCGCTTGAGGACGTCTTTGAATTTCTTAGTTAAGGGAGGGATAATTTCGAAGAGATCTCCGACAATACCATAGGTCGCTACTTTAAATATAGGCGCATCCGGGTCTTTATTGATGGCCACGATAATTTTTGATGACTGCATACCGACGAGGTGCTGAATCTGGCCTGATATGCCGCAGGCAATATATATTTTGGGCGAGACTGTCCTTCCTGTTTGGCCTACCTGATGCGAATAAGGCATCCAGCCTGAATCTACAGCTGCGCGTGAAGCGCCTACCGCAGCACCTAACACTTTAGCCAGTTCTTCCAGGATCTTAAAATTTTCCGGTCCATTCATCCCCCGGCCGCCGGAGACAATAATATCTGCCTCGGCTAAATTCACCGTGGACTCAATTTCTTCTATGATATCCAGTAATTTAGCCCTGGTGGCGAGGATTGGACCGTCAAAATTCTCGCGAATAATTTTTCCTTTACGTTTCATATCGGATGCTGTCTCGGGAAAAACCTTGTGTCTAACAGTGGCCATCTGGGGCCGGTAATTCGGCGAAATAATCGTAGCCATAATGTTTCCGCCAAAGGCAGGCCTGGTCTGAAGCAGGATTTTTCTTTCCGGGTCTATATCTAAACCAGTGCAATCAGCAGTTAAACCCACCCTTAGCTTTACTGCTACACGCGAAATCAAGGAACGGCCAATTGAGGTTGCGCCGCAAAGAACGATTTCCGGCTTATATTTCTTAATCAACTCCACAAGAATATTTGTGTAGGGTTCGTCCTGAAAATTAGCTAACTTTCTTGCCTCAACAACATATACCTTATCTGCACCCCGCCAAATCAATTCCTGAATCTCTTCTTCCAAATGTTCACCTAAGAGTACTGCTGAGACGTCAGCGCCTAAAGATGCGGCTAACTCTCTTGCCTTACCCAGCAATTCATACACTACAGGTTGAACCTTGCCTTTTTTCTGCTCAGCAAAGACCCAGACTCCTTTATAATCTTTTAGGTCTGGCTTAGCGCCGATTACGACTTCCGGCTTCTCAAGTAGTATGGCCTTAAGTTTGCAAGCCGGAAGACAAGCGCCGCAGAGATTGCATTTATTTAAGTCAATCACTGCCTTCTTGTCCATTATGCGGATAGCATCAAAAGGGCAGGCTTTGACGCACAATGTGCAACCCGTGCATTTCTCAAAAATAATTTGTATGGGCATATAATTTAGATTACTTAAATTTACTTAGACTTACTTAATATTACTTAGATTTATATGAAGTTACTTTTAGCAATCTTAATTACAGAACTCCCTTTCTTAATACTTCTGCTAACTTCTCAACTATCTCTTGAGTTTCGCCTTTGAATATCTGACCACCAATTCGCGGCGGCGGAGTAAAAATCTTTACTACCTGTGTAGGTGAGCCTGTCAAACCAACACAATCCGGTTC
>Ga0315282_10009478_pt1 | contig 15481 bp, 15 predicted proteins | sample YL17G07_20_MG_FD_203693 | JGI IMG/M metagenome (GOLD analysis project Ga0315282, IMG submission 203693) | Sediment microbial communities from Yellowstone Lake, YNP, Wyoming, USA - YL17G07_20 | ecosystem: Environmental > Aquatic > Freshwater > Lake > Sediment | place: USA: Wyoming | collected... | reverse complement strand
GTTCGCGGGCAATGCTGCGCATGGACTTGCCTTGCGCGTGTAGATATCGAATAGTCATCCAAGCTTCCACGGTGATCATCTCCTTGATTCGCTCCTCGTTGCAGGGTGGCAACGAGGGTAGTGCTCGCCGTGGGCTGGGTCAATTTTCAGACGGAAAGTGGGTCAGTTTTCACGTGGGATCTACAGCCCCATACCGGTAACACGAGGCTTCCGCTTGATGAAGTATACCATCACCTTCGAGAATCAGGAATACCGGCCGCATCACCGATCCTCGACGAGAAACCGCCGGGCCAGGTGGCCGCCGAATCCACACCCCACATTTGACAGAAACGTGAATGTGGTGTATAGTGGTGTTTATAAAGATGCGGTAAGTTCTGTATTGGTGAAGTGCGAGACCGTCCAGAATTACTAAATTCGGGCGGTCTTTCTTGTTGCCGTCGGTGCAAGCCGTGTCGAAAGCCAAATGTACGACCTATACAACAACAAAGGAAAGCAAGAAATGAGTGAACGTGTCAGCGGAACCGTCAAGTGGTTCAATGCGCAAAAGGGCTACGGCTTCATCACCCGTGACGACGGCGAGAAGGATGTGTTTGTGCATCATTCTGCCATCGAAGGGCAGGAAGGTTTCCGCGAGCTGAATGAGGGCGAGCGCGTACAGTTCTCGATTGAAGCGGGACCGAAAGGGCCGTCTGCCGCCGCGGTACGCAGACTATAGCCAGCTTGCCAGCAGTGCGTTAGCACGCTAAGACTGAGGCCAGCAAATGCTGGCCTCCTTTTTGTTAGCCCTACGCAGTTGACCGGAAATTCACCGCGGAGATCACAGAGAGCGCGGAGAAGGCTATATGAATCTCTGCGATCTCTGTGATCTCCGCGGTAGGTCTGGCTCCAACTGCGCAAGTCTTGCCTGGGCGCTAAGCCTTCGCCAGCTCCGCCCAATCGATCTCGTCCACCTGCATCACGTCGTAGGTGATATACTCGGCCAGAGAGTCACAGGCGGCGGCGACATCTTCGAGTTTGTTGCCCTCCCACAGACAAACCAGGTGGTCCGCACGCCCATGTGGGAAGGGGTTCCAGGTCTTCAAGCACCGGGCAGGAGTTTGACCAGCCGCCATCGACCGCGCCATCTCGGGTCCCATGGTGCTGAACGCTTTCCAGACCTCTTGGGGACTCTTCTTGTACGTGTGCAGAACGATATACTTGGCCATCTCAGGACTTCCTCCCTTTCTCTGACATGCCTGCTTCTGATGCGATGGTTGTACCGAACATCGACGGCGGAATGATCCGCCCCTGGGCCGCTCCGCGTGGCCGCGGCCGTGGCAATGTCAGCACATCGAGGTGCTTCAGGCGATTGGGTTGGCTCCTGTACAAGATGAAAAGGGGAACGTATGGCAGACCCCGCCAAGTTAATGCCAGTATACCACCATCTGCTCAGATTGACAAGGTTAGAAGCTCTGGAAATCTCAGTATTGTGCAGGTTCTTACCGGAGGTAGCTGCAAGCTACGCTTTGAGTGTGACGCTCGCGTTTGCATCGAACATTCACGGTGCAAGCGGGACCTGAAGCTCGTCGAAAAGGGGTAGTTGCCGCAGGGTAACCCCCGGGGTATAATCTGAATCGGTAGATAGAGGTCCAGGGAGAAATGCTGGAGGAAACAGGAAATGGAAGTGATGACGCTGGAAGGTGTGATCGACAACGGTCAGATACGGCTCAAGAATAACGTCCGGTTGCCAGACAAGACGGTGGTGTATGTCATCGTACCCGGCGTCCGGGTCGAACGGCTGGTACAGGTCGTCAGTCCGCACCTGGTTCGTCGTGAGCATGCCGGGGATTTTGAGATGCAGATTACTGAGGCTGACCCGAATGCCGGCGTATGATACCATCCTATTTGATCCGCCAGCGCCGCTCACACGTGTCACCCTGCGCAATCCTGCCAGCGGAGCAGTTTGGGTCGACGTACCGATGCTGCTCGATTCGGGTGCGGATATTTCGTTGGTTCCAGGAGCTGCTGTCGAGCGGCTGGGAGCGTCCCAAAGTCGCGACAGGCTGTACGAGCTGGCTGGTTTTGACGGGAGCATCAGTCTGGGCGCACCAGTTGAGTTGGAACTTATCTGGCTTGGGCGCGCTTATCGTGGCCAATATCTGTTGGTTGACCGAGAGTGGGGGATTCTGGGCCGCAACATACTGAACACTCTGACATTGGTGCTGGCTGGACCGCGCCTGACGTGGGACGTTTCGCTGGGGTGATCTTCTGAATGGGCGGTACAAGACTCGAACTTGTGACCTCCACGATGTCAACGTGGCGCTCTAACCAACTGAGCTAACCGCCCAAGTTGCGGATTATACCCACCCCTGGCCCAAAAAGCAAGTGAAATCCGCTGCCACGCCAGAGGGCAGCCCGTGGCCATTTCTCACCCGTCGCAGCGGGGAAGACCCTGGCTAACTAAATCGTGACGCCAATATCAACGCAATGAGCAGTAAGCCTGCCGACAATCCCAAACGGATGAGCACCCCCTGCCACAGTGACGAGGTGGGGTGCAAATCGGTGCCCTTTCGTGTGCGTGTCATAATGTCCATAAACTCCTTTATCATCTGGTTTTCAGCACCGGTCAGCTCTGACAGATTATCCGATTGCTGAAGGTGGTCACGCCAGGACTACGACGAAAGCCACAGCATAGTCCGCAGCATGGGATAGGCTCACGGCAAACTGGTGAAAGCCGAGCCCGGCCGCCAGTCGTTCGGCTTCGCCGTGCAGCCGCAGCTCCGGTTTGCCGCAAGCATCGCAAACCACTTCAATGTCGCAGAAGCTCATGGGGCCAATTCCGGTCCCCAACGCCTTGGCGGTCGCTTCTTTGGCCGCCCAGCGGGTCGCCAGCGCCGGCAGCCGGCCGGCAGCATAGGCCAGCTCGTGCCCGGTGTAGACCCGGCGCAGGAATCGCTCACCATAGTGTTGGATGGCAGCCTCGATGCGGCTGATCTCGACCATATCGACGCCGACGGCAACTGGCATATACCCCTGTTATTGACTGCCAACCGGCCTGATGAACGGGTCCGACGGCAGCGGTTCAAGCAGACGCGCCTCTGGCAGCCGGAAGTCCGCCCCGACGATCACCCGAACGTCGACCTCGCTCTTCAGATTCGGGCTGCGCCGGATGTTCTCGTTGGTCACGTTGAAGATGTTGGCCAGAAATTCGAGTGTATAGCTCTTGTTAGTATAGTCCACGATCACCGTGTGCGAGTAATCGGTGCGGTCGGCGGAACCAAACTGAACCACGTTGAAACCCTGATTCCGCAGGTACTGCGCCGTCCCGGCTTCCAGGTCGGCCTGGGTGGTGCCGTTCTGCACCACCACTTTGGCTCCTTCGGACTTCAAAACGACCATCGCCTCTGCGAGTTCTTGTTTTTCTGCCTGCGCGGCGGCCTGGGACTTGGCCAGCGCGGCCGGGTCGGGAGTCGGGGTGGGCGGCATGGGGGTCGGCTTGGGCTTAGAGGAGCCAAACATCTGGTCGATCACGGGCCGGATCTTCTCGCGTATCGGCAGCAAGACCTGCGCCTTCTGTTCGGTCACATAGTTGACCGTCATCGTATGGTCAATCACCGCGCTCTGGATGTCCTGAGTGTTCATGCGGGTGGCCAGTTTGGCCAGTTCCACGATATCCATGAGCTGCATATCGGTCTGGACGGTGCCCGCCATGGTCGCCCACAATTCCGGTATCTTGGCGATGACGCCGACCGCCAGCGCCTTCTCGCGCACCGCCATCAGCACCAGCTGTTGGCGGCGGGCCCGGTCGAAGTCCGAACCGAGGGTGGCGCGGGTGCGCGCGTACTTGAGCGTGGCATTGCCATCCAGATGCTGCAGGCCCGACTCAATCGTGAATGGGTCGTAGCCATAATTCTCGTCGGGATACTTTGGGTCATCGATCGCTTGCGGCACATCGATGTCTACCCCACCCAGGGTGTCGATGATGCGCCGAAATCCATCGAAGTCCACCCGCACGTAGAAGTGCACCGGCACGCCCAGGTTGTATTGCACCGTCTTCATGGCCAGCGCCGGGCCGCCGCCGGGATAGCCGTCCTCGTCACCGGTGTAGTGCGCCGCGTTGATGCGGTTTTCGCCATAGCCCGGAACCGTCACGAGCAGGTCGCGCGGGATCGACAACATGCCCGCTTTGCCGGTGGTCGGATCGACGGTGATCAGAATCATGGTATCCGTGCGGGCGTAGGTTTCATCCGGGCGCTTGTCAATCCCCAGCAACAGGATATTGACTCGCTCCGATTCCTCCCAGTTGGGCAGGGCATCACCCGTCAGGCCGGTGGCCGGTTGGGGATTATTGGAGGCACGGGGATTGGGGGGATGGCTGACCACCGGGTTGAACGAGTTGAGAACAGGAAGGGTCAGATCAACATATGGCATGGTTGGCAGCTCGGCATGAGCCACCACATCTTTGACAGTCGAGTAGAAGATGTAGCCGAAGTATCCCCCACCGATCAGAAAGCCAAGTGTCAGCAGCACGGTGAAGAGGGCTGGAAATGAGGAGGCTCGGCGACGAGGCAGGGGAGAACGCGTTAATGGTGCCCGTGTGTACGTAGCCATTTGGTTACTATTATAACACGATTCAGCTACCTGGCAAAATTGCCTACGCCATTTAGCGTACCGCCGGGTTATGGGACCGGGGACAGGTTGGCAATGTACAACGAGGTGGCATTCAGCCAATAGAGCTTGCCCGCTGACTCGTCCACGAAGATGGATTTCAGGGCGCTGAAACTGGCGCTGTCCTCTGGGCGCGGTCTGATCTGGCGGACGAAATGACCCTCTTTGGTCAGCTGCAGCACGCGCTGGTTCCCGGGGTCGGCAATGTACACGTAGCGCGCCACCGGATCGGGCGCCGTATAGATGGCAGTCGGGTCAGTCAGAGGGCGGTCGAGATCCGTTATGTCAAACATGACCGGAACCCCTCCCGCGAACTTGCGGACGCCACCGTTGGCGTAGAGCACGTAGATAAAGCCGTCAATGGCCATATCGATCGCCCCGCTGAGCACGTCGCCGGATTGGCCCGAAAAGTACAGCTGTGGGGGATCGGGGTAGCCCGAAGGGCCGGGCAAATAGCGGAAGATCTGACCCGCCTCCGGATCCAGCACGTACAGGTTCCCGGAATACCCCGTCGCAGCGATGGGTAATCGCCAGCCATCCACGCCGGCAATCGGCACCGCGCTCAAATCGGACCCGGAACCATATTCCAGCAGCCCGTCTCGCTCCAGAATCAGCAATCGGCCCGACAGGCGGCCCCCGTCGGCAGGCAGCCACGCCACGTCGATGATTTCGCCCACCACGCGGGCCGCCACCTGTTGGGCGCGCCGCACCAGAACAAAATCCTCTGTGTTTGGGCGCAGGTTCTCACCCACATCGTCGAGCTGATGCCGGTAGACCTGGTCGCCGCCGGCATCCAGGACGTAAAGGTCCAGGCCCTGGTGCACCACCCGCCGCAGCTGGGTGAACGGCTCGTCGTAGGTGCGCAGCTGCCCCACCCAGTATAAGCGCTCGATGCGATCCACTTTGTCCCGGCGCTCGGCGATCGACCGGTGCAGCTCGGGAATGGCAGGTTCGTTGGGTTGCATGACCTCGGCCTCGGCCAGCAGGTGGTCGGCCTGATCCAGCAACCCGCGCGCGGTTTTGTCGTCCGCGCTGGCTGCCTGGTCATAGGCCGCCTGAGCCTGCGCCAGCCGGGTGCGAAACTCATCCTCCCACGCAACGCCTCTTTGCCAATAGGTCACGCTCACCACGATCAACACGATCAAGGGGATGGCAAAGGCCACCGTGCGAAAGGCGTTTTGAGAGATGGGCAGCCGGACCGGGCGGCGAGCGGTTGCCTGCCGGACTTGCGCCTCGTGCCCGGGCAGCATCCGGCTGAACAGGATGCCCAGGCCGGCCCAACTCGCCATCAGCAGGACGACCCAGCCGCGGGCCAGGGCGCGCAGCCAGCGCCCGACCGGCAGGCTAATGTGGATATCGGGCAGATGGCGGGGCAGCAGCCGGGGCAGCTGGCGCCCGCTCAGCAGCGCCGCGGGCGAGGGGAACGAAGCCGCCTCCAGGGGGTGCAGGCCGTGATGCCCGTGGATCAGGCGACCCGCCGACGGTGCGGACGCCTGAACCTCAATCACCAAAGCGGTGCAATCGCGGCGGTTGACCAGCTGGATCAGATTGGCCAGCGCATCCTCGACACTCTGATAGGCGACCGCTTTCTCGATCTTGTCCGGTGCGATCCAGCCGGCAAACCGGCTGTCGCCCAACACCAGCATGTCGCCCGGTTTGACAGGAACGTGGAAGAGCTGGGCATCCACGTCGTCCCAGCGGCCCAGGGCGGGAGCGTCTGCGGCCGGGAGGCCGGCCGCACCTAACCAGGGAGAGGTTTCGGGGAATTGCGCCACCCCCCCAGCTGCCGCGATGTAAGTCACCGCCGGCCCGAGCGTGGCGATAAACACATCCTCACCGCGCACGACCAGCGCGGCAACGCCGGCGAATACCCCGGAAGCAGCACCGCCGGCCGGCTGCCGCAGTTGAGTGTTGGCCGCCGCCAGTGCGTGCTGCAAGCTGGCGGTGATGCTGGTCGGTGCCTGGTAGTAAACGTTGCGGATGGTTCGAGCCAGCGCCTGGCTGAGCTGCTGGCCGGCCGGCGATTGGGGGTCGCACCCACGCAGCTCGATGACGACAAACAGGTCGCCCTTGCGCCGGCTGCCGGCCGGCTCCCGCACTGCCAGGGTGTTGGGCGGCTCACCGATCAGGCGCCCGCCGGCGATGTTCAGCTGCCCCATTACAGTCTTCAGCTCGCCACTCATCTGGATCGCTCCTTGGCGCTGCACGGCGGAGGGCCAATCATTCCCATTCCACGGTCGCCGGGGGTTTGCTGCTCACGTCATAAACCACCCGATTGACCCCCGCTACCTCGTTGACAATGCGGTTGCTGACGCGGGCCAATACCTCTACCGGCAGCCGCGCCCAATCAGCCGTCATAAAATCCTCGGTGGTCACCGCTCGCAGGGCGATCACATTCGCATACGTGCGCTCATCGCCCATGACGCCCACGCTGCGCACGGGCAGCAGCACGGCAAAGGCCTGCGCCACCCGGTCGTACCAGCCGGCGGCCCGCAGCTCTTCGATGAAGATCGCGTCGGCCCGGCGCAGGACCTCCAGGCGCTCCCAGGTCACCTCGCCCAGCACCCGCACCGCCAGCCCCGGGCCGGGGAAGGGGTGCCGCCACACGATCTGAGGGGGCAGTCCTAGCTGCTCGCCCACCCGGCGCACCTCGTCCTTGAACAAGTAGCGCAGGGGTTCCACCAGCTGGAACCGCATGTCAGGCGGCAGCCCGCCGACATTGTGATGGGTCTTGATCTTGGCAGCCACGGCCCGGTCCGGTGCAGTGGACTCGATCACATCCGGGTACAGGGTGCCTTGCGCCAAGAAGTCCACCCGGCCGAGCCCCGCGGCTTCGGCTTCGAACACGCGGATAAACCGCTCGCCGATGCGCTTGCGCTTCAGCTCAGGATCCGTCACATCCTGGAGGTCCGTCAGGAATTGCTCAGTGGCATCCACGCAGACCAACCGCACGCCCAAATGGTCGCCGAAAGTCGCCACGACCTGCTCCGGCTCCCCCAACCGAAGCATGCCCGTGTTGACGAAGATGCAGGTCAGCTGGTCGCCGATGGCCCGGTGCAGCAGCGCCGCGGTCACCGCCGAGTCCACTCCACCCGACAGGGCACAGATCACCCGGCCGCCGCCCACCCGGGCGCGCACCTGCTCGACGGCCGCGTCGATGAAATTGGCCGGCGTCCAGCCGCCCCGGCAGCCGCACACCGCATACAGAAAGGCCTGCAGGATGCGGCTGCCCTGGGCAGTGTGCACCACCTCGGGGTGAAACTGCAACCCATACCGGCCGCGCGAAAGGTCTCCCATGGCCGCTACCGGGCTGTTGTCCGAAACCGCCAGCACCGCGAAGCCAGGCGGCGGCTGGGTAATCCGGTCACCGTGGCTCATCCAGACCTCCAGTGAGCGGTCGGAATCGGCGGTGACCGAGGAAAACAATGGGCCGGGAGCGTCTGCCAGGCGAATGCGGGCCGGGCCATATTCGCGCTCGGGCGCGGGGTCCACCCGCCCGCCCAGGTGATAGGCCAACAGCTGCATCCCATAACAGATGCCCAACACCGGACGGCCGCCGGCCAGCACATAGTCCGGCAGGCGAGGTGCGCCGGGAGCATACACGCTGGCCGGACCGCCGCTCAGGATGTAGCCGGCCGGGTGGAGCCGTGCCACAGCCTCAGCCGGCGCGTGGTAAGGGATCAGCTCGGAATACACGCCGGCCTCACGCACCCGGCGGGCAATCAGCTGGCTGTATTGGGAGCCAAAATCGAGAACGACCACCGTTTCGCGCTCGGCCATCTGCCCTCAGGCAAAGACGATCTTGCCGTCATCCATGCTGGCAATGACCGCCAGGGCATGGATGGGCACGTTCAAATAGGCCAGTTCCTCCCGGCCCCCTTCAAATGCCTTCTCAATCACCACGCCGACGCCTCGCACCTCTGCGCCGGCGTTGTGAGCCAGATTGACCAGCGCGTGAATGGTCTTGCCACGCGCCAAAAAGTCGTCGATGATGAGCACCCTGTCGCGCGGCCCCAGAAACTCCGGCGACACCATGAGCTCCACCTGCATCCCTTTGGTGTGCGACGGAGCGCTGGCCAGGTAGATCTGGTCGGGCATGGTCACCGGCCGCGTCTTGCGGGCGTACACCACCGGCACCCCCAGGGCCAGGGCCGTCGTCAGGGCCGGGGCAATGCCCGAGATTTCGGCGGTAAACACCTTGTTGACCCCCAGCCCGCCGAAATACGCGGCCAGCGCCCCGCCGGCCGCCAGCATCAGGTGTGGGTCAACCTGGTGATTGATGAAGCTATCGACCTTGAGGATACCGTTGCCCAGGTTCCTGCCTTCTTGCAGAATGCGCTGCTTGAGTGCTTCCATGACCTGGTTCCTCCTGAGAGTCTAGGTAGCTATATTATACTACCAACCCGTAGTCTAGTGGTCAGCTATCGATGTCTGGATGAGTAACCGCCAGAGATCACGAATGGCACAAATAGACAAATGGCACGAATAATCAATGGAATTTGTGTAATTCGTCGATTCGTGACATTCGTGATCTTACGGCTAGTCGGACGAACATCAGTTCTGATGTGCCTCTAGCCAGTCCAGGCTGGCCGTCTCGTCCGGTGTCCACCAGCTGGCCATCCAGGCCGGGTGGCCGTCAAACCCCTTCTCCGAGATGACCACCGGAGAATAGCCGGCCGCGTCGCTCCCGTAGTTGGCCTGGTAAATGCCGGCCTTGCTGTCTCGGCTGGTTTCTACCACGATCCACATCCCGACACCCGAGCGCCGCAAGGTCGGATGCGCTTCAGGTTGATCCGTCCGGGTGTAGGCAAACGGCTGTTCATTCGGGTACTGGATGTAGGTTTTCATCACCCCATCCCGGTCCGAAAGGAACAACAACTCGCCAAGTTCGGTGACGGCCGGGTCGCGATCATCCGCCGGGCCGGTGACGATGGGGGTCAGGTCGAGCTCTGTTGTCGGCGGCGGCTCGCCCGGCGCTGGCACCCGCAGTTGATAGATATCATTGCTGCCGGTCCGGTAGCTGGTAAACACCAGGTGCTGGCTGTCGCGCAGCCAGGCCGGCCGCCAGTCGCCGCTGGGATAGAAGGTCAGGCGGCGCTGGTTTTGGCCGTCGGAATCCATGACGTAGAGCTCGGGGTTGCCATCCCGGGTGGATACAAAGGCAATCTGGCGGCCGTCGGGTGACCAGGCCGGCAGGGTATTGTCTCGGTGGTTGGCGGTCAGCTGGCGCAGGTCGCAGCTGCTGTCAGCCGGCGCCATACAGTCGGCGCGCATGGTGAAGATGTCCCAATTCCCGGTGCGCTGGCTCTGGAAGGCCAGCCGGGTCCAGGCGGGCGACCAGGCCGGGTTCTCGTCGGCGGCCGGGTTGGTCGTCAGCCGGCGCGGGCGCTCACCGTCGCCCAACACATAAATCTCCCGGTTGCCGTCCCGCTCCGACACGAAGGCCAGCGGCGGGTCAAACGCCTGCCAGCTGTCGCCGGCGTCGCCGGAACGCAGAGGTTGAGGCAACTCCAGTGCGGCAAGCGTCCGGTCAGCAGCAAAATCGGGCGACAGAGACAGACCCACCACCGCCGGATAACCGGGGTAGGTCAGGGACGTCAATAGATCCCAGCTGCGTCCCCCATCCGACGAGCGGTAGGTTTCCCTGGCGAAATTGACGCCATCCATTATCTGCACAAACAACCGGCCATCGCGCTCCAGTTGGGGGGAAGGATAGAGGCGCGGCTGGGCATAGTCGATCCAATCAGTGCCGAACCAGCTGGCGGGGATCGAGCTGACGGCACCGATGCCGATGCGCTGCAGGTCGCGGGTAGATAGCGCCGAATGCCAGCCATTGCCCAGCAGATACAGGGTGGCGCCATCCGGCGAGAGGGCCAGGTCGGCAGGCGGGCTTTGCGTGAACGGCACCAGGCTGCGCAACGCTAGATTTTGCCCGGACAGCACCCATAGCCCTTGCCTGCGCAGCAGGTAAATCCAGGTGCCGCGAGCGTCGGTCGCCGGCTTGCCGTTCAATCTCGAACGGGTATCCAGCTGATGGCCCTGCCGGTCGAGGATGAACAGCGACTGCCCCGTGTTGTAGGCATCCAGCGTGACGACCAGGCGGCCTGCATCTGCGGCCACTGCCGCACGGCTGAGCCGGCCCAACTGCGGCTCGGATTCCCCGGCCGGCTCCAACGTATTGAGAGCATAGACGGCATACGCTTCACGTTGGTGAGGCGGCGACGAGCAGATGCCGTGAACCCGAACATAGAGCTGCCGCGCTTTGGCGTTCACGACTAATTCTTGAGGTGACTGGCACTCCAGGAGGATGCTCTGGGGTGACCGGTCGAGCTGGTCCAACCGGTAGGCCCAAACCGCCGAATTGAAGGGATCGAAGGGGACAACCTGCGGTATCATGAACAGCTGCCGGCCGGGATCCAGCGCTATCGGCCCAAAATTGTCCAGGCGGGCCACCTCGCCGAAGTCGCTGCGCCTGAGCACCAGCGTCTGGCTGATGGCGCCGCTGCCGAGGAACAGGTACGTAGCGTCGGCTGCCAGGTAGACGGGTGCGGGGGCCTCCACCGCCAGCAAAGGCTGCGAATACGACTGGGGGGCCAGGTCGACCGGCGATAACTGGTACAGGACGGCGCGTGAATCGACCGCAAACAGCGCACCGTCGGGGGCCATCGTCCAGGCCAGCCAATCCTGAGGCGTGCCAGCGCCAGGAGCAGCCGACGCCGCCGGAGACGGCGCCCAGCCCGTCAGGCCACTCGCGCCGGTGAGTCCGATCAACAGCAACAGGCAGACAGCCACACGGCTCATGCTACGCACCCGGCTACAACACCACGATGGAATCGCCGGCCCGCATCACGCCCGACGTGACGACCCGGGCACAAATGCCGCTCCGCCCGTACAGGGCGCGGGTCATGCCGGGTTGGGTGATGGATTGGATGTAGCCGCAGGGTGGACGGGGGCGGTCATATTCCAGCATGGCCTCGCCGACGCTGAAGCGCCTGCCCTGCAGCCCGGCCAACCGGATGCCCCGCGTGACCAGGTTGCGCCGGTGCTGGCCGTCTTTGACCCGAATCTTGGTCGTTTGCTCGATGGTTTCCAGGTCTTCGGCCTCGATCAGCGTCACCTGGCATTCGTCCACGCCCGTCCAGTAGCCAGTGTCCAGGCAGTAACGATCGCCGCTCAACCCGCAGCCGGCCAGTGCCTCGACCTGACTCACCTTCTGCATCGGGGCGCCGCCGCTCGCAACCACGAAGATGTCCTCAACCACAGCAGACATAGCGCTCACTCCTCTGCCTTGCAGACCTCACAGGTCTTTGAGACCCGTGAGGTCTGGCACGGTCTTGACCAGCTTCAGGGCCGCCGAATTGATGCAGTAGCGCTGCCCGGTGGGTGCCGGCCCATCGTCAAACAGGTGGCCGAGATGAGCATCGCATACCGCACACAGGGCTTCGGTGCGGTGCATCAAATGGCTGTGATCCTCAGCGGTGGCGACGACCTCGGGCTGAACGGGCGCCCAAAAGCTGGGCCAGCCGCTGCCGGAATCGAATTTTGCCTCAGAACTGAACAGCGGGGTGCCGCAGCAGATGCATTGGTAAATTCCCGCATCACGGCACTCATAGTACTCGCCGGTGAAGGGCCTCTCGGTCGCCTTCCTGCGGGTGACCGCATATTGCTCCGGCGTGAGTTGCTTTCTCCATTCCTGGTCCGTCTTGATCACCTTGGTTTGCATCACCGTCTATTCCTCGGAAAATACCCGTACCTATTGGCAGTTCATGGAAGCTCTCCGGTCTGGGGAGCCTGGCTCCTCTCTCCCAGACCCCACACCATAGCCGCCGCCTGCCGCGCGTAGTATGGGAAGCGCCGCCAGGTATCCGGCCGGGCGACGATGCGCGCGATCCGGCCGGGGCGCAGGTAGAAGCGCCGGTGGGCGGCGTGCCATTTGCGCTCAATGGTCGCTTTGTCCAGGCTGCCGAAGCCAAAGTGCGCCCTGTCGCTCTGGATCGCCGCCTGGCTCCAATCCATCGTCTGATAGCTCAGCTCGCCGTGCTTCTCGAGCAGCTCCCACATCTCGGTGCCCGGGAACGGGGCGGCGAGCATGAAGTGGGCCAGGTCGGGGTCGAGCTCCAGGGCGAGCTGGATCGTCTTTTCCATGGTATCCTCGGTTTCGCCCGGCATGCCGAAGATGAAGAACCCCATCGTCTGCAGGCCGGCCTGCCGGGCCCACCTGAAAGCCTGGCGGGCCATATCCACCGTCTGGCCCTTCTTGATGATCCGGCGCAACACCTGGTCGTCGCCGCTCTCCACTCCAAAACCCACCCGCTTGCAGCCGGCAGCCTTCATTAACTGGAACAGCTCCAGGTCGGTGTTGTTCACCTTCATGCCGTGGATGGTGACCCACGGAACGCGGGCCAGCCCGGCATCGATGAGCGCCCGGCACAGCTCCTTGGCCCGGCGGCGGTCCAGGTTCCACACGTCGTCGGTGACCCCGATTTCCGTGGCGCCCAGCCCCTCCACCAGCCAGCGCCATTCGGCGACGACGTTGGATACGCTCCGCGCGCGCCAGGTGTTGCCGGTGATGGGCTTGGAACAATAGATGCAGCGATATGGGCAGCCGCGCGACGTGACAATGGTGTAGGCCCGTGCATGGGGCTGCAAGCCATCCGTCAATGGATTGAGGTTGGTGTAGCGGTCGATTCGGAACAGGTGGTGCGCCGGGAAGGGAATGGCGTCCAGATCGTCGGTCAGCGGGCGGTCGGCGTTGTGGTGCACCTGGCCCTCTCGGTCGCGCCAGGACAGGCCGAGGATGTTCGGCCAGCCGGCCGCCGGGTCGAACCGGCGCGGCGCCAGGGCCGCATCCTCCCCCGCCTGGCACTGCCCCGAATCCTGCTCCAGGGCATGCATCACCTCGACGATCGTCCGTTCGGCCTCGCCCCGCACCACCAGGTCGACCTGGGGCCGCTGCATCGATTCGTCGGGCATCAGGGTCAGGTGGGGGCCGCCCAGGATGGTCACTGCCCCACATCGCTTGGCAGTGGCAGCCGCCTGCCAGGCGTTCGCAATCAGCGGAGTGGGCGCCGAGATGCCCACCACCGGGTAGGGCTGGCGCGCCAGGCGCTGATCGAGCGACTCCTGGTCCGCTTCAACCGCGGCGTCCCAGATGTCGACCGCGTAGCCGTCGGCTAACAATGCCCCGGCCAGATAGCCCAGCCCCATGTGGATGTGCTTGCGGCTGTTCCACACACTCGACTCAGGGCTGGCCAACAAGATCTTCATTTGGCCCTGATGCATGTTTCTTGATCTCAGGTCAACTGCGCAAATTCTATCATGATTATTCTACTGTATCCTGGACATCAAGTCCAGTGCCAGGAAGGATCACTGGATAGAGGTCAGCAGACCCTTACTCTTGGGCAGCGCGCGTCGCGAGGAATCGCTTCCACAGATCATAGATGTGGTCCGGCAGGTTCAGATCGTCCAGCAGCCGCGCCACCACGGCGAAATCCAGGGTGCGGATATCCTCCACTCGCCCGTGCAGCAGCACCTGGCGGATGTACCACGTCCGCGGAAACGGGTCGGATAGATCGACCGTGTCGGTGCTCCAGGCGATATGCCGCGGCGGAGTGATACGCTGTGCATCCAACTGCTACGTCGCTCCGTTACGCCCCGCACCGGCCAGCCGGCGCAGCTTGCGGGCGTACCTGGCCGGGTCGCCGTACTTTGCGGCTGCCCCCCGCACGCTGCGCTTGAGCCGATTGGCCGGCTTGCGGCGCTGGCTCTCGGCCAATGCCCACTGCATGAATTTCAGGTCGTGTCCCTTGATCTTGAGCTCGGTGGGATTGCGGCGAAACGAGTCGTAGCTGGTCACCAGCGACAGGTCGTGTTCCATCACGTAGTCGTACAGGTCACTGCCCGGATGGGGAGTGTAGAAAGCCGGGCTGTAATAGTCCGGGTCGATCTCCTGCAACATCGAGATGGTCTCTTTCACCTCGTCTTCCGTCTCGGTGGGCAGGCCCAGCATGTAGTTCGCCCATACGGTCAGCCCATACTTGCGGCAGATTCTCGCAGCATCCAGGTTGCGCTGGCGCGTGGTGCCCTTTCTCAGGAAGCGCAGCACCCGATCCGAGCCTGACTCGAATCCAATGAAGAAACCTTTCAGCCCATGGGCAGCCATCAGGCCAACAGTGTCCTCAAAATGCACGATCAGGTCGGCCCGCGCCTGGCAAAAGTACGGCTGCCGGAAACCGTTGGCCTGATACGCTTCCACAAACTGCCGGCACCATTGCCGGTCTTCCACCAGGCAGTCGTCGTGAAACATGAAACTCTCGAAGTGGTATTGATCGTTCAGCTGCTTCAGTTCGCCGATCACGTTGTCCACCGAACGGCGGCGGGTACCTTTGCCGAACAGGAAATCCTCGGCCGGCTTGCAGAAGTTGCAGTGATAGCGGCAGCCGCGCCCGGCGATGATGGTGACAAAGGGTGCCGGCAGTTCGGCGACGAAGGGCACCTCGGGCGACGGCATATCGTACCCAAACTTGCGCCATTCGTCGAGGAATAGATCACGGTCGGCATAGGGAATGGCGTCCAGGTTGGGATGGATGCCGATGAGCAGGCGCTGCTCCGGCCGCTGGCCGGCTTGAACGGCCCGCAGCAGATTGGTGAAGGTGATCTCGCCCTCTGCCAGCACCACATAGTCCACTTGAGGATGGTCGAGCACGCTCTGGGGCGCTACCGACGGGTGAGCCCCGCCCACCACGGTGAGGGCGCTGGGGCAGGCATCTTTGATGATCGCGATCGCCTGCATGACCGGATTGTAGTCCACGCTCATCATAGTCAGGCCCACCAC
>Ga0315282_10009477_pt1 | contig 15482 bp, 14 predicted proteins | sample YL17G07_20_MG_FD_203693 | JGI IMG/M metagenome (GOLD analysis project Ga0315282, IMG submission 203693) | Sediment microbial communities from Yellowstone Lake, YNP, Wyoming, USA - YL17G07_20 | ecosystem: Environmental > Aquatic > Freshwater > Lake > Sediment | place: USA: Wyoming | collected... | reverse complement strand
GGGGCGCGCGAGCTGGAAGTGGAGCTCGCCAAGGTCACCTCCGAGGCACCGGCGGAACCCATCGCCCTCGACGAGGTCCTGGCCGGGACGCTGCAGCTCATCGCGCCGCTCGCCCGGAGCCGGGGCATCAGGCTGGAGCTCGAGCCTCACCCGGAGCTACCCCGGCTCGCCGTGAATCGGGTCGTGCTTCGCCAGATCCTGGTCGGCCTGCTCGGATACCTTGTCGAGCTGGCGGGCGAGGGTCAGGTGACCATCGCGGTCGACGAGGCTCCATCTGGTCAGGCAGTCCATCTGACTCTGGCTGGTCGACGGCGCGACCCCAACGCTGGCCATGCACCGTCGGAGGGCGACGCCCCCCTGGAGGCCGCCCTGCGACTCGCCGAGTCCCAGCGCGCGGCCGTCCGGCTTACCTCCGGCCCCGGTGGGAACCCTACCGTCGAGCTGACCCTGCCGGCGGTGCGACCCCGGACGGTCCTGGTGATCGACGACAACCCGGACATCGGCTGGCTGTTCGGCCGATACCTCGAGGGGACCGACTACCGCCTAATCGTGGCGCGGACAGCCCCGCGGGCTCTCTCTCTCGCCCAGGAGGCGCGCCCGGACGCCATCGTCCTCGACCTGATGATGCCGACCCAGGATGGCTGGGAGATCCTCCAGGCCCTCAGATCCAAGCCGGAGACCAGCGCCGTACCGGTGATCGTGTGTTCGGTGCTGCCGGAGCGAACGGTGGCGATGGCGCTCGGGGTAGCCGACTTCGTGCCCAAGCCCGTCACCCAGGAGGCGCTGCTGTCCTCGCTGGATCGCTGTCTGAGCGGGCAGACGGCCTCAGGAGGGCATCCAGGCTCGCGTTGATGCAGCGCACTACCTCGCCGATGCCAAGCCCGCTAGACCGGCTGATGCTCAGAGCAGTCGACCGGATGACCTCGCTCTCCTGGCCTCGGGCCGTCACCACTACGACGGGGATCTCCCGGTACTCCGGGTCGGCGCGCATGGCTTCCAGCACCTGGTACCCGTCCATTCCCGGCATCAGTAGATCGAGCAGCACCGCGTCCGCCCGCCGCTCCCGCAGCATCGCCAGCCCCGTCTCGCCGTCCTGGGCCGTCCTGATCCGGTAGCGGCGCGACGCGGCCCTGACCATCTCTCCGAGTAGCTCGACCATGTCCGGGTCATCGTCGACGATCAGCACGTCGCGCACGCCCCGGCCTAGGCGGCGGAGCGCCTTCTCCACCTGCCGGTGGGTGACCGGCTTGACCAGGCGCTCGGCAGCGCCCAGCTCGAGCCCCGTGGCAGCCGCGTGCAGTGAGCAGCAGAATACGGGCACCTCCCCGGTTGGACCTTCCAGATGGGGGCGACCGTCCTGGGCTGCCGGGTCGACGACGATCAGGGCATGGACCAGCTGCCGTCGGCTCAGGCGCTCGGCCTCGGCGGCGTCGCGCGCCTCCAGCACCCGGCAGCCATCCAGGTAGCGCTGGAAGATCCGGCCGCTTTGGGGAGTCCTGGTCACGACGACCACCGTCCGATCCAGCGCCTGGACGCCGCCGATCAGCCGCTCCCAGTCCCGCTCGTGGGGAATCGCGACCACTTGCTCGCGGAGCGGCAGGCTGAAGCTGAACGTGCTGCCCTGCCCTAGCGCCGACTCAACCCACATGCTCCCGCCGTGGAGCTCGGCAAAGCGCTTGCTCACCGCCAACCCGAGCCCACTCCGGCCGCCCCCCGAGCCCGCTCGGTCGACGCGCGAGAAATCCTGGAAGAGTCGGGGCACGTCCTCTGGCCGGATGCCCACGCCGGTGTCCGTGACCGATACCACGACGTCGCCGCCGACCTGGCGAGCGCTGACCGTGATGCCCCCCTCCTCGGTGAAGCGCACGGCGTTGCCGAGCAGGTTGATGAGGATCTGGCGCACCCGCGTGCGATCGACGAAGACCTCCGGTAGATCGGGCTGCAGTTTCACCTTCAGCTCCAGGCCCGCCCGGCTCAGCAGGCTGCCCACCGTCGCCGTGGCCTCCGCGACGATCTCGGGAAGGCCGGCACGCTCGCGCTGCAGCGCCATCCGGTGGGCCTCGATCGCCGCCAGGTCGAGGATGTCGTCGATCATGGTCGAGATGTGGTTGGCGTTGCGGTAGATGGTCTCTAGCTCCTCGCGCGAGATCATGGTCTGCGGCCTGGCGCCCAGGTGTCGGATCAGCATCTCGCTGAAGCCGATGATGAGGTTCAGGGGGGTGCGTAGCTCGTGGCTGACCGTCGAGGCGAACTCGCCCTTCAGGCGCCGGGCCTCTTCGGCTGCCTGCCGAGCCCGCTCCAGCTCCTGGTTCAGCTCCTCGAGCCGCTCGCAGGTCTCGGTCAGGCTCTTGGAGAGCCGGCCGAGCTCGGCCTGCCGGTCCCGAAGCTCCTCGGTCTTCTGAAGCGCCTGCACGTAGCTGTGCCAGGACCAGTCGAGGGCGACCTGGGTGGGACGCAAAAGCAGCCAGGCGAGCCCGACGCCTCCCCAGATCAGGAGGACCGCGACGCCGGCCGAGTCCGTCGCGACCGTCAGGGGAGAGAGGCGAAGCGTGAGCAGGACGAGGCCGGTGCCGGCCGCTCCGGCCGCCGCCCCCCAGCGCCAGCCCAGCAGGGCGCTGGCCGCCAGGGCGACGAGGGCGAAGCCGCCGACAATGGGGGTGCCCTGCCACAAGTGGAGGGCTGCCGTCTCGACGGCAAGGAGGCCGCCAAGCATCACGAGTGAGCCGGAGCGCAGCCCGGCCGCCATGGCGTAGTCGGTGAGCAGGGCCGTCAGGACCAACCCGGCGACGATCGCCCAGGCTCGCGTCAACTCTGCCAAGGGAGCCGGCAGCGAGGCGAGCCCGAGCACGAAGGCGCCCGCCAGGGCGGCCACCACCATCAGGCGCAGGCTCTCCAGGCGCAGCTCGTCCAGGCCATCCTGCAAGTGGTACGCCTGGACCAGGTGGTCGTAGTTCCTGATCCCCATGTCCTCTCCCCTTCCCAAGCTCCTCGACGGCGGCCCCTCGCAGCTCTCTGAGGCACACGCATGCGCCAGAAGGTTGCGCGACCAGTTGCCGGGCATTATAGCGCCCTCCTGGGAGGCGTCAACCCGAAGTCCCACTTATGGATAGTCGCCAGGAAGGTGCGAGGCGACTCGCTTTCCGAGCCGGCTGGTGACCTGACCTAGCGGGCGCCCTGGCGAACCAGATCTAGCGTCAGACCGCCGCTTCGCCACTACAGCCAAGCGGTCATCAACACAAGATGAACCCGAGCGCGGCCGCGAAGCCGCTTGCGTGAACCCCGCACCCAGACCGGTGTATAATGCAGGGGCACACATCTTGCATCCTACCTGGTCCTGCCGCAGTTGAGGGAAAGGTGAGACGGCTGTCGGGAGACCCGAGACGGCGCATCGGCGTGCTGCAACTGGTGGTGCTCACCGGGCTGATGCTCGTCGTGATCGCCGCCTCCTTCGGCGCGGGCGTCTGGGCCGCGCCCTACGTCCGGGCGCAGGTGCTCCCGGCGCCGGCGCCGCCGGCCGACCTCGATCGGCAGTTCGCCCCGTTCTGGCAGGCCTGGAACCTCGTCGAGCAGCACTTCGTCTACAGAGACGCAATCGACCGGCAGAAGATGACCTATGGCGCCATCCAGGGCATGCTCTCCTCGCTGGACGACGAGGGCCACACGCGGTTCCTGAGCCCGGCCGAGCTGAAGCTGGAGGAGAGCAACCTCCAGGGGCAGTTCGAGGGCATCGGCGCCGAGGTGACGACGCGCAACGGCCGGCCGACGATCGTCGCCCCGATCGAGGGCTCGCCGGCCGAGCGCGCCGGCCTGCGCTCCGGCGACGTCGTCGTTCGGGTCGACGGCGCTGACGTCTCTGACCTGACGCTGACCGAGCTGGTGAGCCGGATTCGAGGCCCCAAGGGCAGCACGGTGCGCCTCGACGTCATCCACCCCGGCCAGGCCGTCGTGTCGCAGCTCGCGATCGTCCGGGAGGAGATCAAGGTGCAGATGGTGACCTGGGCGATGGTCCCCGGCACGACCGTGGCCCACGTCCGGATCGGCCAGTTTGGCAGCCGGGCCGACTCCGAGCTGCGCCAGGCGCTCGGCGAGGCTCGGGGGGCCGGAGCGACCGGGCTGGTCCTCGACGTGCGCAACAACCCCGGCGGGCTGCTCGAGCAGGCCGTCGCGGTTGCCAGCGAGTTCCAGGACCACGGGATCGTCCTCTGGCAGGAGGACCGAGAGGGCCGACGCAAGCCGTTCCAGGTCCGGCGCGGCGGGGCGGCCGTGGATCTGCCGATGGTGGTGCTCGCCAACGAGGGCAGCGCCAGCGCGGCGGAGATCTTCGCCGGGGCGATGCAGGACAACGGCCGCGCGGTCGTTGTCGGCGCGAGGACCTTCGGCACGGGCACGGTCCTCTCCTCGTTCCCTCTGGACGATGGCTCGGCCGTGCTGCTCGGGACCGCTCAGTGGCTGACGCCGAGCGGCCGGGCGATCCGGAAGCAGGGCATCCGTCCGGACGTGGAGGTGCAGCTTCCCGCCAGCGCCGAGCTGCTCTCGCCTCGGGCCGAGCGCTCGCTCTCGGCCGGCGAGGTGCGCCAGAGCGGCGACGCCCAGCTCCTCCGCAGCCTGGAGCTGGTCCAGGCCGGGCGGACGGTGCCGGCCGTGACCCTCCGCGGCCGGACGAGCCTCGCGTACGCGTACTGAGGGGTCTTGTATACCCTGGAGGGGTATGGTATAATCGGGCCGATGTGTGGATCGGCTGCGAGCGGGCTTCGGCCGGCCGCGGCCGGCTAGTCCAGCCAGAGCACTGGAGGAACCATGCCCATCTACGAGTATCAGTGCCCGAGCTGCAAGGAGCGGTTCGAGAAGCTGGTCCGTGCCAGCGGCGCTCCGGCCGAGGTGACCTGCCCCACCTGCGGCGCGACGGGCGCCAAGCGCTTGGTCTCGACCTTCGCCTCTTTCGGGTTCAGCAGTTCCGGCGGTGGCAGCTCTTCCTGCGCGCCCTCGGGGGGTGGCTGAGCGATCCGCTAGGGAGCCGTGGGCTCCCAGGCCAGGACCGATCCTCATCCCCGGCCCTTCTCCCGCAGTGCGGGAGAAGGGTGCCGAAGGCGGATGAGGGGTCTCTATGCCACTATCTTCGTGATCGGCAACTCGAGGATGTCTTCGGCGCCGCGCTTCTTCAGCTCGGGGATCAGCAGGTTGATGGTGGCCTTGACGGCGACGCTCTCGACGGCGTAGTAGTTGCTCCCGAAGAGCCGGGAGATGGTCGGGGCCTTCATCGCCGGCAGCACGTCGATGACCGACTGGAGCTGCTCCTCGGGCACGTTCATCTTGATGAGGACTTTCCCCCGGGCGTTGAGGACGCCCCCGAGCAGAGTCGAGATCTCCTCGATGGCCTGGCGCTTGGCCGGGTCCTCCCACGCCGCCTTGTTCGCGATGAGCTTGAGCGTCGACTCTAGCAGCACCTCGACGATCTTCATCCCGTGGCGGCGGAGGGTCGAGCCCGTCTCAGTCACCTCGACAATGGCGTCGACGATCTCCGGCACCTTGGCCTCGGTCGCGCCGTAGGAGTGGTAGATCCGCACCGGGATGCCCAGTTGCTCGAAGTGGCGGCGGGTCAGCCCCGGGTACTCGGTGGAGATGCGCGTCCCGGGCGGCAGGTCCCGAGCGCTGGAGATGGGTCGGTCCTGCGGGACGGCGAGCACGACCTTGACCGATGCGCCGGTCTCGCGCCCGCTGCCGCCTAGCTCCATCACCTCGACGACTTCGCTCGCCGTCTCGCGGATCCAGTCGAGGCCGGCGATGCCCAGGTCGAAGTAGCCCTGCTCGACGTACTGCGGTATCTCCTGGGGCCGCAGGATCTTCACTCGGCCGATGCGCGGGTCGGCGATGGTCGCGTTGTACTCGTGGTCGCTGCCCCGCCGAACGGTCAGGTCAGCCTCCTCGAACAGCCGCAGGGTCTGAGCCTCAAGGCTACCTTTGGGCAGAACCAGGCCTATCACTTCTCAACCTCTCCGGCGGCCGGCGCCGCCGCGACGTGTTCTCATCGTTTCCCCCGATCCCACCGATCCCTCCGATCTGACCCGTCTCTACCGGGCTGCGCCGGCGTCGCCAGCCTGGCCGGCGTCCGGCTCGGGCAGATCGATCGCGTTGAAGAAGCAACTGTACGCTCCGGTGTGGCAGGTCGGGCCTCGCGGGTCGGCCTCGATCAGCAGCGTGTCGTGGTCGCAGTCGGTCCGAACGCTCCGGACCACGAGGAAATGCCCCGAAGTCTCGCCCTTCGTCCAGAGAGCGTTCCTGGTCCGGCTCCAGAAGGTGACGTGGCCGGTCCGTCGCGTCTTCTCCCACGCGGCCTCGTTCATGAAGCCGACCATCAGCACGTCTTTCGTCGCCGCGTCCTGAACGACGGCCGGGAGCAGCCCGTCCATCTTGCCAAAGTCCAATCGCATCGCTCGACTCCAGGGCATGCATCCGGGGCATGCATAAGGATAGGCGAGGCCCAAGGCAGCCTCGCCGCCGACGGAATACTAGCGAACGCCGGAGTGTATGTCAAGCGTGTCGGCGCGGTCGCGCTAGAGCAGTCTGTGGAAGCCTGGAACCAGCCCTCACCCCCGGCCCCTCTCCCGCAGAGCGGGAGAGGGGTGCCAGAGGCGGGGTGAGGGTCGGCCATCTCGCAGAGAGCGCTAAGGCTCAGACGCCGGTCCGCTCCTCGACCCCGGCCGCCGGCCGGACCTCTTCCGCGACCAGGCGCACGCTGAGGTCCTCGGCCTGGGCGACGAACCTGCCGACCAGACGGGACAGGGCCGGATCGACGGCCATCAGCTCGGCCCGGAGGTCCGGGAAGAAGTGGTAGCTCAGGCCGCAGGCCACGTACTCGCCGATGCTCTCGCCGGCCAGGGGCTCGGCAAACTGGCCGCGGAGCCGGGCCTCGTCGTAGAGCTGGCGGAGCTGCTGTCGAAGCGGCGCCGAGATGAACGTGGTGACGGCGTGCGCGAACTCGTGGCGCATCACCAGCAGCGACCGCCAGCTCGTGACCACCGCCACGTAGCCGGGGGCCACGTCGGTCAGGCCCTCGCAGTCGTCCACGCCGATGCCCGCGCTGTGCCACCGGCGATGGAGGATGCGCTGGGTGAGGATGCCGGCCGACGAGACCTTCTCCCCCCGGTCGAGGATCCAGATCCTCGTCGGGTAGTCGTGCGCGAGCATGAGAGTGGCGAGCGGGTAGGCTTCGAGGGCGGCGACGAGCCGCCCGGTGGCCGCCGGGTGGGGGGATCGGGCGATCATGCCCTCGACCAGCTCTCGCTTCCCGCGGCCCCCGAGTCGGGCACGCAGGTCGGTCAGCAGCCTGTCGCTCATCCGGGCTCCTCTCCGGGTCTGGACCAGAGCGACAGGTCGTCGTCGCCGTCGCCACCGGTTCGTCGCTGGCGCGTGGGCCGCGGGGAGGCCATGGGCTGCCAGCACAGCCTGCCGGCAGCCTCGCCGACGCTCGGGGGTGCGGCCGCATCGCCGCGCGGGTGTTCGGGGGACGGACCACCGCTGCGGCAGCCAGGCGCCGTCAAGCCGAGGAATCGACTCCTGGCGCTACGCTTCCTTGGCGGGAGCGCCCGGCGACTCCTCCTTCGCCGCGACCCGGGGGATGAGCAGACCGCAGTGCGGGCAGAAGCGAGCCCCGTAGGGCGGCAAGGGCTGCTGGCACGCCGGGCACTCCGTCGCCAGCCGGGCCCCGCAGTCGGTGCAGTAGTGCCAGTCGGCTGACATCTCGGCCTGGCACTCGGCGCAGACGACGACGAAGCGTCGGAACGACTCGAACCGACGCAGCACCCGCTGGGCCAGCTCCTCGGCGGACTCCGGCCCCTCGCCGGAGCGACCGGAACGCTCGGTCATTGTACCCTCTCCTCCGGGCCTGTGCTCCTGCCCAGCAGTATAGCCGCTAGAGGGAGCGGAGTCAACGAGGGGCCCGGCGGGGGACCGGGTGGCCGAGCCGTTAGCGGATTCGGGTCAGCGTTGCTATAATACGACGCATATGGCGGATTGGGCGGCCAGCGAGCGGCGCGCCCGCGCGCCGGGCCCCCGATCTTCCCGAACGATGGGCAGCGGCGGGCCGGGCGCCGCGGCCGAGCCGGGTCCGCGCCCGGACTGGTCCGCCGGTTGGCCGGACGGGACGGCAGAGGTGTTTCTGGACAGCTACGTCGTCGGCACGGGCGTTGCGCTGGCGCTGGTGGCGACCGCGCTGAACGGCTACAACGACAGCGGCAACGTCGTCGCGACGATGATCTCGTCCGGCGCGATGACGCCCCGTCGGGCGCTGTTCCTCGCGGCGGCGGCCGAGTTCGTCGGACCGTTCGCGTTCGGCTCGGCGGTGGCGGCCGCCGTCGGCCCGGGCATCGTGAACCCCGGAGCTATCGGCAGCCAGGATGTCCTGGTGGCGCTCCTGGCGACGAACGTCTGGGCAGTCGGGGCCTGGTACCTGGGGCTGCCCACGAGCGCGTCGCACGCGCTGATCGGCTCCCTGGTGGGCGCGGTGGTGGTGTCGCTCGGGCCGGGGGGCGTGCGGGCCTCGGGGCTTGGCTGGATCGTCCTCGCGCTCCTCCTGGCGCCGCCGCTGGGGTTGGCCGCCAGTTATGGGCTCATGAAGCTGACCCTTCTCCTGGCGAAGGGCGCCACCCCCGCGATAAACCTCTTCTTCAAGCGGGCGCAGGTGGCGGCCTCGGTTGCCCTCGCGCTGAGCCACGGCGCCAACAACGCTCAGAAGTGGATGGGGGCGATCGCGCTGCTCCTGGTCACCGCCGGGAGGCTCCCCGAGTTCGCCGTGCCGCTCTGGGCGGTGATCGCCTGCGCGGGCTGCTTCGCCCTGGGCACCGCGGCCGGCGGCTGGCGAGTGATGAAGACGCTCGGGATGAGGATGTACCGGATCCGGCCCGTGCACGGCTTCGCGGCTCAGATCTCGTCGACGGCCATCATCCTCGCCGCATCGCTGGCCGGCGCGCCGGTGAGCACGACGCACATCGTCGGCCCGGCGATCGTGGGGGCCGGGGCCGCGGAGCGGCTGTCCAAGGTGCGCTGGGGAACCGCCGGGGCCATCCTCGTCGCGTGGGGCATCACGCTCCCCGGAGCCGCGCTCACGGCCGCGGCGCTCCACGTCGGTCTGGCGTGGCTCCCGGGGCCGGGTTAGGGTCCTCGAACGTACCGGCCGGCGCACCCCGCGCCCGCCTGGCGCGCCGCTTGACCTCTGCCGCAGCATGGAGGACAATACCGGCGTGCCGCTGGCGCGATGGGCCCTCGGCGGGGGCCTCGTCCGGCAAGGGACAGAGAAGCGAGAGACGAGCGAAAGTGTTGGGTCGATTTCGGAAGCGCGGCGGCGACAGCGACTTTCTGAAGCTGCTGGCCGAGCAGGCGCAGAAGACGCAGGAGGGCCTCGAGGCCCTCGAGAGCTACGCGAAGGGTGCCGGCCCCGAGGAGGCGCGCCGGGTGGTGCAGCTCGAGAGAGAGGAAGACGAGCTGCGCCGGGTGCTCATCGACGAGCTCAACCGCACCTTCGTCACGCCCATCGACCGGGAGGACATCTTCAAGCTCTCCCGGGCGATCGACGACGTGCTGGACTACGCGTACAGCACGGTGGACGAGATGACGCTGCTCGGGGTCGGTCCAAGCCTCCACGTGCAGAAGATGGCCTCGGTGCTCCGGGAGGCCGCCGAGGAGCTATCGCTGGCCGTCCGCTACCTCAAGGGACGGCCCGCCATCGCCAACGACCACGCCGTCCGGGCCAAGACGCTGGAGAACCAGGCCGAAACGCTCTACCGGGAAGCCCTCGTCGACCTGTTCAAGCAGGTCAACGCCGTCGAGGACGTCGTCTACATCCTCAAGATGCGCGAGGTCTACCGGCACCTGAGTAATGCCGCCGACCGGGGCGACGAGGCTGCCAACATCATCGGCGACATCGTCGTCAAGATGACCTGATCGGCCAGGAACGCATCTTGCACCCCAGGACTGACCGGGTCACCGGCAGAGCCGACCATTTGAGCGGCCGGCGATGTGCCCTGGTGGCTCGCATCGGCCCGGGGCGCGGGCGCGGCGAGGGAGGTCTCGGGGAAGTGGCTCGGCCAGCGGCGGCTGTTGCCGGCGTGCCGTCCCTGCTGGACAGGATTCGCTCGGCGCGGACCCCACTGCTGCTCGTGCTCTCGGGGCCCTCCGGCGTCGGCAAGGACGCCGTCCTGGCGCAGCTCGCCACGCTGCATCCGCACCTCTCCCGGGTCGTCACCTTCACCACGCGTCCGCGCCGCCCGGGCGAGGCGGCAGACGTCGACTACCACTTCGTCTCGACGGAGACGTTCCTGGCGATGCGCGAGCGCGGCGAGTTTCTGGAGACGGCCGAGATCCTCGGCCAGCACTACGGGACGCCCGTCGAGCCGCTTCGGGTGGCGCTCGCGGCCGGGCGGGACGTGGTCCTGAAGATCGACACCCAGGGCGCGCTGCAAGTGAGGCGGCGAGTGCCGGCGGCCGTGCTCGTCTTCCTGGCCCCGCCGAGCCTGGAGAGCCTGGTGGAGCGGCTGCAGCGCCGCCAGGCGTGGGGTCCGGGCGAGGTCGAGGCGCGCGTCGAGCGGGCCCGGGCCGAGCTTGCCGAGGTCAGGTACTACGACTACGTCGTCCTCAACCCCGACCGGCACCCCGAGGAGGCCGCGGCCAACATCCGCGCCATCGTCCTCGCCGAGAAGCTGCGCGTCCATCCCCGCCAGGTGAAGCTGTAGGCCGCGCGCTTTGACAAACCCGCCCCGCCGTTATAGACTCGTGCCGTAGTCGAGCGTTTCCGTCAAGCTCCTCATGTTCTCGGAGAGGTTGGGCGCGTGGCCCGGAAGACGAGGGTGGTGTTCGTCTGCCAGCAGTGCGGGGCGCAGAGCGCGCGCTGGGCTGGCCGCTGCGCGGAATGCGGCGCCTGGAACAGCCTGGTCGAGACGGTGGAGAGCGAGCCGGCGCCCCGGCACGGCAGCGCACTGCCACGGTCCCAGCCGGTCGAGCTGCCGAAGCTGGCCGCCGGCAAGTTCGAGCGCATCGTGGTGCCCATCTCCGAGTTCAGCCGGGTCCTGGGCGGTGGCATCGTGCCGGGCTCGGTCGTGCTCGTGGGCGGGGATCCCGGGATCGGCAAGTCCACACTGCTCTTGCAGGTTGGCGCCGCCGTCGCCGAGCAGGTCGGCCCGGTCCTGTACGTCTCGGGCGAAGAGTCGGCCGAGCAGATCCGACTCCGGGCCGAGCGGCTGGAGATCCGGGGCGACCGACTCTTCGTCCTGGCCGAGACGTGCCTCGAACAGGTGCTCGGGCACGTCGAGCAGTTGCTCCCCGCCCTCGTCGTCGTCGACTCGATCCAGACGATGTATCTTGAGTCGGTGCCCTCGGCGGCCGGCAGCATCTCGCAGGTTCGGGAGTGCGCGATGGCGCTCCTGCGGATGGCGAAGGCGACCAACGTCCCGATCTTCCTGGTGGGGCACGTCACGAAGGAGGGCGCGATCGCCGGCCCGCGGGTGCTGGAGCACATCGTCGACACGGTGCTCTACCTGGAGGGGGACCGCTTCCACACCTACCGGCTGCTCCGCGGCGTCAAGAACCGCTTCGGATCGACCAACGAGATCGGCGTCTTCGAGATGCAGGGCGCCGGCATGGTGGAGGTCAGCAACCCCTCGGCGATCTTCCTGGCCGAGCGGCTGGAGAACCCCGTCGGCTCGGCGGTCGCCGTCACGCTTGAGGGCACCCGGCCGCTGCTCGTGGAGATCCAGGCCCTGACCACGACCACCAGCTTCGGGCTGCCCCGGCGCACCGGCACCGGGATCGACCTCAGCCGGCTGCTCCTGCTGACCGCCGTGCTGTCCAAGCAGGTCGGGCTGGCGCTGTCCAGCCAGGACATCTACGCGAACGTCGTCGGCGGGATGAAGGTGAGCGAGCCGGCCGTCGACCTGGCGGTGGCGCTGGCGATAGCCTCCAGCTTCCGGGAGGAGCCGATCGCGCCCGACCTCGCCGCCATCGGCGAGGTCGGGCTATCGGGTGAGCTGCGCCGGGTCGGGCAGGTCGAGCGGCGCCTGGCCGAGGCCGGCAAGCTCGGCTTCCGGCGGTGCATCCTGCCTCGCTCGATCGGCGCCGACCGTCGGCTCGCGGCCGCATCGGGCGTCGAGCTGATCGGCGCCCAGACGCTGGCGGAGGCGCTGGAGGCGGCGCTCGCACAGGGCTAGGGCTCGGAGGCCGCTTCGAATGCCTTGACCCCGTCGGCGTAGGCGCGCTCCAGATAGGGCAGCGCCTCGTTCCGCCGTCCGGCCGCGAGCAGCCGCCGGGCCTCGGCGTAAGCCTGCCGGGCAGCCTCGGCCGCCGGGCTGGTGTTGCCGGCCACGGCCTGGACGACGAGGTCGACCAGGAAGGCCCGCTCCTCGACCCGGCTCATAGCCAGGTAGGGGAGGTCATCGTACCAGCCCAGGCGCTCCAGGCCGGAGAAGGGCTGGCGGGCGGCGGCCGCTCCGGCCAGCTCCTGGCCGAGCTGCCGGGACTCCTCGCTGGCCTGTGCCCAGTTGAACCGGGTCGCCGGCAGTGGGCGGATCGCCCGCATGCCCATCATCTGGAAGAAGTGGTAGACGGGCCGAAGGCCTGAGATGAGCCCGCCGCCGGTCCCGCCCGCGACCGCGATGCCCAGCGCCGGCGCCCCGGCCGCCTGGTTCGCCTGCGTGCGGTGCATCCGCTGCATGAAGGCGTAGGCCCCCTCGCTGGCGATGCCGTAGTAGACCGGCGTGCCGAAGACCACCGCGTCCGCCGCCAGGAACCTGTCGGCGATGAGCGCGAAGTGGCCGTTCTCGTCCAGCTTGCAGCGGCGCGTGCTGCGGCAGGTCCACGGCCGGCAGTCCTGGCACAGAGGCAACGAGTAGTCCGCCAGGAAGATGGTCTCGGTCTCAGTGCCGGCCTCGCCGGCCCCGGCCAGCGCCTGCCGGACGAGCTCCTGCGTCCGTCCGCGCCGATCGGGGCTCCCGACGATCCCAAGCACCGTCAAGCTCCTCGAGCTACCCACTTGATCTCCTCGTATCAGTTGCTTCCGGATCCCGGCTGGCCGGAGCGACGGCGCTGCGCCGCGTCCCCCGCGCCCATCTCGTCGCCCAGGCCGCGGGTACCGGTCGAGGGTGGAGCGCGTCTCCATGCAGGCCGTCTGGAGGCCGGTTGTCGAGCCTGCCCTGCGTCTCGCCGCGGCGGCCCTGCCCGCCGCGACGCGCAGCCATCATACCACCGCCCGCCCGACCCGGTCAACCGCCGGTCGGCGAGGGGACGCGGCACAGGTGTGTGGTAGTTGCCCCCCCGTGGTCCCCCCGCACGCGGGGGGACGGGCTCCCTCCCCGCATGCGGGCAGGGCTGGGGAGGGGGCGGCCTCCCCGCAGATGTGCGCCACACGCCGGCGCGAGGACGCGCGGCTCTCCGACGCCGGCAGGCTGTGCGCCGAGCATGATATGATTGGGGCGCGGGCCACGGCGATCCCTGTGGTTTGCCGAGGTCTCGGGGCGGCCTTCACACGGCGCGTCGCCCGCGCGAGGCGCAGAGGCAGCTCGGACACGGGAGGGGGATGCGGTGAACGTCATGCGCTACACCATCATCGACGGCCGGGGAACGGTGAGCTTCGTGGCGGAGTGCGACATCCTGCCGCTGCTCGTGTCTGGCTGCGCCGACGGCGCCGGGACGCTCGAGGAGCTGCTCGACGCGGTCGCGCGGCGGAACCCCGGGCTTCGGGAGTACGTCGCGAGCGGTCTCGCCGTGTTCGACGAGCACAACACGCCGCGCCACTACGAGGCCATCCACGGCGCGATCAGGTACCTGCCTCCCCACGAGCTGCCGGTGTTCAGGGTCGTGGACGACGTCACCCGGCAGGCCGGCCTCCAGGCAGTGAAGGCGGGAGTCATCATCTTCAACCTGCGGAGCCGGCGGATCATCCAGATCCAGAACACCTACGCCGAGATCCGGAACATGCTCGGCAAGGTCCGCCGGCTCGAGCGCGGCGGCTGGCGAATCCTGCCGTAGGGCGATTCACCGGATAGGCAGGATCGGCCGGATGGACGGGATGCCCCGTGAAAGAGGCCGGGGGCTCAGACCACTCCCGGCGTGGCCTGGCGCACCCGCCTCAGCAAGAGCTCCGGGCTCTCCACCAGCACCGCCTGAAGCTCGTCCTCGCCCAGCCCGGCGCCCAGGGCGACCTGCCGCGCAAACGCCTCGGTCAGCAGGTCGCCGGGGTCGTGGGCGTCGCTGTTCACGAGCAGCCCGGCGCCGGCCGCCCGTGCGACCTGGACGGTGCGCCCGTTGCCCAGGCAGTGTCCCTTTCGCGCGCTGACCTCGACGAAGACGCCGTTCTCCGCCGCCAGCCTCGCCTCGTCGGCCGTGAGCAGGCCGGGATGGGCCAGGACGTCGACGTCTCGGCACTGGACCGCCGCCAGGTTCGTTCCGGGCTCCACCGGCTCGACCAGCGTCTCCCCGTGCACGACGACGATCCGGGCGCCCGCGCGCCGGGCGGTCCGGGCGACCTCGGCGATGGCGCCGGCCGGCACGTGGGTGATCTCCACGCCCGGGATGGCCAGGATGTCCCAGTGGCGGCGGCACAGGTCGCAGTCGCGGATGACCTGCCGGAGCACCTCTTCGCAGTTGCCCAGCCCGACGTGGTCGGTGAGGGCGACGGCGCGGTAGCCGCGCACGGCCGCTCGCCGGATCAGCTCGACGGGCGAGAGACTGCCGTCGCTGTGGAACGTATGGGTGTGGAAGTCGTAGACCACTGGCTGCCTCCCTGGAGGGCTAACCGGAGCCACAAATGAACACGGCTATCCGGTGGGCATCTGTGTCCATCTGTGGCTCCCGTCCGTCATCGCCGCTTCGTGGCGCCGAGGACAGTGGGGGGCAGGGCCTCGTTGAGGCTCCCGGAGCGGAAACCCTGGAGGTCCAGCGCGACGTACCGGAAGCCCAGCTCCTTCAGCCGCCGGACGACCAGGTCGGCGCGGCCGCTCTGGAGCAGGTCGATCATGTCGGACCGGTGCAGCTCGATTCGGGCGATGGCGTCGTGGTGCCGGACGCGGACCTCCCGGTAGCCCAGCTCGCGGAGGAGCCGCTCGGCCGCGCCGATCTGCCGGAGCTTCTCGACCGTGACCCGCTGGCCGTACGGGATGCGGGACGAGAGGCACGCGGCGGCCGGCTTGTCCCAGGTCGGCAGCCCCATCTCCCGAGACAACTCCCGGATCTCGGCCTTCGTGAGGCCGACCTCCTGGAGCGGGCTGCGGATGCCACGCTCGCGACCGGCGAGCATGCCGGGCCGGTGGTCGCCAAGGTCGTCGTGGTTGGACCCGTCGACGACGTAGCTCAGGCCGTGCTCCTGAGCCACCTTGAGGAGGTCGGCGAACAGCTCCGTCTTGCAGAAATAACAGCGGTTGATGGGGTTGCTGGCGTATAATTCGTTGGCCAGCTCGTCGGTCTTCAGGAGGAGGTGGCGCGCGCCCATCCGGGCGATCAGG
>Ga0315282_10009476_pt1 | contig 15482 bp, 13 predicted proteins | sample YL17G07_20_MG_FD_203693 | JGI IMG/M metagenome (GOLD analysis project Ga0315282, IMG submission 203693) | Sediment microbial communities from Yellowstone Lake, YNP, Wyoming, USA - YL17G07_20 | ecosystem: Environmental > Aquatic > Freshwater > Lake > Sediment | place: USA: Wyoming | collected... | reverse complement strand
AACGCGATAATCGTGGCGCGGGTGTACTTGAGCAGAAAGTAGCGCAGCGCGCCGATGGCGATTTGCCGCGCGGTACGGCGGTGGAACTCCTCGGGCTCCTCCGGGTGGCGGGAGCGCACCTCCTCGAACGCCCGGTTCTCCAACTGGTCGATCAGGTCGTCCGCCTTCACCCCCAGCCCCTTGCGTCCCGAGACTTCCACGTAGGGGCGTTTCTGGTCCTCTTCGGACAATTCGATTCCCAGGTCTTTCGAGCAACGCGGCGAAAGCGCCACCATCTCGTAGGCGAAATGAACGGATTTTTCGGCCTGCTCCTTATAGCCCAGGGCGAGCAGGCCCAGGGCCACAATGTTCTGCAGGTAGGACTGGCGCACGTCGATCACGTTGTAGACCAGGGCGCCGTGGCCGAAGGCTGGGGCGGCGTGGCCCTCGTCGCCGGCGGCCGTCACCCAGAGCTGCCGCCCGCCGGGATAGCGATGGAACGGCCGATAGCCGAAGTCGCGGCCCAGCAGGCCGAATTTCCAGAGCTGATAGGCAATGTCCTTGCCCACGTAGGTGACCGTGCCATTGGAGCGGACGATGATCTTGGTATCGTCGGGCGAGCGCTCGGCCGCGTCGGGGTCTTCGACGGCTGCGCCGGTGGAGTCGGCCGGCATCACCCAGCAGCCCTTGTTTTTCCCTTCGGTCTCCAAGTAAATGGCGCCGCGTTCTTTCAGCAGGGCGAAGGCCTGGTCCCAGAATTTCAGCTCCAGGATTTCGCTTTCGCGCGGCAGCAGATCGTACTCCACGTTCAGCCGGTACATGGTGGCCAAATGGTAGCGCACGATGGTGTCGGCCACCGCCTCGGCCAGCCGCGCGCTTTCGCCCTGGCCATGCTCGACCTCCTGCATGGTGCGGCCGCGCAAGTCCAGCCGTGCCGGATCCTCGTCGTACCAGCGCGAGACGCGGGCGTACAGGTCCCAGCAGTAGTAGTCGAAGCGCACGGCCGGATCGGCCGCCAGGCGGCGGACGTCGTTGCTGGTCTTGTTCTCCAGGTAGCGGAATCCGACCACCGCGTCGGCCACCTGCACGCCGGTATTGTCGATATAGTTCTGGACCTCGACCTGGCGCCCACGGGAGCGAAGGATGCGAACGAAGGTATCGCCCAGCGCCGCGTTCCGCAGATGGCCGATGTGCGCGGCCTTGTTGGGATTGATGTTGGTGTGCTCAACGATGATCTTCTCCTCCGCCGGCGCGGGGCGGTCCTCGGCGCCGGCGGCCAGGCGGGCCAGGAATGCCGTGCGGTCCAGGAAAACATTGATGTAGCCGCCGCCGGCGGCCTCCAGGCGGGCCACCCCCTCGATGGGCCCGACGGTTTCCACTACTTCGTTCGCGATCTGCCGCGGCGGGCGCTTCAAGGCTTTCGCCAGCTCGAAGCAGAACGGCAGCGCCATTTCCCCGAATTCCGGCCGGCGCGGCAGTTCGATCATGATCGGCGCCGAAACGTCGAACCGCTCGCGGATGAACCGCTCGAACGTATTGCGGAGGCGTGTTTGCAGGTCCAGATACATCAGTCAATCCCAAACGGCAAGCCACAGATTTCGCGGATTGGACGGATTGTCCGTGAAACCTGCGGAATCTGTGGCTGACTTTCTTGTCAGTTCGTCTGTAATGATTCAGAATGATAGGTTTGAGCGCGGAGTGTCAACCGTCAAGTGTGTCGGCGGCCCGGCGGCTGCTAGCCGAGGTGTCTCGCGTGGTGGTGCTCACCGGCGCCGGCGTGTCGGAGGAAAGCGGCGTGCCGACCTTCCGTGGCCCGGGCGGGCTGTGGCGGCAGTTTCGGCCGGAAGACCTGGCCACGCCGGAAGCCTTCGCCCGCGACCCGCGCCTGGTGTGGGAATGGTACAACTGGCGGCGTGAGAAGATTGCGGCCGTGGAGCCGAATCCGGCTCACCGCGCCCTGGCGGAGCTGGAAGCGCGGCTGGATGTAGGGGCGGCCCCGCGTGGCCGCCCATTCACGCTGGTCACGCAGAACGTGGATGACCTGCACGAGCGCGCCGGGTCGCGCGCCGTGCTGCACTTGCACGGCGAGATCTGGCGCCTGCGCTGCACCGGTTGCGGACGTGAGGATTACGACCGGCGCGTGCCGCTCGACCCGCTGCCTCCGGTGTGCGCCTGCAGCAGCCTGTTGCGCCCGGCGGTGGTCTGGTTTGGAGAGGCGCTCGCCCCCGACACTTGGGACGCGGCGGTTGGCGCGGCCCAGGCCTGCGAGCTGGTGCTGGTGGTGGGGACCTCGGCATTGGTTTACCCGGCGGCCTCGCTGCCCGCCATCGCCTTGCAAGCAGGCGCGCGGCTGATTGAGGTCAACCGCGACCCGACGCCGCTCACGCCCCGCGCCGACGTATCATTGCAGGGCAAGGCCGGCGATTTGCTGCCACAATTGCTATGAGTCCAAAGTCCAAGGTCCAAAGTCCAAAGTCGCACCGCGGCAGCCTTCGCTTTGGACTTTGGACTTTAGACTTTGGACTTTAGACTTTGAGAATGCGCATTGCGTACCTGGAGTGCTATAGCGGGATCAGCGGCGACATGCTGCTGGGCGCCCTGGCCGACGCTGGGGCGCCGGCGGCCGAGCTGGCGGCGATTCCGCTGCGCCTCGGCTTGCCCGGCGCTTCGCTGGACCTAGCGCGCACCGAGCGGATGCACATCGCCGCCACGCAGGCCCGTGTTCACGAGGCGGATTCGTCCGGTGGCCAGCACCGCTCGCTGGCCTCGATTGAAGCGCTGATCGAGGGCGCGGTGCTTTCGCCGCGCGCTCGGCAGAACGCCATCGCCGTGTTTCGCCGGCTGGGCGAAGTGGAAGCGCGCATCCACGGCGTGCCGCTCCAGAAGGTGCATTTCCACGAGGTGGGCGCGGTCGATTCGCTGATTGATATCGTCGGCGCCTGCGCCGGTCTGGAGCTACTCGGCACCGAGAAGATTTATTGTTCGCCGCTGAACGTCGGCGGCGGCACGGCGCGGACCGAGCACGGCGAGCTGCCCGCGCCCGCCCCGGCCACTATCGAGTTGCTGAAGGCCGCCGGCGCTCCGGTCTATTCCTCGGGGATCCAGGCGGAACTGGTGACGCCCACCGGCGCGGCGCTGGTTGCCACGCTGGCCTCGGGCTTCGGCGCCATGCCCGCCATGAAGCTGCTTGCCGCTGGCTATGGCGCGGGATCAAAAGATTTCCCCGACCGAGCCAACGTGCTGCGCGTCCTCATAGGCGAGGCGCCTGACGCGGCGGCGCACGCGGCGGGCGAGCGGCTGGAGAGCGCCGCGCCGGCCTCCGTGGTTTGCATGATTGAGGCCAACATCGACGACATGAACCCGCAGATCGCGGGCCACCTAGTGGAGCAGGCCATGGCCGCGGGCGCTCTGGACGTTTTCTTCACCCCGGTGCAGATGAAGAAGAACCGGGCCGGAACGCTGGTGACCCTGGTGGCCGACCCCGCCGACCGCGAGCGGCTGGCACGCCTCCTGTTCACCGAAAGCACCACCATCGGCGTACGCTTCCTGGCGGCCGAGCGCCGCGTGCTGGATCGCGCCCAGGTTCCGGTCGAGACCGACTATGGGCCGGTGCGGGTGAAGGTCAGCCGCCTGGAGGGCGAGGTGATGAACTTCGCGCCGGAATATGAGGACTGCCGGCGGATCGCCCGCGAGCAGCGTGTGCCGCTGAAGAAGGTGCTGGCCGAGGCCGGCCGCCGGTACCTGGAACAGTACGGGAAAGCGTAGTTGTCAGTTTTCAGTTTCCAGCAGTCAGTTCGGCGCTGAAAACCCAAGACTGAAAACTGACAACTGATAACTGAGAACTGACAACCGAACAACCATGAGCAAGTATTACCTGACCACGCCGCTGTATTACGTGAATGCCCAGCCGCACCTGGGTCACACCTACTCGACCATTGTCGCCGATGTGATCCGGCGCTTCCGCCGCATGCAGGGGCACGAGGCGCTGATGCTGACCGGCACCGATGAGCACGGCCAGAAAGTGGAGCGCTCCGCCCAGGCCGCCGGCATTGCGCCGCAGGCCTTCACCGACGAGGTGGCACAGTCGTTCCGGGCGCTGTGGGACGAGCTGGGCTTGCGGTACGACTTCTTCATCCGCACCACGGAGGCGCGCCACAAGGTCGCGGTGCAGAAACTCTACCGCCTGGTGGAAAAGGCGGGTTACATCTACAAGGGCGGCTACACCGGCCCCTACTGCTTCTTCGACGAGTTATACGTGGGCGAGGGCCAGGTCGGCGAGCCCTGTCCGTTATGCGGGCGCCCCACCGAGCAGGTGACCGAGGAGAACTACTTCTTCAAGCTGTCGGCCTTCGAGCAGCCGCTGCTGAAGCTGTACCGCGAGCAGCCGGATTTCATCCGGCCGGAGTCGCGGCGCAACGAAGTGGTCTCGTTCGTGCGCGGCGGACTGCGCGACCTGTCCATCAGCCGCGCCAACCTGAAGTGGGGTGTCCCCATGCCCACGGGCGACAACCACGTTTTCTACGTGTGGTTCGACGCCCTGATGGGTTACATGACCGGCATCGGCTTCGCGCAGGGCGGCGCCGAAGAGGAGCGCTGGAAGCGCCTGTGGCCGGCCGACCTGCACCTGGTGGGCAAGGAGATCCTGCGCTTCCACGCCGTGTATTGGCCGGCGTTCCTGATGGCCGCCGGCCTGCCGCTGCCCCGGGGGGTGTATGCGCACGGCTGGCTGCTGTTCGAGCAGGACAAGATGAGCAAGTCGCGCGGCAACATCGTGCGCGCCGAGCCCATTCACCGGGTGATGGGCGCCGACGGGTTGCGCTACTTCCTGCTGCGCGAGATCGTCTTCGGCCAGGACGGCTCGTTCAGCTACGACGCCCTGGTGGATCGCTACAACAGCGACCTGGCCAACGACCTGGGCAATCTTGCCAAGCGCACCCTGGACATGATCACGCGGTATTTTGGCGGCGAGATTCCTTACCCGTCCGGGGTCGCCTCCCGCCAGGGCGCCGACCAGGACGTGCAGGACAAGGCCACGGAAATTATCCAGACGGCCACCGCTGCATTCGATGGCTTTGAATTCTCGCGGGGCTTGGAGGCCATCTGGGGGCTGGTGGCCGCGGTCAACAAATACCTGGTGGAAAACGAGCCCTGGACGCTGGCCGAGCAGCCCGACCAGCGGCCGCGCCTGGCCACCGTGCTCTACACCGCCGCCGAGGCGCTGCGCATCGTCACCGTGCTGGTCTCGCCGGTGCTGCCGGTTTCCGCCAGCCGCATCTGGCGCCAAATGGGCCTGGGCGACGAGGCCCACGAGCAGTTGCTGGCCGACCTGAAGTGGGGACAACTGCCGTTTGGCGGCAAGATCACCAAGGTCGAGGCCGTGTTCCCGCGTCTGGACAAGGCCGCCACGATTGCGGAAATGGGGCGGCTCGAACAAGAAATGTCCAGGGCCGGACAGAAGCCCGGCAGGAAACCGGCTGCCCCCACGCTGGCCCGGGAACCACAGGCCCCGGCTGAGCAGGCACACGCGGCTGCCGAGCCGGCGCCGGCCGCCGTCTTGCCGCCCATCGGCGAGCGCATCACCATCGACGATTTCGCCAAGATCGACATGCGCGTCGGGCAGGTGCTGGCCGCCGAGCGTGTGAAGGGCGCCGACAAGCTGCTGAAGCTCACCGTCGATATCGGCCTCGAGAGACGCACCCTCGTGGCCGGCATTGCCGGAGCCTACCGGCCCGAGTCGTTGCTCGGCCGCAAGGTGGTCATCGTGGCCAACCTGCAGCCCCGCAAGCTGCGCGGCATCGAATCGAACGGCATGATTGTGGCTGCCGTGCTTCCCGGCAGCGACAAGCCGGTGCTGGTCAGCGTGCCCGACGATGTGCCCAACGGCTCAAAACTAAAGTGACGCATGTAGGGGCGACCCCATGTGGTCGCCCCCCGAGCGCTGCCCAAGCGGGCGACCACATGGGGTCGCCCCTACGTTGCATGTTGGTCGATTCGCACTGCCACCTGGATTTCCCGCAATTCGATGCCGACCGCGAGGCGGTGCTGGATCGCGCCCAGCAGGCCGGCCTGCGCGCCATCCTGGCGGTCGGGGTAGGGCAGGGACCGCCGCAGCTTGATGCCGGCTTGCGCATGGCCGCCTTGCGGCCCTGGATCTATGCCACCGTCGGCATCCACCCCCATGAGGCCCGCCTGGCCGATGAGGCCGCTTTTGCCGAACTGGCGCGGTTGGCGCGTGAGCCGAAAGTGCTGGCCGTCGGCGAAATAGGGCTGGACTACCACTACGACCACTCGCCCCGCCCGGTGCAGCGCCAGGTGTTCATCCGGCAGATGGAGCTGGCCCACGCCGCCGGCAAGCCCATCATCATCCATTGCCGGGAAGCCTGGCCCGACTGCCTGGAATTGCTCGAGCAATTCTGGCGCCCCTCCGGCCTGCCCGGCATTTTTCATTGCTTCAGCGGCGATTGGGAGGTGGCCGAGCGGGGCTTGGCCATGGGCTTCCTCATCTCCTTTGCCGGCAACCTGACCTTTCCCAAGGCCACGGGGCTGCGGGAGATGGCCGTGCAGCTTCCCCTGGAGCGCTTGTTGGTGGAAACCGACGCGCCTTACCTGGCTCCCGTCCCGCATCGCGGCAAGCGAAACGAGCCCGCCTTTGTTGTCGAAGTGGCGCGGAAGCTGGCCGAGCTCCGGGGAATCACGCCGGAGCGGGCCTGCGAACAGACCGCCACTAATTTTTTTCGATTGCTGATGCCCGATACCTGCCCATAAACTAGGTCCAAGGGTCCCAAGGCGGTCCAAGGTCGAAGCTGCCTGGACCTTGGACTTTGGACCTTGGACCCTGGACCTCTTTCTTATGGTGTACAGCGTGCAACCCCGGGTCGGGCAAATGCGGCGGGAGGAGGTCTTCGAGCTGATCCGCGAGGATCTGGACCGCGTGGACCGGGCCTTCGGCGTGGACACGGTCTGCACGGTCGGCGCCGTGACCGCGCTGGGGCACTATCTGCAGATCAGCGGCGGCAAGCGCATTCGGCCCGCGCTGGTGCTGCTCTCCTCCCGGCTGTGCGGTTACACCGGGCCTTCGGCGGTCCAGTTGGGCGCGGTGGTGGAAATCATCCACACCGCCACGCTGGTTCACGACGACGTGATCGACGGCGCCGACATGCGCCGCGGCCGCCCCTCGACCAATTCCCGCTGGGGCAACCACATGAGCGTGCTGGCGGGCGATTGGCTGTACATGCAGTCGTTTCAGATGGCCCTGCGGGAGCGCAACTTCGAGATCCTGGGCCTGCTCATCGACCTCACCCAGATGATGGTCGAGGGCGAGCTGCTGCAACTGGAGAAGCTGGGCCGCATCGATATCACCGAGGAGGAGTACCTCGATCTGGTCCACCGTAAGACGGCGTGCCTGTTCGCGGCGTCGATGCGGCTGGGGGCCTCGCTGGCCGGGAAGCACGACGCGGCGCAGGACCTGGATGAATACGGCCGCAACCTGGGCATGGCCTTTCAACTGGTGGACGACTTGCTGGACTTCACCTCCAGTGAAGATACGCTGGGCAAGCCGGTGGCCAGCGACCTGCGTGAAGGCAAGGTGACGCTGCCGCTGATCTTCGCCCTGCGCCAATGCACCGCCGAAGAGCGCCGCATGGTGGCCGCCGTGCTGCAGGAGCGAGCCTTCGACAGTGTCGGCATCGGCCAGATTGTCGCCATTCTGAATCGCTACGATACTCCGGCGGCCGTGCTGGAACGGGCCGCCGATTACGGTCGCAAGGCTTTGCAGTGCCTCGAGCGATTTCCGGACTCCCCCCACAAGCGGGCGCTGGAGGCCCTGCCCGAGTTCGTGCTGCATCGGGAAAACTAACTCCAGGTTTCAGGTTTCAGGTGTCAGGGGAACGGCGGCATGCTGCTTCCCTGACACCTGGTACCTGACGCCTCTTAGGATATGGGGTGGCGTCGAAAAGTGTAGAGATCGAGATCAAACTCGCGGTCCGGGACGCCGGCGCGGTGCGGCGCGGGCTGCGCCGCTCGGGCTTTCGTCCGGCGGGCCGGGAGCATGAGCACGACACCGTGCTGGATACGCCCGGCCTGGCGCTGCGCCACGCCGGCTCGCTGCTGCGGTTGCGCCGCCATGGCCGGCGCTGGACGCTTACCTACAAGGGGCCTGCCGCCACCGATACCCGCTACAAGACACGCCCGGAATTTGAGACTCAGGTAGCCGACGGCAACCGCCTGCTGGAAATCTTCGCCAACCTCGGCTATCGGCCGATGTTCATATACGAAAAACGGCGCGCCAATTACCGGCCGGCCAGGGGCCGGGGCGTGGCCAGCCTGGATGTCACGCCCATCGGCACCTATTTGGAGTTGGAAGGCCCGCGCTCCTGGATTGACCGCACGGCGTGGGCCTTGGGTTTCCATCCCCAGGATTACATTACGGAGTCTTACGGCGCGCTCTATTTCGAGTATTGCCGGGAACGCGGCATTAAACCGGCAAACATGGTGTTCGACAAATGATCTACCTGACCGAATTGCTGCGCCTGCCGGTGCTGGACAGCGCCGGGCGGCGCTTGGGGCGGCTCTCGGAGGTGGCCGTGGTGCCGGTCGAAGACCCCAAGCGCGTCGCGGAGTTCGTGCTGCGCTCCCGGGGGCGGCGCCTGGCCATCGGCCACGAAGCGGTCCAGGAGGTCTCGCTCAACGCCTTCCGTCTCTCGGTTCCATCCGAGCAGCTCCGGGAGTTCGATCCCCGGGACGATCAGTTGCTGGTCACCAAGGACGTGCTCGACCAGCAGATCGTCGATATCAACGGCCGCAAGGTGGTCCGCGTCAACGACGTCGGGTTCCTCGAGCAGCGCACCGACGGCACTTGCGAAGTGCGGCTGGCCGAAGTGGACGTGGGCCTCAGCGGCGCTTTCCGCCGGCTGTTCCAGGGCCTGCTGCCGCTCGCCGTCATTCGCAGCCTGGAGAAGCGCCTGGCGCACCGCATCATCCCCTGGGAATTCGTCGATCTGATTGAGACCGACCCCAAGCGCCGGGTCAAGCTGAAGATCTCCCACGACAAGCTGGCGCGCCTGCACCCCGCCGACCTGGCCGACATCGTCGAAGAGCTGGCGCCCGCCGAGCGCGAAGCCATCTTCGAAACCTTGGACGAGACCAAGGCTGCCGAGGCCCTGTCCGAGGTGGAGCCCAAGGTGCAGCGCTCCATCATCCAGTCGCTGGACGCGGAGAAGGCCGCCGACATCCTGGAAGAAATGGCCCCCGACGAGGCCGCCGACCTGCTCGGCGACCTGCCGGGCCGCACCTCGAAAGGATTCCTGGAGGACATGCAGCCGGCCGAGGCCGAGGAACTGGGCGAGTTGCTGGAGTTCCCGGAAGATACCGCCGGCGGCATGATGACCACCGACTTCATCGCCGTCCCCGAGACCGGCTCGGTGGATTCGGCCATTGCCGTGCTGCGGGCCAACCGGGAAACCGCCCACGCGGCGACCGCGGTTTTCCTGGTCGATGCCCAGGACCGGCTCACCGGCTCCGTGCCGTTGGCCGAGCTGTTCCTGGCCTCCCCTTCGACCCTGCTGGCCGAGCTGAAGCCGGACCTGCTGCTGTTCGCGCATCTCAACAGCAGCGAGGACGACGTCATCACCCTGTTCGACAAATACAACGTGCTGACGCTCCCGGTGATCGATGAAGAATATGTCCTGGCGGGCGTCATCACCGCCGACGACATTATCAGTCTGCTGAAATCGAAACTGTAATGGAGAGTGAAGAGTTAAGAGTGAAGAGTTTCAAAAGTCGTAATTCATAACTCTTAACTCATAACTCATGACTCTTAACTCTTATGAAGCGCTGGCTCCGCGACTGGAAGCTCCGCCTGCTGATTTTCTTCTCCATCCTGGGGCCCGGTTTCATCACCGCCAACGTGGATAACGATGCCGGCGGCATCTACACCTATTCGCTGGCCGGCGCCAAGTTCGGCTACCTGCTGCTGTGGATCTTCGTTCCCATGACCATCGCCCTGGTGGTAGTCCAGGAGATGGGCTCGCGGATGGGGGCGGTCACGGGCAAGGGCCTGTCGGACCTGATCCGCGAGGAATTCGGGTTCCGCATCACGTTCCTGATGATGATCGCGCTGGTGCTGGCCAATTTCACCAACGTCATGGCCGAGTTCGCCGGCGTGGCCTCCAGCCTCCAGATCTTTGGAGTCAGCCCTTATATCTCGGTGCCGGCCAGCGCTTTCCTGGTCTGGGTGCTGGTGGTGCGCGGCGACTATAAGAGCGTGGAGAAGGTCTTCCTGGTGGCCTCCGGTTTCTACATCGCCTACATCATTTCGGGCGCCCTGGCCAAGCCGGATTGGGAACTGGCGGCCATCAGCGTGGCGCGGCCGCGGATGCCGCTGACCGCGGAAGCGCTGATGATGCTGGTGGGCCTGATCGGCACCACCATCGCTCCCTGGATGCAGTTTTACCTGCAGGCCGCGGTGGTGGAGAAGGGCGTGCAGGCCGAGCAGTACGCCGCCTCCCGCGTCGAGGTGGTGATCGGCTGCATCTTCATGAGCGTCGTGGCCTTCTTCATTGTGGTGGCCTGCGCCGCCACCTTGCACGTCGGCGGGCAGCACGAGATCAAGGACGCGGCCCACGCCGCCGTGGCCCTGCGCCCCCTGGCCGGCCGCTACGCCGCCGTGCTCTTCACCTTCGGCCTATTCAACGCCTCCTTGTTCGCCGCTTCGATTCTTCCCTTGGCCACCGCATACACTGTTTGCGAAGGTCTTGGCTTCGAATCGGGCGTCAATAAGACGTTTCGTGAGGCGCCATTTTTTTATTGGCTGTATACTTTGTTGATAGTGCTTGGCGCTGGAGTGGTACTCATCCCCGGCTTTCCGCTGATCCGCATGATCTTTTTGTCGCAGGTGCTCAACGGCCTGCTGCTGCCGTTTATTCTGGTTTTCATGGTGCTGCTCATCAACCGCGTGGACCTGATGGGCGAGTACACGAATTCGCGCCTCTACAACGTGATCACCTGGGCCACGGTCATCGTGGTTGGGCTGCTGGGCGCCATCCTCACGATCGCCACGCTGCGCGGCTGAAGTAGCGGCAGGCTGTGGTGACAGGCCTCCGGCCTGTCCTGCCGCGCGCCGCCCGGCACCAGCGGGAACTGGTGAAATACAGGTCCAACGGGGTGTGCCAACTGCTTTGCTTTCTATGCGTTATCAGTTGGGCGCCAGTAAAATACAGGTGTAATACAGGTGAGGGCCGCAAGTCATTGAAAACAAATGCCCATGGCTCCGATGCCGGGACGATAACAGGCTCATAACTGGGAGGTGGCATCGGGCGTCCCGCCGTCAGTGGGTTCTCGTCGAATTGTCAAAGATCGGGAGCGGCATCCCGGCGCCGTCCCTCATTCAGCTATTGACATGTGACAGGCACAATGCCCATTTGATATAGAATATCACGCCTGTCAAGTGGCAAAGTAGTAACGGCTATGTAGCGCCGGCGTCCCGCCGGCCGGCCACGTAGCGCTGGCGTCTCGCCGGCCGGCCCCAATGTAGCGCTGGCGTCCCGCCGGCCGGCCCCTGGCAGCGCGACCGTCTCGCTTGCCCGATTCGGGACCGCCCGCGCACTTTGCGAATCGGCTGGAACCCGCTTCATGGCTCAGCGTCGGCAACAATGCCAATGGAACTTGCCCATTCGGCCACGGCTGCCCACGAATTCCTGATTGCGACGCTTTCACTCCTCGATGGCCGCTTTGCCTGGTACTCACTCGCGTTGCGCATTTCTGCGACGGCCTTCATGAGAGCTGCTATCTCCCTTGGGATTCTTCCCACGCGTGACAGCCGGTTGATTCTGGCAACAACGCCTTCCCGCTCTCCTTGCGGGCCATCGAGGGCATCCAGCAGGCGCACTAGCCGACGCCGCCATCGCGCAAGCTCATCTGCCGTGACTCCCTTGTCGGTCTCCTGCGGCACGGAGCGACCCGTGGGTGTTGGTTGGCTCCGGTCGAGCCCTCGCGCGGCTGACCCTCCAGGTGGGACTCCGCCGATCTGAATCGAGTCGAGCGAACTGAGGTGAATGTCGATTACCTCGCCCGGACTGTAGTTCGCTTGGAACCAATCCCTGAGCTTGGAACCTCCCATGATGCGGGCAGTTCCGTTCCGGTTTGCGCTGCGGTTGACCTTGCCCTCGATCCTCGGCCCGGACGTACCGAGGATCAATTTAACCGGTCCTTCCGTGGGACGGATGAATCGGTCGGAGTCAACCGTTACGTTGAAAAACCCCTGGCGGTAATAAGTCTTTTCAAGGGTAAGCCTGAACACCGGCATGGCTCTCCTCCGTCAGCGTGTTGTTCCACCTGACCCTGCCGTCGAAGTCGGCCTAACGACCGGCGGATGAGCTGCGCCGCGAAGCGGCGTCTGCTGCATCCGCCTATTATCCAGCTGATCACACGGCCCCGTAGTTTGCAGCCAGCTCACGCGCGGAATCGAAGAAGTCCCGCGTCAAATCGACCGGGGCGTCGAGAACCATGACAACGAACCCGATGGTTTGCGGCTGCGGTTCTAAGAGCTTGGCGAGAGAAGCTGCATAGCCCGCTAACCGGGCGCCGCTGAGTGCTGAGAGGAACCGAATGACGTCGCCCACTCCTTCCGCTGACCAAGCGCAACGCGGTTCAAGCTGAGCGAGGAGTCGGACCTCGGCTAGCAGCGACGCAGGATTGCAGCGCCCAACGTGGAATACCGCCGACCGCAGGAGGCTGCTTAGCCGAACAAATGCGTACTTGGCTACCATGTCCAAGTCGGTGCCGTTGCGGAAGGTCGCGACGTACTCAGCCTGCTGATCCGAGGTGAGCTTCTCCGCACGATACTCGAAGTAGCCCGGGTGTGGCACGAGGCTGTTGCCTGCGCGCGAAGGGGCGAGTCGAGCGTCGATTGGAAGTGACGGAAGGAATCTCGCCTCTGCCAGAAGGGCGGTCCGCTCGGAGCGGTCTGTCTCCTTCTGTTCCTTCCGTCCAGCAATACGGGCGAGGTTGGCCTCGTATCGCTTCTGATCGATCGCCCCCAACCTGAACGCGTTCTCGATCTGTCTGGCATCGTTCAAGACGAAACGGGGTTTGTGCGTGCCCGCGACCGTTTCCGCTGCTTGGCGAACATGCCACTCGTAGTTCAGTCCACGCGCCCGGGCCATTCGCAGCCCTTCCTGTGCGACGGCGAGCGATGCACTCGCCCTGTCAAGACTCCCTGCACCGCACAACCGTTCAGTGAGCTTGCACGCGGGCTCTATCAGCTCGATCAGTCGCTGACCTTGGGACTCGCTGCACCTCTGCTTATTCGACGCCAGCGCCTCTAGGTATAGCGCGGCATCGTCCAACGCCCACTCGTCCAAGGCGATGTCGAACAACAGTCTCTGGACTGACCATAGGTAGGCGAACGTGTTGGAGAGCCCGTCTGACGCCCAAGGTGCTGTGTAGTCCCCTTCTTCAAGAATGATGCGGTGAAGCTGCTCGTACGCGCGATTCACGGCTGTCATCTGCTCATGCGAGCCGCCGCGGTCGGGGTGGCATTGAAGTGCAGCAGCGCGATAGGCCGCACGAAGACGCTTCAGGTCTTGCCCTGCGTCGTTCCCCAGAAGCCGCATGCCGTCCGGCTCCATCCGCCGCACTCGCTGGGCGGGGCTCTCACCGAGGGACGCCCGAACCTCGCGTTGCGCGTCTTGCCAAGTTCGCGTGATGAGGTCGTCAAGGAACGCGAGTCCATCGCCATTGGTGAGCCGGAGGAGCCTAAGAAGAACCTGTCGAAGCTGATCTTGAAAGGCGCGGCGATTCTCGACGCGCTGCAGCGACCGGTAGTAGGCTTCGTGCTCCCGAGCGTTGAAGAAGACTGACGCGACTTCGTCCTCGAGGTAATCAACAGGGCGTGCCGAAGGAGTGGGGGAAACTCGAACGGCAAGTACGGTTGCACTCTGCTGACCGGGCTGTGCCTTCTGCCTTTGCCACCAGGACACGTTGTCCCCCTTCTTATCTCGGTAACGACTCAGGCGCTCGACCGCCGGCAGAGCCGGTCGGCTGGAGCGGCCGGTTAGCTGCGCTGAGCAGCAAGTCGATGACTTGCTCTTCGACTCTCGGGTTGTACTCCTCGTAGAGCGTTATGCCTCGCACAGGGTACTTGTCCTCAAGCCTGCCGACGCGATGCTCACCGCGCCACACCCATCGAACTGCCACCCCCCACCCGAGGTTCTCAACTTCCTGGGGTTCTCGGCCGGTGACCATGCCGACCGCCTTGATGGTGAGGCCAACCTGCGGGGCGAACGACTTCAAGAACGCGATGTCGCCAATCTTGATGTGGCGCAGGATGTTGTGTAGCGGTGGGGCGTCTGCGTCTGGCCAGCCAACACAGGCGGCGCCGGCCGCTATGAATCGGCCCGAGACGTCTTCCTGATCGTAGGTCGCTCCGAATCCAAAAATCGCCATCTCCTCCTCCCATTTGTCAGCCAGCTAACGATTGGTCGTTCAGCGGCGAGCGAAGCGAGTCCGCTGCAACGACGGGTTAGGTGCCCCGTGAGCAAAGCTATTACTTGCCGGGTAGCCCCGCCAGATTGCCGCCCAGCCGTAAGAACACCTTCAGCATCTCTTTCGTGGCCTCAGGGTTGGCCGCGAGCACCTTGAACGTATCTTCATGTTGCGAGAAGTCGACCTTGTCGCCGCAGGCGGCGCGCATTAGACCGGGCGTTGTGATAAACGTCGTGAGAAACTCGGCGGTTAGGTCGGTTGGGAGAGTGTCAGGTTGGCTGTATTGCGGAAAGCTAAACTTGATAAGCTTCGCGAGTGAGAGCAACTGATTGTCCGGCTCGCCGGGATTCTTCTCATACCAAACGAAACGCTCGTGGAGGCGCGCCGCCAGGGCCTTCACACCGGCCGGGGTTTGCTCGTAGTCGATGTAGCGCTGCTGCGAAACGTCGAAGGGTGCCGGATGTGGGGCGTTTTTGTCGCGGACGAGAATGGTACCGGGCCGGCAAGCATGCCGTATGCCGAGCTCGTAGAAAACGTTGGGATTCGGATAGGTGATATCAGCGACAACAAACGTGCTGTGCATGAGTCTGGTGAGAATATCGGTGGTGATGGTCCCGGGCGCGGCGACGTCGTCCGACCGGGAGACCTCGATGCCCGGGTAGGCCTGCTGGATGGCCTCTTTGAGAACGTTTTCGTACGTATCACGCAGCTGTGCGTCGGTGACAACGGACGACCCCGACGGCTGTTCGCCAATGGCCATTACGACGAAGCATGTGTTGGACATGACGAGACCTCTCCTTTACCCGAAGGGTTGCGGGGTGCCTAACTCATGTTTAGGCTGACCTGGATAAAACCGGCCCCGGTCAGTCTAACACGAAACCACCCGCGGCGAGCCGCGGAGCATTGTCCAACAGGAAATGAGCCTGAAGCGTAAACAGTTTCCAACAGGAATGAGCCTGAAATGGCGGGTAAGGGGGCATTCTGCGGCGGATGCAAATCCAAATGCAGAACGTCGAAGCGTT
>Ga0315282_10009475_pt1 | contig 15483 bp, 13 predicted proteins | sample YL17G07_20_MG_FD_203693 | JGI IMG/M metagenome (GOLD analysis project Ga0315282, IMG submission 203693) | Sediment microbial communities from Yellowstone Lake, YNP, Wyoming, USA - YL17G07_20 | ecosystem: Environmental > Aquatic > Freshwater > Lake > Sediment | place: USA: Wyoming | collected... | reverse complement strand
GGCGAACAGTTTTTGCTTTCTCAAATTCGGGTGACGCCGGACTGGGCGCCCGCCGCGCGGAGCCGGGGACCCTGTTCTCTGGAATGGGGCTAGCGAGCACGGGGGGCTGGCTGGCGGCAGGACCCGAATCCGGGCTACGGAAAAAATTGTTCGACGGTCAGGCGCTGGATGGATTGATGGAACCCCAGCGAGGCGCTATAATGCCTCTCGGCCCTAATTCATTCAGGAGATAACGATGTCCACTCGAATCAAAGCTGTTCACGCCCGCGAGATCCTGGATTCCCGCGGCAATCCTACTGTTGAGGCAGAAATCGATCTCGTTAACGGGATTCGGGCCAGGGCCGCTGTCCCCTCCGGGGCTTCAACGGGCGCCTACGAGGCGTTGGAGCTTCGAGACGGCGATAAGAGCCGCTACGGCGGGAAGGGAACGCTCAAGGCCGTCGAAAATATCAATTTCAAAATCAACCAGACTGTCTGCGGGCTCGATGCGCTCGACCAGGCGGCTGTCGATCAGGCGATGATCGACGCCGACGGGACTCCGAATAAGAGCGTGCTCGGGGCGAATGCTATCCTGGGCGTAAGCCTGGCGGTCGCCAGGGCCGCAGCCCAGAGCAAGAAGATGCCGCTTTATCGCTATCTGGGCGGAGATTGCGCCAAAATCCTTCCCGTGCCGATGTTCAATATCCTCAACGGAGGCGTGCACTCGAACTGGCAGGGAACGGACTTTCAGGAGTTCATGATCGCCCCGGTCGGGGCGCCGAACTTCCGCGAGGCCCTTCGCTGGGGCGCAGAGGTTTACCAGTCGCTCAAATCCGTCCTCAAGTCCGAGGGGCATTTGACGGCAGTGGGGGACGAGGGGGGATTCGCCCCGGTCCTGGGCAAGAACGAACAGGCCGTCGAGCTGATTCTCAGGGCCATCAAAAAAGCGGGCTACGCTCCCGGCAAGCAGATCGTCCTCGCCCTCGACCCGGCTTCGACGAGCTTCTACGAGGACGGGCGGTATCATCTTCGGACCGAAAACCGGAAAATAACGTCCGAGGAGATGGCCGCGCTCTACGCCGACTGGGTCTCGCGCTATCCGATTTCGGTCATCGAGGACGGCCTGGCCGAAGACGATTGGAAAGGCTGGAAGCTCCTCAATAAAATGATCGGAGACAAGACCGAGCTCGTTGGGGACGACCTTTTCGTCACCAACGTCAGCCGGATCGAGCGAGGGATCAAGGAGAACGCGGCCAACGCCGTCCTGATCAAGCTCAACCAGATCGGGTCGCTCACCGAGACGATCAGCGCGATCGAGACCGCCCGGAAAGCGGGCTGGGGAGCGATGGTCTCGCATCGGAGCGGGGAAACGGTCGACAGCTTCATCGCCGATCTGACCGTGGCCATGGGCACCGGGCATCTGAAAACGGGAGCGCCCTGCCGCGGCGAGCGCGTCGAAAAATACAACCAGCTCATGCGCATTGAGGAGGAGCTTGGGCCGGCGGCCGAGTACGCAGGCCGGAAGGCGTTCGTCAGGTAGAGAGCCGCAAGCCGGCGTCTAATCTCCTTCGTTAGTCCGCCAACGGTTCTATCTTTTTTCATCGATAATTCATTCTTTCTTCATCATCTCTTAACACTCGAGTTTTATCATCGTCTCCACCATAAGCGTGGATCCCTCTTAGACGAAGTCCCGCGGACTTCTCAGAGAGGAGGGAATATCAGAAGCACGGAGGCTCATGAATGGACTTGAAGAATCTCAAAAAACTCGCGCTTTTGATTTTGCTTGGAGCGGCTGGGGCACCAGCCCTCTCCGCCCAGCAGACGTTCAACACGACCATTTATTTCGATTACACGTTCAACCTGACCCACGATGGTTTTTTGACAGGCACAGACGCGGCCAAGGTCCTGGACAACAAATTCGCCTTCCGCCGAGCCTACTTCACCTACGAAAACAAGATCAGCGACTATGTCAGGTTTCGGTTCCGTTATGACGCGGATAACACGGGCAATATCGCCAGCCTCAGCGGCGCGAAGGACGACAAACTCCGGCCTTTCATGAAGCACCTCTACCTCCAGTGGAACCCGGACTTCATTTCGTCGGTGATCAACATCGGAATGATCGAGACCCTGTCCTTCAAAATGGCGGAGGACCGATGGGGATACCGCTCCGTCGCGAAGACGCTCTTGGACATTTACAAAGATATCACCGGAGTCGACATCCGTCAGTCGAGCGCGGATATCGGCGTGAGCTGGAAGGGAACGCTGGCCAAAGAGCTGAGGTTCGGAGCGGGCGTCTACAACGGGGAGGGCTACTCCCACCCGGAGTTGAACAAGTACAAGAAAATCGCCGGCTACCTCCAGTTCGTTCCGACGGCGGGACTCAGCATCAACGGCTACGTCGATTACGAGGCCCAGGTTCCGACGGCCACCCTCGCCAGTCCTTTCGCCCTGACCTATAAGGCCGAGGCGTTCTTCGAAATGGTCCCCGGCCTAACCGTCGTCGGGGAGTGGTTCACCTACAATAACGACAAGTTCATGAACGCCGATCTGTCGCACTACAACGTCGGCGGTTACTCAGTGTTCGGTTCTTACAAGGTCGTCGTCGACAAGTTCAACCTCTTCGCCCGGTACGATCACTACCAGCCGAACTCGACCCAGTCGGTCAAGAACCAGGCCCTCATCATCCTCGGCGCCGATTGGTACGCCTGGGGAAGCAACGCCCGTCTCCAGCCCAACGTCTGGATCTACACGTACGCCGACTCGAATAAAAAGAGCGACGCCGTGTTCAGCCTCACGTTTTTCCTCAGCTTCTGAGGGATATTTAATCAGGAGGAATCTAAATGAAAAACAGATTGCTGAAACCGATGATCTTCGCCGTCATCCTCGCCCTGGCGGGAGCTTCGCTCCTTCTCGCCCAGAAGAAAATGCTCCAGGTCAAGGGCTCCGACACGATGATCAACCTCGTCCAGATCCTGGCCGAAGAATATATGGCCAAGAATCCCAAGACTCCGATCGCCGTCATTGGGGGTGGCTCGGGGACGGGCGTCACGGCCTTGATCAACGGGACCTGCGACGTCGCCGACACTTCGCGCGACTGGAAGCCGACCGAGATCAATCAAGCCTGGGAGAAAGGCGTCAAGGTGACGAAGTTTGCGATCGCCGTGGACGGACTGAGCATCATCGTCAACGAGAAGAACTCTCTGACCAAGCTGTCGATGCCCCAGGTCGGCGCGATCTATAGGGGCGACATCAAGAACTGGAAGGCGGTCGGCGGCCCGGACCAGAAAATCTCACTCTACGGCCGCCAGTCGAACTCCGGCACTTACGTATTCCTTCAAGAGCACGTCATGGGCAATAAGCCCTACTCGACGGACATGAAAGAAATGAACGGCAATGCCCAAATCATCGAAGGCGTCCTGAGCGATGAGGCGGCCGTCGGCTATGTCGGCGTCGGCTACGTCCTCGACAAGGCCACGGGAAAGCCGATGAAAGGCCTCCGGGTCCTCAACATCACCAAGGATGAAAAATCCGAGCCGTTTTCGCCCCTGGATAAGCAGGCGGTGGACACCGGGAGCTATCCGATCGCCCGGCCTCTCTGGCAGGCGACCAACGGCAAGCCCAGCGGAGACGTCGCGGCGTTCATTCGTTGGGAAGTCGGTCCCGAAGGACAGAAGATCGTCGAGCGAGAAGGATTCTATACGATCGGGGCCAAGTATATCGACATGAACGAGAAGAACTTCAAATAATCCGCAGCCCTAGCCGGGGAGGGGCGACGGCCCCTCCTCCGGCGCCTCTTTCGCGACGGGCTGCGGAATCGAAAAAAAGGGCTGCGGGCATGATTCGGAAAAAGAGAACTCTTCGGAACCTCAAGGAATCGGGGATCCGGTCGTTTTTCTTCCTCAACGGATTTTTGACCATTCTTATCCTCTTGGGGATTTTCGCCTTGCTCCTCTCTTCGGCGGTCCCCGCCTTCCGGGAGGTTAACCTTTTCAAATTCTTGAGCGGCACACTCTGGGATCCGACATCGCCGATTGGGGCGGAATACGGAATATTTTCGATGATCGTCAGCACCCTCATGGTCACGGCCGGGGCTATGGTCATCGCCGTCCCCATCGGTCTGGGCGCGGCGTCTTACCTCTCGGATGTCGCCCCCTGGCGGGTGAGAGAAATCGCCAAGCCGGTCGTCGAGATCCTCGCCGGAATTCCTTCGGTCGTCATCGGGTTTTTGGGCATCACGCTCATCGGTCCCGTTCTCGCGAAGCTCTCCGGGCAGTCGAGCGGCCTCAATGCCCTGAACGGCTCCATCCTGCTCGCCATCATGTCTCTGCCGACGATCATCAGCATCTCCGAGGACTCGCTCAACGCCGTTCCTCATTCCTATTACGAAGCGTCCCTCGCCCTCGGCGGCTCACGCTGGCAGACGCTCATCCGGGTAAAGATCCCCGCGGCCCTGTCTGGAATCATCGCCGCGGTCATGCTCGGCATGGGAAGGGCGATCGGGGAGACCATGACGGTTCTCATGGCCACGGGAAACGCCCGCGCGTTCCCCCACGGATTCTTTCAATCCGTTCGGACGATGACCTCCAATATCGCCATCGAGCTCGGCGAAGTGCCTTATTATACGACGCATTATTACGCCCTTTTCGCTATCGGACTCGTGCTGTTCGTGATGACGTTCGTCGTCAACCTGGCCGCCGACGTCTTCCTCCGCAAATACCAGGAGAGGGGCGGCGCGTGACCAAGAAAAAAATCACCCAGTTCTTCGGATTTATGCTTGTCCGAATATGCCTTTATCTCGTCGTTGCGGCTCTTCTCGTTTTTCTTTACGATATCGGACGCAAGGGAGCGGGCGTGATCTCCTGGGGCTTCCTTTCCCAATTTCCCCGTCGCGGGATGACCGAGGGAGGGATATTCCCGGCGATCTTCGGAACCTTTCTCGTTACCATGGTCACGGCCTTATTGGCCATTCCGCTCGGAATTGGGACCGCGATCTACTTGAACGAATACGCGAAACAGACACGCCTGACCCGCATCATCCGCCTCTGTGTCCGGAACCTCTCCGGCGTTCCATCGATTGTCTACGGCCTCTTCGGCGTGATCCTCTTCGTCAATATCCTCAAGTTCGGAACTTCAGTCCTCTCGGCCGGATTGACTCTTGGCCTTCTTACTCTCCCGTGGACGATCACGGCCAGCGAAGAAGCGCTCAAGACCATTCCCGATTCCTACCGGGAGGGGTCTCTGGCCCTAGGCGCGACGAAATGGCAGTCCATCCGGACGAACGTGCTGCCCTACGCTCTACCGGGCATGTTGACGGGCACCATGCTGGGCCTGGCGAGAGCGGCAGGGGAGACGGCGCCCATCATGTTTACAGGGGCGGCCTTTTCCTCGCCGCTTCTTCCGCGTTCGCTCCGGGATCAATTCATGGCCCTGCCCTATCACCTTTACATCATGGCCACGCAGCACCACGACATCGCCAAGGTCCGGCCCCTCGCCTACGGAACGGCGCTCGTCCTCGTCGCCTTCGTCCTTGTCCTGAATTCGACGGGGGTCATCATCCGTTACCGGCTGCGGCGAAAAAGGAAAATGTGACATGACTCCCCGAACGATATTCGAGATTCAAGGCCTGAACTTTTATTACGGTCGAAAGCAAGCGCTCAAAAACCTGAACTTCAGCTGCTTGGAAAAGCACGTAACGGCCATCATCGGTCCATCGGGATGCGGGAAATCGACGCTCATCCGGGCGCTCAACAGGATGAACGACGTCATTCCGGGGACGCGGCTCGAGGGCCGGATCCTCCTCGACGGTCAGGACATTCATGCCGCCGAGGTCGACGTTGTCGAGCTTAGAAAGAAAGTCGGCATGGTCTTTCAGAAACCCAACCCTTTTCCCAAATCCATTTTTAACAACGTCGCCTATGGCCTGAGAATCAACGGACTTCGGAACAAAGACCGGCTGGAGGAGACCGTAGAAAAAACCCTCCGCGAAGCCGCCCTCTGGGAGGAGGTGAAGGACCGGCTCGACGAAAACGCGTTTACCTTGTCCGGCGGCCAGCAGCAGCGGTTATGCATCGCCCGGGCGCTGGCCATCGAGCCCGAGGTGATCCTCTTCGACGAGCCCTGTTCGGCCATCGATCCGGTCGCGACGGCCAAGATCGAGGACCTCATTCAGCGGCTCAAGGAACACTACACGGTCTTGATCGTCACTCATAACATGCAGCAGGCGGCCCGCGTCTCGGAATACACGGCCTTTTTGATGCTCGGCGAGCTCATCGAATTCGATAAGACGGATAAGGTTTTCACGGCGCCGGCGAATAAGCTGACCGAGGATTACATCACCGGGCGTTTCGGATGAGAACCGAGAAACGATTGGGAAAATGATCCCTCGCACAGGAATTGACACCTACCATCCTGTTGTCCCGGAACGAATTTCGTGATAATAATTCCTGATAGTGCCTGAAGACATCAAGATCCCCTCAAAGCACCGGATCGCGGTCGTCGAGGACGAGCCCGACATCGCCGGACTGATCACGACGCATCTGCGCAAAGAGGGCTTCCTCGTTGAAAAATACGAAACGGGGGGGGCTTTTCTCCGGTCGATAGAAAAACATCTTCCGGATCTCGTCCTCCTGGATTTGATGCTGCCCGACGTCGACGGATTGGAGGTCTGCCGCCTTCTCAAGCGGAACGAAGCGTGGCGCTCGATCCGGATCATCATCGTCACCGCCAAGGGTGAAGAAACAGACCGAGTTTTGGGGTTGGAGCTCGGCGCCGACGATTATCTGACCAAGCCGTTTTCGTTGAAAGAGCTCACGGCCAGAATTCGGGCCGTCCTGCGGCGCGGCCCCGAGAAGCCGGTCGCCAGAGAAATCATCATCGGGGGGGTCATATTTATTGACCTCGAGAAGCACGAGGCCCGGCTCGGGAACAAGGTCCTCGCCCTGACGTCGACGGAATTTAATATTCTGAGCCTTCTCGCCGGGAAAAAGGGACGGGTTTTTACCCGGGACCAGATCTTGGATGATCTCTGGGGCGACGAAAAGATTGTCCTCGATCGGACGGTCGACGTTCACATCAAGAACCTCAGGGAGAAGCTGGGACCGGCGGCGAAATTTCTCCAAAACATCCGGGGTGTGGGGTACAAGGTCGACGAATGAAGAAATCGATATCTCTCAAAGTCTTCGGCGGCTACGTCCTGATCATTCTGGCCCTCAGCGGGCTGATCCTGACGTTCTCTTTTTCGCGAATCCGGAGTCACTACGAGGAAATCCTGGCCCAGGAGCTGGAGTATCTCGGCCGCGCCCTGAGCGTCGACGTTTCCTCTTTTCTTCAAGAGGGACGGACCGCCGAAATGGACGCGTATCTCAAAAAGGTCGGAAAGGATATTCACGCCCGCGTCACCGTCATAGATCCCGAGGGCGTCGTCCTGGCGGATTCAAGCTCCGATCCGACGAAGATGGAGAACCACAGATACCGGCCCGAAGTCGCCGAGGCCCTCGAGGGCAAAATCGGACGCTCGCTCAGGTTCAGCTATACGGTCGAAGCGGATATGCTCTACGTGGGGCTGCCCCTGGAGAGGGATGGCCGGATCGAGGGGGTCCTGCGGCTGAGCCTGTTCCTGAGAACGATCAACGTCCTCCTCCACGGCCTCACAAAAACGATCGGACTCGCCGTCGCGATCATAGCCGTGGGAGCTCTGCTCCTCGCCCTGCTGTTCTCGCTCCACGTTGTCGGGCCGATCCGGAAGTTGACCGGGGCCGCCCGGAGGGTCGCTGGCGGAGATCTCGGAACGAAGGTGGCCATCCGTCACAATGACGAATTCAGGGAGCTCGGCGCGGCCTTCAACTCGATGACCGGCCGGATCCAGAAGCTATTTTCCGACGTTTCCGAGCAGAAGGAAGAGCTGGCCCGGATCCTCTCGTCTCTCCAGGAGGGACTCCTCGTCACCGACAGAGAAGGCCGGATCGTCAAAGCGAACGAACGGCTGGCGACTCTTTTCGGCGAAACGGGACTCGAAGGGAAATTCGTCTGGGAGGCGATCCGCAAGCCCAAGCTTCTGGAGCTCCTCACCTCCGGGCTGGGGGAAGGAGAATCGCGGAGCGAGGAGATGCTCGTCGACGGGAAGCGTCTCCTCTGCACGGCGGCGCGGCTGGGGAAACAGGGCGGTGTGGTGATGACGTGCCACGACTTGACGGCCATTCGCAACGCCGAAGTGATGAAGCGTGATCTGGCCGTGAACGTTTCCCATGAGCTCCGCACTCCGATCGCGGCGATCCTTGGGGCGATTGAATCCCTTCCCGAAGACGATTCGATTGCGGACAAGGCCGCGCTCGATATTCTCAAGCGGCATGCCGAGAGGCTTCGCCTCCTCGTCGAAGATCTGCTCACACTCTCCCGCCTCGAAGACCAGGGCTTCCGTCTCGAGACCCGGGCGTTCGACGTCGCCCCTCTGGCTCAAAGCGTCCTTCACCTTTTTGCTCCGCGGCTCAAGGAGAAGAACATCGAAGCCGAAGTCGTCGTCCCCCCCGGTCTTCCGGCTCTCAAGGCCGATCCTTATCGCATCGAGCAGATGCTCATCAACCTGGTCGATAACGCTCTCAAATACACCGACGGGGGGAGAATCGAGATCTTGCTCCGGAACGAAGGTCGAGAATTCGTGATCGCTGTCAAGGATACCGGAATCGGAATCCCGGCCGAGCATCTGCCCCGGATCTTTGAGCGGTTCTACGTGGTCGATAAGTCGCGGTCCCGGAAGCTCGGCGGAACGGGCCTCGGGCTCTCGATCGTCAAGCACATCGCCCAGCTTCACGGCGGCTCGATTTCGGTCGAGAGCGAGGAAAGCCGCGGTTCGACCTTCACCGTCCGCCTGCCGTTCGGCGCCGCCTAGGCCCCGTCTGATGGACTAGGACCGGACGATGGGCGAGGGCTGGGGACCGAAGGGATTGACTCGGGCGACCAGCGAAAAAAGGAACGGATAGCTCTGCTTGAGGTGGAACGCGTAGGCCAGCCATTCGCTCGCGATCTGAGAATACGCCCGTTTGACGTCCACCGCGAGATGGGCGTAATCCGATTCCGGGAGATTCTCGAAGCTTTCCCCCCGAATGTCGAGCTCCTCGGCGAGGTGGAACACCGCCCAGAGGAGGTCGGTGAAACGCTCATGCTCGAGAAGATTCGGATTTTCGAGAAGCCTCAACAGGAACGTCCGATCGGCGCCGAGGATGCGGCGCAGCTCGCCGAGTGACTCCGGGGTGACCCGGACTTTATAGGAAAAGGCCTTGGCTTTGGCCATGGCCCTTTCGAAGTCTTTCTCCTGCCATGCGGAGCTGAAGAGGAGCTCCGGGCCAAGCGCGTCGGCGTTGGTCACGTAATCCCGAAACTTTTTCAGCATGTCCAGGCCCACGGCGCTGAAAAACGTGCCGATGACCATGTTGAGCTTCTTCATCAGGACTCGTTTTTCCCGTTTGGCCAGAAGCTGCTCGATGACCAGCATAACGACGAGGACGTAGATGAAGAGAAAGGCGATGTTATTGATGAAGCTGAGGAGAATCTCGCGGAGGTTATGATAAGCCAGGTAGAGAAGCGCGTAGGTGAGGAATGATGCGGCGAGAAGGGCGAGGGCTACCGACATCGGCCAGCGCAGCAATTTTTTCATGATCAACTCCCTCTCTCATAATACGCGAAAAATCAGGATTGTGCTATAATTCGGCCTTTGAGTGTTCGAAAATAAGGAGTTTCTTCTGTGGCCGCAATCGAAGTCAACGGCAAAACGGTTGAGGTCAACGCGGAAGGCTATCTGACCCGCCCCGAGGAGTGGGACCGGGCTGTCGCCGAAGCCCTGGCCAAACGAGAAGAATCGATCGATCAGCTGACGCCCGAGCACTGGGCGGTCATCGACTATATCCGCCGCAACTATCTGGAGACGAGCCTCGCCCCGATGGTCCGAAAGATCTGTCAGACGACGGGTCTCTCCCTGAAACGGATCTACGAACTGTTCCCCTCCGGGCCGGCCAAGGGCGCCTGCAAGCTCGCCGGTCTCCCCAAGCCCGACGGCTGCGTCTAGGGTTACGCGCGCCGCGCCGCCGGATTCAGGCTCGCGATCTCCCGGACGCCCTTGAGCGCCGCGTCGACATCCTCATCGGTGTTGAACGGCCCGAATCCCATCCTCACCGAGCCGTGAAGCCCCGTGCCGAGCCGCTCGTGGACGAGCGGCGCGCAGTGGAGCCCCGTCCGGCAGGCAATGCCGTAGTCGACGTCGAGCATCGTCCCGACGTCCGCGGGATCGCGCCCCTCGATGTTGAAGCTGACGACGGCGATATGATCGGTCAGGTCATCCTGGCAATAGAGGATCACCCCGTCGATGGCTTTGAGGCCGGCGACGAGCCTTTCGGCCAGCCGCATCTCGTGGGCCTGAATGTTCTCGATCCCCTCGTTTTCGAGCCAGCGCACACCCGCGTTCAGCCCCGCGATTCCCAGAACGTTCGGAGTCCCGTATTCGAGGCGGTAGGGATACTCTTCGAGGTGGCGGCGCTGAGCCGACCGGACGCCCGTGCCCCCGGCCCGGGTCTGGCGTATCTCGATTCCCGCGCGGACATAGAGGCCGCCGATTCCCGTCGGCCCGAGGAGAGATTTGTGTCCCGTGAAGGCAACGATGTCGAGACAATCCCGCTCCATGTCAATCGAAATCTTTCCGGCCGACTGCGAGGCGTCGATCGCGAAAGGAATTTCGCGTTCGCGGCATGCCTTTCCGATCTCGGCGATGGGCTGGACCGTGCCGATGACATTCGAGGCGTGATTGACGACCACAACGCGCGTGTTGGGCTTGAATTTGGCGACGACGTCCGCAGGCCGGACGAACCCCCGGGCGTCGAATCCGACGAAATCCACTTCGACGCCCTGGTCTTCCTGCAGGTGATAAAGGGGCCGGAGGACCGAATTGTGCTCGAGCGCGGTCGAAACCGCATGATCTCCTTTTTTGAGGAGCCCGAAAATCAGCAAGTTCAGGGCGTCCGTGGAGTTGGAGGTGAAGCACAGCCGGTTGTGGTCCCCTCCGTTGAAGAATCGGGTGAGCATCCTCCGGGTTTTCTCGACCATCTCCCCGGCCTCGAGACAAATGTCGTACCCCGAGCGTCCGGGATTGACCCCGAAGCGGCGGTAGAATTCGTCCATATAAACGTAAACTTCTTCGGGCTTAGGGAAAGACGTCGCTGCGTTATCGAGATAAATAATATTCTCCATGACAGCACTCACCCGGGACGCTGAAAAATTCTTGAGACTCCCATGCTAATCGAACCCCGGTCGAAAATCAACGCTTTATGGGAAGTCCAGCGTCCGGTATAATGGGTCTCCGGATGAGTGACTTTCTAACGATTCTCGAGAACGAAGTCCAGCTATCGGCCCTTCTGTTTATGGCGGCGGTTTATGCGGCGCGGCTGGTCTGGATGTTCAAGTTCAGAACGGTCAAGGAACGGACGTTTGCCGAGGGGAGCGGGAGAGCCGGAGCGGCCTATTCACTCGCGAGCATCGTCCGACCGCAGGCGATGGAATCCACTCGCCGGAAGCCCTTTTTTTATGCCCAGTTCGTCATCTTTCACCTGGGAGTTGCGGCGGCCATCGCGGCGACGTTTATCATTCCGTATGCCCCTTCGTTTTTCGAGTCCCGACCCGCCGTTTTGCTCTTCCAGACCACGATGGCGCTTGCGCTCGGCGCGGGAATCTTGAGGCTCATCCGGCGCCTGACGAGCCGCGTCCTCAGGCGGGTCAGCACGCCGGATGATTTTGTCTCGCTCAGCCTGCTTATTTTCTACTTCGCCTCGGGCATCCTGGCGGTCCCGAATGCTCACGCCCGGGAGGAATGGCCGCTCGTTATTTTTTTCTCGCTCACCGCGGTCTTCCTGGTTTACGTTCCAAGATCGGCCACTATCTCTATTATCCTTTCAGCCGCTATTTCCTCGGAAAAACCCTCGGGAATCGGGGTGTCTTTCCTCCGAATCGCCCCACGTCCAGCAATCGGGGGCGGTCAGGGATCCAACCGGGGAGGCTCTGAATTGAAGCGGAGCCCGCAGAAACCCACGGCGATCGCGGACTCGGCCGCCGACCTTCCGCTCGAAACGAAGTCACAGATGAAGGCTGCCGAAGAAGCGGGGGCCGTGAGGAGCGGCCGGCTCAAAATATACGACCCGGCGGCGAACAATGTCGAGAGATTTATAAAGCTCCTGACCGAAAGACTCAGCCGGCCGCTCGTCGCTTCGTTCGTGAGCTGCGTCCATTGCGGTCTGTGCGCCGAGTCCTGCCATTATTCTCTTGCCAGGCCGGATGATCCGGAGATGACCCCGGTCTATAAGGCCGATCAGATCCGGCGGATATTCAAAAGGCATGTGGATTGGACGGGGAGGATCGCGCCCCGGTGGGTGGGGGCCGGGTCGCCCCGTGATGACGCCGAGCTCAATCGTCTCAAAAACATCGTCTTCGGCACGTGCAGCGGCTGCCGCCGCTGTACGTTCAATTGCCCCTTGGGAGTTGATACGGCGGCGCTGATCAGATTTGCGCGGGGACTTCTGACCGAGCTCGGAATCGTGCCCGAAGGGGTGTTCAACGTCAGCCGGGACGAATGGGAAACCGGAAACCAGATGGGCGTTCGGGAGGCGGATTTCCTCGAAACCCTGGAATGGATAAGGGACGACCTCAGGGCCGAGCTCGGCCGGCCGAATCTCGAGATTCCCGTAGATAAGACGGGTTGCGATTTCATGTACGCGATCAATCCCCGGGAGATCAAATTTGACCCGAGGCCGATCGCTCAAGCCGCCAAAATATTCACTCTCGCGGGCGAGAGCTGGACGCTGCCCCGGTGGGGGTGGGATCAGACGAACTTCGGACTCTTTTCGGGCGACGACAAGCTCGGGGGATACCTGGCCAAGAATCTTTATGACGCCGCGGCTCGGCTCAAAGCCCGGCGCGTCGTCATCTCGGAGTGCGGCCACGGATATCGCTCGACCCGCTGGGAGGGCTTTTCGTGGGCGGATTGCGACCAGGCTCTGCCGATCGAATCCGTCGTCGTGACTCTCAAGCGTTATATCGAAAACGGACGGATCAAAGTTGATCCCTCTCGAAACCCGGAGCCCGTGACGTTCCATGATTCCTGCAACATCGCCCGCTCGGGCGGGATTCTCGAGGAGCCGCGCGTCGTCCTGCGAAGGGTGTGCTCGGATTTCCGGGAGATGCATCCCAACCGCACAGAAAACTATTGCTGCACCGGGGGCGGGGGACTCCTTTCGATGGCCGAGTATGGTCCCCTGAGACTCGAGGCGGCAGCGGTCAAGGCCGAACAGCTCAAAGCGACGGGGGCGAAGCTCGTTTGCACCATGTGCCACAATTGTGTCGACGGACTCACCGATGTCATCAAACACTACAAGCTCGACATGCGGGTCGTCCAGGTCCTCGAACTCGTCGATCGGGCCCTGGTCATCTGACGAGTGGGGAAGAAGGCGGCGGAGCGAATCGCGAGAACTCGATGAGATATCTTCTCGGTCTCGGAAGCAACTTGGGCGATCCAAGAAAAAATCTGAAGCGCGCCGTCTCTCGTCTCGCGAAAGAGGGCGTCCCCGTCGTGCGAAAATCATCGCTGTATAGGACCGAGCCCGTCGGCTTGAGAGAGCAGCCCTGGTTCCTCAATCAAGTCATCGAAGTGGAGACCCGGCTCGCGCTGGGTGAGCTTCTTCGCGTCGCCAAGTCTGTCGAAGAAAAAATGGGGCGCCGCCTTTTATCCGTCCGCAACGCGCCGCGGGTCATCGATATCGACATTTTGTTTGCCGGGAGTTTGATTCTGACGACCGAGGAACTGGTCATTCCCCATCCGCGTCTCGCCGAAAGGAATTTTGTCCTGATTCCCCTGGCCGAGATCGCGCCCGATCTCATCCATCCTGTTTTAAAGAAATCCGTGAGGGAGCTTCTGAGCTTATCGAGAGACACCTCGAGCGTTGAGCAGGCGACGAGGAGTCCGCGGCGAATCTGCCCGGTCTGAACGTTTTTCCTCCGGCCTTCCCTCGAGCCTAGCCGAATCGACAGGAAATCAAAAAATGAAATCCGCGCCCGGCCGGCTTATTTCGCCGCCCCGTAATAAATCGCGTTGAACAGGACCTTGAACGTTCCGTGCGGCTGGCCGCGATACTGAACCGGAATGCCGAGCAAAATGAGCTTCCCTTTTTCGTCCGAGACGTCGAGGATTGCCGACTTCTGCTGGATCAGACGCTCGCCGTAGATGAACCCGCTCATGAGGAGATTCTCGGCCGAGTACTTCGCGACGCTCTTGGCCTCTTTCTTTGTGCCGTAAGACGGCAGGATGTCGAACGCGCAGCCTCCGTCGAAGACCGCGGCCGCCTCCTTGCCCATTCCGAACGCGAGGGGATGGGAGGCATCGAAGTCCAGCCGGAGGAGCGATCCCGTGCAGACGAAATTTTCGGGTTTGACGTCTTTGAGGGCGTCCCGCACCGGCGCGCCGAACCCGCCGATAGCCATCTCGCAGATGCTGTTCATAAAGACCAGGCATCCTCCCGACTCGACGAACTGCTTGAGGTTGAGAAGGCCGTTGTTCGTTATGCCTCCGATATAGTTCGGCGGCATGGTTCCTATCGCATAGCCGTTGACGACGGTCTCGGTTCTTCCGTAATCGGGCATCAGGAGGACGTCGAATTTGTCGCCGAGATTCCCCGCCCGGATATCGGCGTCGTGGAGGACCGTGTATTCGAACTCGTAGCGGTCGAGGACATATCGCGTCCATCCCTCGTCGGCGCTCGCCTGCCACGACTGATAGATCGCGAGACGGGGCTTCTTGAGGGAGTAGGTTTCGACCCGCGGCTCGCTCACGGCCGTGACCTTGATTTCCAGGTCCTTGGCCAGCTTATCCATGGCCGCTCGAGTGACGCTCGAGCCGGCGACGATGATCGTGCCCTCGGGAAAGTTTTGGCTCTGGACGGCGAAGGACTTCTTGGCCCAGGCGGCGCGTCCGCCCGCCTTGAAGATCCGGTTAAGGGCGGTCGCGCTCGCGTTTTCGGCGGGGCTCAAGAGATACGCGGATGAGCCCGATCCCGAGACGACGCCCGCGGGAGGCTTGATTTCCTTTTGAGGCGACATCCTGACGGATACGGCGGAATTCGCCGCGAGGACTTTCAAGCCGAACTGATAGGGAAGTGTCCAGCCCATCATGTCGTAGGCCTCGAACGGCGTGCCCTCGAATTTTTCCGATCGCACAAGCCCCTGCCAGAGATCCGGATACTTCCGCATGTCCGGATATCGCTGCTCTTCGAAGACGTTCTTGATGAAGAGCCCGAAGGGCTGGGACATCGGAATCACATATGTTCCCGCAGGGTAGTTGAGCCCGTCGCAGACAAACGGGTCTTCGGCCCGAAAGACGTCGATGCCGAAAAGGATCATGCGGTTCAGCAGGAGGGCCATGTTGCCCGGATCGGTCTGGTCGGCGGGGATGATCCAGGCGTACGGAGGCTCTTTCTTGAA
>Ga0315282_10009474_pt1 | contig 15485 bp, 13 predicted proteins | sample YL17G07_20_MG_FD_203693 | JGI IMG/M metagenome (GOLD analysis project Ga0315282, IMG submission 203693) | Sediment microbial communities from Yellowstone Lake, YNP, Wyoming, USA - YL17G07_20 | ecosystem: Environmental > Aquatic > Freshwater > Lake > Sediment | place: USA: Wyoming | collected... | reverse complement strand
CAATCTCCGCCGGCGCGAAACCGAACTCCTCCAGAGGATCGAAAGGCTCAGGACCTTGATGAATCAAACGGGCGACATAGGCACGCTCGTCCACAAGAATAAGCTCATGAAGGAAGCCCAGGAAGAGCTGAGGCGGATCCAGGAAAAGCTCACCGGCACGCCCGAGTCCTGATCGCGGCGCGGCCCGGTCGAGGCGGACCGTCCGCCTGTCAGTTTCCCTTGCGATAGAGGATTTTCCCGCCGACGATGGTCATGAGGACTTCGGCCGTCCGGATCTCTTCCTCCGGGCAGGTCAGGATGTCCTTGGAGAGAACCGTGACGTCGGCCAGCTTGCCGGCCTTGAGCGAGCCCTTGATTCCCTCCTCGAAGGCGGCGTAGGCGCCGTTGATCGTGTACGCCTTGAGGGCCTCGGCGCGGCTCATCTTCTGTTCGGGGAAGAAGGGCGTCCCGTCCTTCGTTTTGCGCGTCACGGCGGCGTAAAAGCCGGCCAGCGGGTCGATGGGCTCGACGGGCACGTCGGTGCCGTTGCAGATGACGGCGCCCGAGTCCAACAGCTTCCGCCAGACATAGGCGCCCTCTTCGGCGCGCCGCTCGCCCAGCCTCTTGATGACCCATGGCCCGTCGGACGTGCAGTGGACGGCCTGCATCGAGGCGATGACACCCAGCCGGCCGAAGCGCGGCACGTCGGCGGGGCTGAGGTGCTGGGCGTGCTCGACGCGCCAGCGGACGTCCTTGGCCGTGGGGTGGGCCTTGAAGGCTTCCTCGTAGATGTCCAGGACTTCCCGGTTGGCCCGGTCGCCGATGGCGTGGATGCAGAGCTGGAAGCCGTTCTCGATGGCGAACTTGGCCGTCTCCCTGATGTCGGAGACCGGGTCCGTGTTCAGCCCCGTGGAGGACGGCAGGTCGGCATACGGCTCGAGGAGCCAGGCGCCGTGCGAGCCGAGGGCGCCGTCCATGAGCCGTTTGACGGCCCTGACGGTCAGATGATTGTCGGCGGCCCCGATCACCCGGGCGGCGGCGCCCCGGGCGGCGAGGGCCTGGTTGCCCGCGCTGATCATGACGTACAGCCGGACGCCGAGGGCGCCTTCCTCGGCCATTTTCCTGTAGAGGTCGATCGTCTGGAACGACGCGCCCGCGTCATGGAACGTCGTCACCCCGTTTTGCAGGCACTCCCGGGCGGCGAGGGCGATCTCCCGGCGGCTCCTGGCCAGGGTCTCCTCCGGCGTGCGCTCGGGCTCGGTGTAACGGATGAGCTCCTGGGCGTTTTCGAGGAAGGCGCCGATGGGATTGCCGCGGGCGTCGCGGATGATCCGGCCGCCCTTGGGATCGGGGGTCGCGGCCGTAATCCCCGACAGCTCCAGGCCCTTGGCGTTGGTCAGGCTGGAATGGCCGCTGGCGTGCTCGAGGAGGACGGGATTGTGGGGGGCGGCCTGGCTGAGGGCCTCGTGGAAGGGCAGGCCGTCGACGTTGGGCTCGGGGATCCTGCTCCATTTCTCCTGGTGCCAGCCGCGGCCGAGGATCCACTCGCCGGGCTTGGCGACCTTGGCCGCTTCGCCGACCATGGCCACGATGTCGTCCCAGCTCCGGGCCTTGGTCAGGTCGAGGATCATCTTGGCCGCGCCGAGGCTCGAGAAATGGCCGTGGCTCTCGATGAGCCCCGGGATGGCCAGGGCGCCCTTGAGGTCGATGACCTCGGTCGAACCGCCGGTGTACAGCGCCATGTCCTTTTCGCTGCCGACGGCCAGTATCCTGCCGCCGCGGATGGCGACGGCCCGGGCCTCGGGAAGCTTGTCGTCGACGGTGACGATCTTGCCGTTGGTGAGGACAAGATCGGCCGGCGCCTCGGCCCTCGATCGCCTGGCGTTCGTCAGGAAAACAGGCGTCAGGGCGGCGGCGATGATGACAACGAATAGGATGCGACGTTTCCGGTCCATGGCTTCCCCTCCGAGGCGTTCTTTCATATCCAGGAAAGGAAAGCCTATATCGCCCCCGCGGACATGTCAACTGCCGTCCTGGCGTTATTCGGGAGTACCGTGCCCGAAAAAAAAGGGCGGCCCGGACGGGCCGCCCCCTGAAGAAAGAAGAAAGGGCTTTTTACTTCTTCCTGCGGATGAAGATGTCACCCGTGAAGGACGTGAACGTGATCACCGGACCGCCGCCGTTGATAAGGCCGGACAGGCCCTTGTCGAAGGAAATACGATACCGGCCCCGATCGAACGTCGCGGCTTCCTCGACCTTCTCGGGCGCCTGCTTGAGGACGACGTCGAAATCGCTGTAGATGTTTCCCTGGCGGGTCTTCATCTTGACCGTGGCCTTGAGGTCGGCCGGGAAGGTGACGTCGATGTCGCCGGCCATGGTGCTGAAGGCGAGCGGCTTATCGGCCGCGACGCGGGCCATGACGGCTTCGATGTCGCCGTTCATGGTGTTGGCGACGACGTTGCCCGAGACGTTGCGCAGGGTGATGGCTCCGCTCGAGTTCTTGATCTCGATGTCGCCGCTGATGTTCTCCACGAGGATCTTTCCATCGTTCATGGAGCCGATCTCCAGGGACGAAGAGACGGGGGCCTGGATGGTCATGTCGATGGCGTACTTCCAGGAGTCCGTGCTGATTTTGACGTTGTTGTCCTCCTCCTCAACCTGGAGCCCCGTCAGGGCGGCGGTGACGAGCTTCATGCCATCGTGGCTGCGCTCCTGCTTGTTTTGCAAGCGCTTGCTGTAGTACAGCGAGACGGGATCGGTCCCGCCGACAGCCCAATCGCCGGCGCGCTTAGGGATTTTCCCGTCGACGACTATCAGATTGGCATCCGGGCCGATGGCTTTTTCCCGGATCCGGGCCTCGACGATGATCTCTTTCCCCTCGTAGCCTTTGACCGTGATGCTGCCCCGCACGAGCCCCACCTCGATCATGGCCGGCTTGGCCGGATTGGACAAGGGCACGACGGCCCGGTCCGGCTGGGCGGCCTGCCCCGCTTCGGAGACCTTTTCGGGGACCTTCGCCGGGGCCGTGCCGGAGGACTGCTGGGCGAAGACCACGGGGCCCGCGACGGCCAGCATCATCAGGACGATTCCGATTCCGATGGCTTTTTTCATGGGTACCTCCATGACCGCTAGGCGGTCTTTTTTTTGATGAGAATGTCGCCGTTCATGGTGTCCAGGGCGATCTCGGGTCCGCCCTTGCCCGCCCGGACGCCGAAGAAGCGGTCGCTTTTATAGAAGAACTTCCCTTTGCTTTCCTCCCGGACGGCGGGCCTTCGGGCCAGCGCGGTCACGGGAAAATCCGAATAGATTTCGCCGTGGAACGTCTTGAGCCGGAAATCGGCGGACAGGCCGTCGGGCAGAAGGATCACGAGGTCGCCGTTGACGGTGTTGAAGGAGCATGGGCCGCCGGGCAGGCTTCGGAAGCCGACGGTCAGCGGGCCGTTCACCGTCCTGGCTTGGCCCGAGCCCGAGACGTCGCTCATCAGGATCTTGCCGTTGACGTTGTGGACGTCGAACTCGCCGTCCACGGCCTTGACTTCGACGTCCCCGTCCGTGACGGTGGAGACGGCGACGTCGGTCTTGAACGGGACCTTGATCTCGAAGGCGTAGTGGACTTCATAGCCGGGGTCGTGCCAGGAATGGCGTTCGCCTCGGCCGCGTTCCCCATCCCGGAACGGCCCGTCCACGTAGATGTCCACGGTCCTGCCCTTCTCCAGGATGTCGAGCTTGACCTCCTCCTGGGCGCGGGCGGCCTTGTCCTCGGTCTTGGCGTAGATCGTCTTGTGCGCCACGAGGACGACATCCCGGCCGCCATATCCCTCGACCTTGATCGGGCCGAAGACGTTGTCAACGATCAATTCGCCGGGCTTGGCCGCGTCGGCGAACTTCAGGGTTTTCAGGATATCTTCCTTTTTTTGCACCGGGTAATCCCGATGGCGATCGGGGGGCGCGGCCGAGGCGGCCAGCGAGGAAGCCAAAGCCACGGCCAGGACGAATGCGACGCGGTTCCGATGGGACATCGTGTTCCTCATATCAGCTGCTTGAGGCCCTGCTCGGCCACTTTCTTGACGTCGGGGTTGAGCTTCTCGTTCTTGACCAGGGCCTTGAGGGCCGCGGCCGCCCGGCTTTCGCGGATCTCCACCAGCAGGTCGATCAGCGCCACCTGGACGAGCGGGGAATCCTGGCTGGCCAGCGAGCGGGTCAGGCTGTCCCGGACGCCGGGCTGGTTCCGGAAGAGAAAGAGGGCCTCGACGGCCGCCAGCCGCACGTTGGGGCTGGAATCCGTGTTGAGCGTGCTGATCAGGGCGTCCAGGGTCTTGGCGTTGGGATTCCGCACGGCGGCGCTGTAGCTGATGCCCTGGAGCCTGTCCGAGGCCGCGGGCTGGCTGAGGAGCGAGAGGGCCGTGGTCTGGCGCATGTCCTGGACCTCCTGCTGGAGCGACGAGAGGCGGGTGGACTTGCCCGGCCCCCCGCCCGCGAGCCAGCCCCCGGCGGCGCCGGCGAGAAGAAGGAAGGCGGAGAAGGCGGCGGCGAAGGCCGGCCGCCGCAAGGTGAACAGCTCGCGCCAGTGCGCAAAGAGGCCGGCCGAACGCGGTTTCCGCGCCTCGCTCTCGAGGTCGTTTCTGTAGTCCTCGAGCATGGCGTAGAAGCGGTGGCGCAGCTCGCCGCTCGGCTGCTCCTGGGGCAGGACGCCCAGCTTGGCCCAGACGGCCGTCAGGGTCTCGATCTCGGCGCGGCAGGCGGGGCAGGACGCCAGGTGGCTCTGGATGTCCCGGCGGGCCTCGTCGTCGAGGTCTCCGGTCAGATAATCGGCGAATCTTCCCTGGATCATTTCGCAGTTCATGAGGCTTTCCCTCCCTGGAGTTCGTAGTAGATCCGGCTGAGGTCCTTGAGGGCCCGGTGGACCTGGACCTTGACCGTCCCGACGTGGCAGTCGAAGAGGTCGGCGATCTCCCGGAGCTTGAGGTTCTGATAGCGGAAGAGGACGAGGATCTCCCGCTTCCTGGCCGGAAGCCGGTCCAAGGCCATGCGAACGAGCGCGGCCTCCTGGTCGGCCTCGTACGCTTCGTCGGGGAGCGGATCGCGGGCCGGGACCTCTTCGAACTGATCGTCGAGGGCCACGTCGCCCTTCCGCTTCCTCAGGTAATCGACGTGGGCGTTGCGGGCGATCTGGAACATCCAGACGTTGAACCGGCTGTCCCCCTGGTAGCCCGAGCGGTATTTCAGGATGCGGATGAAGACTTCCTGGACGAGATCCTCGCTGGCCGCCCGGTTGCCCGTCAGTCGGAGGAAGAAGTTGAAAAGCATGGTCTGATTTCTCTCGAAAAGGACGGCCAACTTCTCGACTTTGCCGTCCCTGACTTGTTCCATCAATTCATTGTCGGTGGGAGACATTCGTCCGGTCTTCTCTCGCCTTGATATCTCACGCTTCACGAATAACTACCTCCCCCAGGCGAAAAGGTTACAACAAGATTGGGGTCGCAACAAGATTGGGGTCGGACCTCAGTAAGTCCATGATATTGAAAACAATAGCATAAAAACAAGGGGGGCTCGTCTTTGTGCGTCGGCGCTCAAGCCCACCCGCCCTCCTGGTGCGCTCGACACACAAAGACTTCGCCCCTAGCTCCAGTTTCCCCGTGATTCTCGCGAGGCGTTGCCCGAATAACCCTCGGCACTTGTGACCCGATCTTGGATCGTTGACTCCGGCCTTTCGGGCCTGAAAAGGCGGACTTAAGGCCAAAATACGGCCCGACATCGAGAGAAATGACTCGTTTCAGATAATTATCAGAAGCGCGGCTTCGAGTTCTCAGCCGCGCTTCTGCCGGTTCGCTTCGAAGGCTCCGCTCACGGCCGGTCCGACCCCGATAAAAATTGACTTGGCGGGGAGGGGGTGTTATATAAAGGGCGAATTTCCCCGGGAGAACGAAGCATGGCGCGACTGACCTACGCGAAGGCCGGAGTCAACATCGACGCGGCCGACCGATTCATCAAACTGATCAAGCCCCTGGTGCGGACGACCGAACGCCCCGAGGTCCTGGGCACGATCGGCGGCTTCAGCGGGCTGTTCCGGCCGCGGCTCGGCGGCATGAAGAGACCGGTCCTCGTCTCTTCGACCGACGGCGTGGGCACCAAGCTCATGATCGCCGAGATCCTCGGCAGGTACGACACCGTGGGCATCGATCTCGTGGCCATGTGCGTCGACGACGTCGTCGTCCTGGGCGCCGAGCCTCTTTTCTTTCTCGACTACATCGCCGTCGGCAAGGTCAAGCCGCTTGTGCTCCGCGAGATCGTCAAGGGGATCGTCAAGGGCTGCCGCCAGGCCCGCTGTACGCTGATAGGCGGCGAAACGGCGGAGCTCCCCGGCCTGTACGCCCCCGACAAGTGGGACCTGGCCGGATTCTGCGTCGGCCTCGTCGACCAACCGAAGATGATCGACGGCCGGACCTGCCGGGCCGGCGACGCGGTCATCGGACTGGCCTCGTCCGGCCTGCACAGCAACGGCTTTTCACTCGCCCGGAAGGCCTTCACGGCGAAGGACCTCAAGGGCGAGATCGGCCGGGAACTCCTGCGGCCGACGAAAATCTACTGCTCCGACATCCTCGAGGTCCTCAAGTCCGTGCCCATCAAGTCCATGGCCCACATCACCGGAGGCGGCTTCTACGACAATATCCCCCGCGTCATCCCGGAGGGGCTGGCCGTCCGCGTCGAGAAGGGCTCCTGGCCGATTCCGGCCATCTTCGGCAAGATCGCCGCGAAGGGGCGCGTCGGCGAGCGGGAGATCTTCCGGACCCTCAACATGGGCATCGGCATGGCCCTCGTCGTCTCGCCGCGTCACGCCGAGAAAGCCGTCTCCCTTTTCACCGGGCTGGGCCAGAAGGCCTGGATCATCGGGGACGTCGTCAAGGGGAAACGGGAAGTCACGATCCTCTGACGGCCGGGCCCGCCGAGCGGCGGCCGATGTGACAATATCTGATATCATCTGCCATCACGGCAGGTATTATTGACATCGGGCGGAATATTGGTATTAATAGTAACTCAGGAACCAAAAAAGGCGAGGCGAAATCCGCGAGCGCCTTCCACACAAGGCAAAGAGCAGGAGGGGGCTCTTTATCTTCCCTTATCCGGAATCATCCCTGAAGGATCGCCCCCGAACGGGGGGCGAGCGCCGTTCCCCCGATATCCGCCGGCCGGTCTCCGAGGTTGACTCCCAAGGAGAAATCTCCGGCCGGGCCGCCCGTCGACCTGATCGTATAGAGATCGTCGCCGAGAAGGCCCGTCACGCGGCTCGTCCCTCCCCGGAGCCCTAGGGCGCGCCCGAAGAGCCGCCTTTCTTCCTTGCCCAGGAGAGAGAGGTCGTCGCTGTCGATCAGCATATTGTCCAGGGCGCCGCAGGCCAGGGCGTAGAGCTCCCGCTCGGCGCGGCCGAGCTCGATGTCGCGGTCCCTGAGGAGAACACAATCCGGATCGTTGAGCCAGAACCTGCGGTGCATGAACTGACGCATCAGGGCGTTTTTCAGGGCGAAATAGGCGTTCGGTCCCTGGAAGGGGGACGGCCTGGTCTTCCAGTACGGGGCCGTGTCCTCGCCGATTCTCATCCCGTCCACCAGACCCACCGACGGCAGGAGGGGAGCGCCGCAACCCAGGATGAAACGGCTTCCGACGGCCCGCCGGATGACGCGCAGGCCCTCGCGGTAGGCCTGGATGGGCGTCACCTTCCGGCTGCGGGCGCCGGGCATGGTCGAGCCGAACAGAAAATCGATCTTGAAGTAGTCGAAGCCCGCCTTTTTCAAGGCCGTGAAAAGGCCGAAGACGTGGGACTGGACGTCGGGCCGCGTCAGGTCCAGGGCGTGGATCGTCCTGTTCCAGCTCCGGTGGCAGAACTTGGGCCGGCCGTCCTCGGCCACCATCCAATCGGGATGGCCGGCGACGACGTCCGAGGTCTCGGCCGCGCTGAAGGGCGCCGTCCAGATCCCCGCCCGGAAGCCTCTCCGGGTGATGGCCCGGGCCAGGCCTTCGAGCGAGGGATAGCCGGGCTTGGCCTTCAGCCAGTCGCCGATGTCCTGCTCGTAGCCGTCGTCGACCTGGAAAACCTCGAACGGAAGGTCTCGCCTGAGCTTGCGGGCCGTTTCCACATTCTTGACGACGTCGTCCCAGGCGAGTCGTCCGAAATAGTGGTACCAGCTGCACCAGCCGACCGGATTCCAGCGGCTGACGCGGACCCGGTTTTCCCTCTTGACCAGCCCGGCGTAGGATTCGAGGACGTCCTCGACCGGCCCGCCCCGGAGGACGGCCAGGGGTTCGAGCGGCACGGCGTCGTCGAACTCGGCTTCGAAATATTCCAGGTAGCCGACGAGCTCGGCGCCCTCGACGACGAAGAATGGATGGGCGATCCGCGAGGCCAGGAAGCCCAGGCAGGCGCCGTCCCAGGCGATGAAGTAGTCGCTCCAGACGCGCCGCATCATCTCGCCGAGCAGCGGCGAAAAGCCGTAGGGGCTCGCGGCGTGGATCGCCTCGAGCTCGGGGAAGGCGTCCGCCGGCGAGGCCTTCTGCGTCGGGCCCCACGACTGCCAGTTGTTCATCAGGAAGGCAAGCGGGACGGGGAGGCGCAGGACCTCGATCCGGCCGGGCCGTCCGGAGATCGTGCCGCGGACGACGAAACCGGCCGGCGCCTTTTCCACGCCGACTTCCAGGCGGGCCTTCCCCAGGCGGCGAACCGAGCGCCCGAGACGAACCGGTTTGCCGAAGAGCTGCACTATATTATTTCATATAGCCGACGGGATGCTCCAAGAAGGGATGCTGGGTGTCGGTCAGCTTCAAGAGGGCCTTGAGCTTGTCCTTGGCGATGGCCGCCCGGGGCCTCGTGCCCAGTCCCGTCGCGGCGCAGAAAAGAGAAATGTTCTGCGACACGATGCCGGTGTCAATGGCGCCCCATTCGTTCTTCATCTCCGGCGTCCCGCCGCCGAAGCGCGAAGTGTCCGATACGAGGACCAGTTGGACCGGCGCCCGGGACGGCTTGCCGCCGCCCGGAGGTCCCGGCGGGGGGCCTTGGGGCTTGGCCTCCGGCGGCGCGCCTTCAGGCTTGGCGCCAGGAGGCATGCCTTCAGGCTTGGCCCCCGGCGGACGGCCGGGACCGCCCGGTCCGCCGGGCCGGGCCATGGCGATCTGTGAGCGCTGGTCGCCCGCGACCACAGGGATCAGCGTCTGGCCGGCGGCGTCGTACAGGTACACGCCGTCCTTCATGAAGACGTAGATCGCGACATCCTGGGCGTTCATGGCCGACGAGGCCGTCCGCTTTTTGCTGTCGGGCCGGTTGATGCCGTTGGCGGCCCACAGGAGATCGGACAGGTCCTGCAGGCTGAGATCTTTTTCGGACCAATCCCTGACGGACGCCCTGACGGACAGGGCCTGCATGAGGGGAAGGCCCCGCGTCTTGTTCGGCTCATTCAGCTGGATGAGCTTCAGCTCCTGGGGCTGCGTCCCTCCCGCCAGGGGGAGACAGATCGCCGCCAGGATCAGTCCCAATGCGGCTTTCGCTTTCATCGAAGCACCTCCTCAGGTTCCAACGCCGGGAGCGGCCTCGGGGTTGCCGCCTTCGGCCGTCACTTCATGTCGTTCTTGCGGATGAACTCGTCGATCTTGCCCCGGAGCTCGCGGGCCGCGGCGATCGCCTTCTTTTCGGTCAACGCGCCCTCGACGCGGTCCAGCTCGGCGCGCGTCTTCAGCACGCGGATCGCGGCGGCCTCGGCCTCGTCCAGCCCCGCCGCCGTGCCCCCTCCCGCCGCGCCGATGAAGCGGCTGGAAGCGGAGATGAAGGCCTCCTCGACGCTCTTGACCCTCAACTCCTCGTCGGTCGGCGGCTTGTGGACCTGCTTGTAGGCGACGAAGGCTGCCACGGCGATCAGAAGGATGACGAGAAACGCCTTGCCCATGAAACCCTCTCCGGGTCCATTCTAAAGCAAAGCCGGGCCCCATTCAACAGGGCGGCGTGGAAAAAAAGCCGGAAACATGGTAAAACTATAATCCCCTTCAGGGAAAGCGACAGGCGTGGGCGGTTAGCTCAGTTGGGAGAGCGCGGCGTTCGCAACGCTGAGGTCGGGAGTTCGAGTCTCCTACCGTCCACCATTTTTCATCCCGGGACGGACGCGTCCCGCGGGGAGGAGTCGAGATGATCAGCCGCGAGATCTGGATGCTGGCCGGCACGGCGGCCTCGATCGGCCTCATCCACACCGTCATCGGCCCCGACCACTATCTCCCGTTCATCGTCATCAGCCGGGCCCGGAAGTGGACACTCCGCAAGACGCTCTTCGTCTCCTTCCTGGCCGGGTTGGGGCACATCCTGAGCTCGGTCGTCCTGGGCTTCCTGGGCATCGCCCTGGGCATCGCCGTGGCCAGGCTCGAGGGCGTCGAATCGACGCGCGGCGAGATCGCCGCCTGGCTCCTCATCGGCTTCGGCTTCGCCTATTTCGTCTGGGGCCTGCGGCGGGCCTGGAGGAACAAACCCCACGCTCATGCCCACGCCCATCTCGGGGACCACTCCGGCAGCCATGAGCACGTCCATACCCACGCCGACGCGGAGCACATCCATATCCATGGCGAGGAGAAGAAGGCCAATATCACGCCCTGGGTCCTGTTCACCATCTTCGTCTTCGGCCCGTGCGAGCCGCTGATCCCCCTGGTCATGTACCCGGCGGCCCGCCACAGCGCCGCGGGCGTCGCGCTCGTCGCCGCGACCTTCGGCGCGGCGACCATCCTGACCATGCTCGCCATCATCACCGCGGCCTCGTGGGGCGCGAGCTTCGTCCGGCTGGGCAAGCTCGAGCGTTATTCCCACGCCCTGGCCGGCCTGGTGATCTTCATCTCCGGGCTGAGCGTCCAGTTCCTCGGCCTGTAGGCCATGAAATTCGTCGCCGACTGCATGCTTGGCCGGCTGGCCAAGTGGTTCCGGGTCCTCGGCTTCGATGTCCTGTACTTTTCCAAGGCCGAGGACAGGGAGCTCGTCGCCATCGCGCGCCGCGACGGCCGCGTCCTCCTGACCAGGGACACGGGGCTCATCGAAAAAACGAAGAAGCGCCAAAACCGCCTTTTCGTGGCCAGCGACGACTGGCAGGAACAGGTCGTCCAGGTGCTCGAGGAATACGACCTCTGGGACGATATCCGGCCCCACTCCCGGTGTCTCGCCTGCAACCTGGACCTCAAGGCCCTGGCGAAAGTCCGGGCCAGGAACCTTGTCACGCCCTATATCCTCGAGCACGCCGAATCCTTCGCCCTCTGCCCCGGCTGCGGCCGCGTTTTCTGGCAGGGCAGCCACTCGGGCGACATGGAGCGGAAGATCGAGGCGATCCTCAAGAAACGGCCCCGGAGCCAGGCCGGAGATTGACTTTCGCGGTTCAATCCGTTAGAAAAGGGTCCATATGAGACCGAAATCCATTCCGGAGGAGGGCTCTGCCGTGAACCTTAAACACCGTTTTCCCAGATTCCTTGCCTTATCGTCTTTCGTGTTAGCGGCGATCATCGTCCTGCCTGGCTTGGCCCCGGCCGGCGAGGCTCGCCCCGCGGAAAAGGGGGCGGCCCCGGCCTTCGCCAAGGCCGAGCTCTTCGGCCTGGGGCCCCAGCGCGTCTTCGAAGGCGCGGCGCTCCGGGAAATCGCCTTCCCCCTCGGCGGCATCGGCACGGGCACCGTTTCGCTCGGCGGCCGCGGCAACCTCCGGGACTGGGAGATCTTCAACCGGCCGGGCAAGGGCGTCAACCTGCCGTTCACCTTCTTCGCCCTCTACTTCGAGCAGGACGGCAAGAAGCTCGTCCGCGTCCTCGAGGGGCCGCTCGAGCCGCCCTTCACCACCGGGTTCGGCTTCCGCCGCGAGGACGTCCCCGGCCTGCCGCGGATGGAGAAGGCCCGCTTCAGGGGCGAGTATCCGTTCGCCGCGATCGAGCTTTCCGACAGCCAGGTCCCGCTCGAGATCACTCTCGACGCCTTCAATCCGTTCATCCCGCTCCAGCCGGAGGACTCCGGAATCCCGGCCGTGCTTATCCGCTTCCGGGTCAAGAACACGGGAAAATCGCCGGCCCGGATCACGATCGCCGGCTCCATGCTCAATCCCGTCGGCTACGACGGTGAGGGGCAAATCGGCGGCGTGGGGAACGACAAGTTCGGCCAGAACGTGAACGAGATCAGGAAAACCGCGACCCTCCGCGGCCTGGCCATGTCCTCAACCAAGGTCCAGCCGGGCTCCCGGGCCTTCGGCACGATGTCGCTGGTCACGCCCTGGAACGACGTCACCTACCTCACGCACTGGGTGCGGGGCGACTGGTGGGACGACCTCCAGATTTTCTGGGACGATTTCGCGGCCGACGGCCGGCTCAAGGACCTGGCCGAGGTCTCGCCGTCGCCCGACAAGCGGTCCGACGTCGGCACGCTCGGTCTCATGGCCTCGATCGCGCCCGGCGAGGAGGTCAGCCTGCCCTTCATCCTCGCCTGGAACTTCCCCAATTTCCTGGATGATTTCGACGTCGTGCCCGAGCAGCGCGGACGGATCTTCAAGAACCACTACGCCGAGCGCTTCAAGGACTCCTGGGAGGCGGCCGAATACTTCCAGACCAACCTCGCCCGGCTGACAAAGGACAGCCGCCGCTTCCATGACGCCTTCTTCACCTCGAGCCTGCCTCCCTATGTCCTCGACGCGGTCTCCAGCCAGGCGGCCATCATCCGGACGGCGACCTGCTTCTGGCTCGAAGGCGGGAAATTCTTCGGCTTCGAGGGCTGCGGCGACCAGTCCGGCTGCTGCCCGCTCAACTGCGCCCACGTCTGGAACTACGCGCAGTCGCTGGCCTTCCTCTTCCCCTCGCTCGAGCGGTCCATGCGCGAGACCGACTTCCTCAACAACGTCAAGCCCGACGGCGCCATGATGTTCCGGACCTCGCTGCCGCTCGGGAGCGGCCTCTTCTGGAATTTCAAGGCCGCGGCCGACGGCCAGATGGGACGGATCATCAGCCTCTACCGCGATTGGCAGATCTCAGGCGACACGGAGTGGATGAAGAAGCTCTGGCCCAAGGCCAAGAAGGCCATGGAGTACGCCTGGAAATCGTGGGACGCGGACAGGGACGGCCTGATCGAGGGCGAGCAGCACAACACCTACGACATCGAGTTCTACGGCCCGAACAGCATGATCAGCGGCTTCTACCTGGGCGCGCTCAAGGCCGCCCTGGAGATGGCCGTGGCCTCGGCCGACTGGCGCGCGGCCATCGCCTACCGTGAACTCTACGAAAAAGGCCGCCAGGCCTACGATGCGGCCCTCTGGAACGGCGAGTTCTACGTCCAGAAGTACGACAAGGTCATGGAGACGAAGTACCAGTACGGCGAGGGCTGCCTTTCGGACCAGCTCCTCGGCCAGTGGCTGGGCATGGTCTCGGGCCTCGGCCGCTACCTGCCGCAGGAGCACATCCGCGCCGCCCTCGGCTCCATCTACAAGTACAACTTCATGCCCGATTTCCGGAATTTCTCGAACGTCCAGAGGACGTACGCCCTGGCCGACGAAAAGGGACTTCTCCTCTGCACGTGGCCCAAGGGCGGCCGGCCGCCGCTCCCGTTCCCCTATTCGGACGAGGTCTGGACGGGCATCGAGTACCATGTGGCCTCTCACCTGATCTACGAAGGGCTTGTCGAAGAGGGGCTGAGCATCGTCAAGGCGGCACGCGACCGGTACGACGGCCGGCGGCGGAACCCGTGGGACGAGGTCGAATGCGGCCATCACTACGCCCGGGCGATGTCGTCCTGGGGCGTCCTGCTGGCCCTCGGCGGCTTCTCCTACTCGGGACCGGACAAGAGGATGGGCTTCGATCCGAAGATGGGGGCCGCGGATTTCCGGACCGTCTGGACGACCGGATCCGGCTGGGGCACCTACGCCCAGAAGATTTCCGACGACAGGAAGGCCGGGCTGAGGATCGAAGTCGAGAGCGGTGAGCTCGGGCTCAAGGAATTCTCGGTGCCGCTTCCGGCGCCGGTCAAGGGCCGCAAGGTCCTCGTGACCAAGGCCGCGGTCGGCGCCGCCGTGACGAGGCCCGTGCTCAAGCGGGACGGGAACCTCGTCAAGATACTGTGGCCGGCGCCCATCGTCGTCAAGCCCGGCGAGCCGCTGGCGGTTGAAATCCAGTTTTAATTGAGACGCTGTCTACCGCGGGCGGAAAGAACGTTCCGCGCCATCCTCTGGAGCGCCGTCACTTGATTCCCAGCTTGGCCACTTCATTCTCGAGCGCCTCGAGTTTCTTTTCAAAGTCATAGCCAATCTGGAGGTAGGAAATGATTCCGTCCGGCTTGATAAGGAAAGTGATCGGCCGACCCCAATCCTTGACCTTGAAAGCCGCGGCCGTCTGTCCGCCTTCATCCGTGGCGATCAGGAACGGATACCTTGGCTTCGCTAGAAATTTCCGGATTTCGTCCAGCTTGTCGGCATCGTTGACGGCAATAATCTCCAGGCCCTTCACGCGGCGATAGAGCGCGGCCAGCTCCGGCATCTCAGCCTGGCAGAAGCCGCAGTTGATGAACCAGAAGTTGACGATCACGCCCTTCTGTCCTTTCAGCGCTTCACTCAGGCTGATGCGCCGGCCGTCCACGAGAGGCAGAACGAAATCGGGCGCCTTTTCCCCTGCCTGGAGAGGGTTGGGAGCGGTGACCTTGCTCTTGTCGGGCGCGCCCTTCGGCGGAGCCCAGGAAAAGTCGGCCGGGGTGAACCGGACGTCCGTCCGGACGTTCTTGTAGACGAAAACGTCAACCTTATCCAACATTTTTTGCTCAAAACCAACCGGCAGCCAGGTTTCCGGATCGATAAAGGTCCGGAGCGTCAGATTGGGATTGTCCTTGGGCTCCTGGACGAGTGCCGCCACCTTTTTCCCCTCGAAAACGGCCTCCTCGACCCGTGAATAAGCCGGTTGGTAATTCGCCGGAGGGCTGAAAAGCGTGAAATCCGGGGCCAGTGGAATGGACATCCCTTCGTTCGTTTTGATATAAGGCGCGTATTCGTTCTTGCCGGGGAAATATTGCCAAGTCGCGGTGCCGTCACTTATGAACCATTGAGTTTCCGTTTCTACTCTGTAGTAGTTTGGACGCATGGCCGTAACCTTGGCCATCTTACTTGTCCCATTCGACCAGCGTATCTCGATCTCGAACGAGAGGCTGCGGGCCTGACTCAATACGTTTCTGAGCCCGGCCACGACTTTATCCATGGTCCATTCATCGGCAGGAGCGGCTTTCGCCGCGGCTGGAAGAAGGAAGGATAGTGCGAGCATGAAAGCCGCAGGATACGGCAATCTCCGCCCCCGAGAGTTCTTCATTTGTGCCCCCTTTTCGTTATGCCATTCCCGTTGATCTTCCCTTCTTATATCAGCATTGTCAAGATATCGTACTTATAAATTTCTGGCTCTTCCGACATTTTAATGGGTCAAGGGGTGAGATAGAATGGCTCCGAAAGGAACGGAGTCATGGAAGACACAGAGCTTTACCGGCACGTTTTGGG